>Ga0209737_10001960_pt1 | contig 14467 bp, 20 predicted proteins | sample TergutCu122P3_FD_187284 | JGI IMG/M metagenome (GOLD analysis project Ga0209737, IMG submission 187284) | Cubitermes ugandensis P3 segment gut microbial communities from Kakamega Forest, Kenya - Cu122 P3 (SPAdes) (version 2) | ecosystem: Host-associated > Arthropoda: Insects > Digestive system...
CTTCCCTTTTTTAATCTCAATATTTCCCATATAATCTGGAAATTTGCTATTTGCGATGAATCCTTGCAAGTCCTTATCAGAAATGCGTCCGTACTTTTCGCAGATATAGTTTTTTAGTTCTGGGAATGTGAATTGTAATCGCATATTCTTTGTTTTGCTATTTCAAAATATTTTTCGTTCAATTCAATTCCTATGAACTCTCTTTTCAAATTTTTACAGGCTACACCGGTCGTTCCAGAACCCATACAATTATCTAAAACCAAATCTCCTTCGTTGGTATAAGTTTTGATTAACCATTCACACAATTCTACTGATTTTTCAGTAGGATGTTTTACAACGGATGGGTGTGGTTTTGAAAATTTGATTATACTTGTAGGATACTTTTCAATAGCCCCTTTTCTACGATCATCAACTATGCCAAATTTACCATAATTATTATTTGTTAATTCTTTTTCCATATAAGAAGTTCCCTTTCCATGCAAAGGATTTCCTTGTGTAAATTGAGGATTGTACGCTGGCTGTTTATTGTAAAAAATACAAATTTCTTCATGTTGTCGCAATGGCATCCAGTTTGCATTAAGAAAACCACTAACCAATACTTTGTCCCAAACCAGATTATATTTCCACATTTTTCTGTTTGAGTTCATCAAGTCAGCCATGAATAATCCATCTGCAAATAACGCTATACAGCCATTCGATTTGATAACCTTTTTGTAAGCATCCCATAAATCTACAAACGGAATAATTACATCAAGTTTATTTTGAGTGCGACCATAAGGTAAATCACATAAAATCATATCAATAGAATTGTTTTCTATTGATTTCATTACTTCCAAACAATTTCCGTGTATTAATTTCATCATTTTATCGTCAATCCGCTCAACAATCTTACTTTGTCCTTCAAATATCTGTACTGTCTGTCACGCTCCTCTTTGTCCTGGAAAACAGCCAGTGTATAATCTACCAGTTTTGTACGGGCTGATTCCAGTATCTGGGAATTTAGAATGATGGTATAAACCATTCCGTTTGACTTAACATCATACTCCTGTCCGCACTCAATATTATGAATATCATGTACCAGAATAGCCAGATTGAACAATTGAGCCATCTTTTTTCCTTCCTGTGGGATACCGGCTTCCTTCATTTCTGTTGCACTATGCAATTCAAGCCATCGCTGCATTTCGTCAACTATCTTCTCGTAATTGCCACCATGATAAGCATCGTCCATTATTTCGACTAATCCAAATAAACCAATACTTTTAAGAATCTGTTTTGTCTTATCAAAAACTGGCAACATTTTGTCTATCAATAAATTCTCTTTCATCTTTTTCTTTTATTAAATATCTCTTTTCCACCAAAATCTAAAGCATAATGACAATCCCAACATAACAAAGCAATATTTTCTTTCGACAACCGCAATTCTGGATGCGTGGATTTCGGCTTTATATGTGCAAAGTTCCATGTTTTCGGTTCCCAACCAAGAAACGCATGGCAATTGGAGCAGCGTCTGTCCCGCTCGTTCCAAATCTGCATGAACAATTCTTTTTCGCCTGTACTTTTTCGACTATAACTTTTTTTCATACACAAACAATTTTTCAATTCTACTTTCGTGAGTTTCTACTTTCAAAGTGGTAGCAACTTCCTTTTGCCAGATACATTTGAAATCACCAGGAGCGCTATACTCGCTGATGAATACAAAGTTTTTTTTAGACATTGTTCTGCACCAGTTCCAAAAGTAATTGTGGTCAAATTTTCCATGCTTATATTCCGTTGAATTACTATATGGCGGATCGGCGTAGATTACGTACCCTTTTATCTTTTTGGTTTCCTGATAATCTTTATTGAACAACATTACGTTTTGCAATTGAGAAATCTGCGCCAAAGTATTTCTGACAGCCTCATTTGAATGATCTCTTGGAGTTACTCCGTCATCCTTGAACCCACGGGCGTAACCGCCAAAATATTTTGCTCCAAAAGTTGCGTGAAAACCTACAAACCCTACATACCAGGCAGCATATCGTTCTTTATGTTCCCGAACTCTGTGATATTCATCTTCCGATATATGATCCGGTACAGCACCACCAGTAAGCAAGTATTTCCACATTTCAATCAGTTCAAAATGAATATCATTACCAATCCTTTTTGGAGCGCTAATTTTATCCATCATATTTGCCCCACCCAAAAATGGTTCATAATAGCGCTCAACACCTTTGCTGTCAATACAGTCTTGAAGTATTGGCGCTATATATTTGGAAATCTTTGCTTTACTGCCTATGTATTTCATACGCAAATGTTTTTGAAATCACATTTTTTACACCATACACTTAATTGGGAAAACGAAGCGTAATCCTGACAGTTGATGTACCCGTATTCTGTGTTGTGGAATTTGCTTCTTTCGCGTTCGTGGGAATCTTCCAGATTAATATTGGAAGGATATGTCCATATTAATTTCAGTCCATTTTTTGCACAAAATTCCTCATTGAAATATTTCCAGTGATCATTTTTATTGTTCCACCTTTCGACTGCTTTGTTGCCAAATATCCACGTAAAAGGAATTACCCCGTCATGTCTTTTTGGACCGTCATTGTTGCCCCAGAAGTTCAACATGAAAATGATGTAATCGTACATTTCCTGTTTTCCAAAAAACATTTTTTTGACAAATTTCTGAAGAACCGAAAGATTCTTTTTGTCGATTTTCAGATACGGAAAAGTTTCTGACAGGTATTCCAATATTTCCCTTGCTTCCGTTATTGACATGGTTTTGCAATGATCAAATTGACTATCTCTTCTTTTTTAGATTCATACCACATGGGCTGCGTTTCACGAGGGTTACTTGGATTAACTTGATTTTCGCCTAAATGAGAATATTTTTCAGAAATGTTCCAAAAATAGACGTTTGCCTTTTTTGAAGATGAATATCTCCATTTTTTTACAAGTACGCCCTTTTGTTCCAATATCGGATTGGCTTTTCGTGCTGAATACAAATATCCTTCAAGAATTTTTGTTAATGGCACTAAAACTCCATTTGAAGAAGTATAAGACGGAAGGATAGAAACAGGCATTCCAAATTCATTTGCTGCATTTTGTAACAACTTTAATTTTGTACTGTCATTTACATTCAACTCCTTAAATGCAAATTGCATCAACTCAATTGCAGTTGGCACTATTGACCGTTGTTTCAATTGACGCTCCATTTCATTGAATTTTTTAATAAAATCCAATTTAAACTCCAGCGCCTTCGCTCCAGTGAACCCCATTGCAAGTAATGCAAAACCATCGCGATTCATTATAAACAATGACTGCTCTTTGTTTTGTTCATTGTAATATGTTGATTCAACGAACATTTCGAGGACGGCGGAATTTTCCGCTGTCATCATTCTAATTTTTTCTAACACGTCCTTGTGTTGCTTTTCAAATTTCTGTGCTACCAATACACTATTTGTTACCGGCGCTCCTTCTTCATTTTTATAAACTAAATCTGTCATTTTTTTAATTTTTTAAAGTTTTTATTTCAAATTTTATATATTCTTGACTTTTTTTTACAATCACTTTTTTGAGGTGCATTGCGTGTACATCTCTATCATCAAAACCATATCGTTTGCAAAGCACATCCATTGTACTTTTTGTAGGGTTATCAACATCTGACAGTTTATTGCTCATCCCCCATTCAAAAAAAATTTCCAAAGGAGGTTCTGGAATGGTCATCTTTGGCAACATCCACAACAAACTTTCTTCATACTGTTTGTATGCAGGTGTTTTGAAACGCCGTCCTTGCCAGGCTTCATTTACTGAAAGCGGACGAATGTCAATGGTTACTTCCACAAAAAATGATTTACACCCTTTGATTTACATTTGATTTCAACAACACCCTGTGTACGTAAAGTTTTTAACCATTCCTTTACCTTCTTTTTGAAAGCCTTTGCAATAGGTTTCCGGCTTTGAAAAAGAATCTCAAAAAGCCCGAACTCGGTGACAAACCACTGCGCCTTCCAATCAATGGTGATTTTTTCCTTTTCGTCATCACTGACCAGTTTTAACAGCGAAACGATGTTATATTCATTGTTCACGCTCTTTTCCCAATCTATCCAATTGGCTATGTCCGAAGCCAAAAAATATGGCTCATCGTATGACAAGTCGCCAACTTTCCGGTAAACAGTGAAAGTTTTCCCCAAAATATTTTGGTTATCAATTACTTCTATGTTCATAACTTATTGATTTTAATAATTCGTAATTTCGTAAAATTTTATCCCGATAATCATTATTTGCCAATGGATTGTGAAGTCTTATGGCTGCTTCTATACATCTTCCTGGATTATATTTTTGGTTGATTATTTCAAAAATTTCAGTACTTCTTTCAGGGTCAAATCTGCAACTGTCATCAAATTCAATATATCCTAACAATCTGTTGGCTTCACTCAAAAACCCACTTTTCCCTACCGGCAAAATCTGATACAATCCTCCATCGCCATGCGTTTGATTGACTGCCTTTTCATTAAAATTACTTTCCTGTTTGATTAAAGCCAATTTGAACAGAAACCATTCCTTATTGAAAAGAGAATCTGGGGACATATTTTCGACAACACCCTTCATTTCGCCAAAATTTTGTTCCAGTTTTTTCAACATTTCTTCTAAAAGTTCTACTCTTTCCTCCAATTTTTGACGATCTTTATCTAAATTATCTATGATTAGAATAATAAAAAAAAATACAAAAATAAATGTTACTACTGACAAAAACTTATACATGTTTTAATTTAAAAATTTGTTCAACTTTTTTATATGAATCTATTAATTTTTTATTTCCCATTGGGGACAATATTCCATTGCGCACAACATTGCGCGAATGAATCACGGATACACGGTCTCTGTTTATTACGTCTGCTATTTCCTTCATTGTTGTATTAAGAACAGAGCAACAAGCATAACAGTATACATGTCTTACAATTGCCACATCTTCTTTTCTGGAAGAAGACCTTATCTCATCTGCTGAAACTCCTGAAAGTCGACATACATGTTCCAAAACATCTGAAGGAGTTCTTAACCCAATACCTGGGTACGAAAAATAGGTGCACTTCATTTTGGTGTATACAATTTTAACATTTTCAAAAGCATCAAAAATTCAAGTTCGGTTTGAACTGTTCCAAAAAATACAGCCTGTCTGTCTTCCGCTGTTTGCCAAATATGGATTTTCATTCCATCTTTACCTGTGTCGACTATTTTTAGAAAATGGTCATCTTTCCAATAATACTGACCTAATTTCTGAAAAAATGTATTAATATGTTCTATACTAACTAATTTCATTGTTTTAAAGTATTAAAGGGGCAGGTTTCCGCTTTTGCCTGCCCCAGACTGAATAAATAAAAAAACACAGAACTTTTTCATAATTACACATAGTCAGATGCTGATAACCAGAAATTAACATCATCAATATTTACTTTTGTTTATTGTTTCTTTACACTTTATTTATTATCCTTCAATCATTTACGGCCTCAAATTTAACAAGAATTTTTAAACCGACAAAATTTCGCAGGCAAAATCTTTCGTTGAATTGATCACATTTTGACCCAGCCATTTATTGTGCCTGGGGTGTCCGTTGCCAATAAACAAGTCTCCTGCTTTTGCCTGCATGATATACTCCTTGTTATTGTCCCAGGTGTTATGGCCTTTGATGTAAAACCAGGCGCTGCTGTAATTATTTTCAAGCAAAATTCTGGCGTACTCAACTCCTTCCGGCGTTTTCTTTGTCTCAATCTCTTTGATAATACCGGCGGTCACTATTGAGGAAAAATCTGGATGAGATGGTTTGAAGTCATCGTCATGCAACTGTTCCAAACTCAAATAAGGTTTTTTCCATTCTGGGTTTTCCTTAATGATCGACTTGTAATCAAAAAAAGCGTATTCGGACATCTTTTTTTGCATCAGCAACCACCACCATTCACAATTGACTAATCCGTTGGCAATTACTCTGTCTATTACTTTGTAGTCACCTTTTCTACTGTCTTTTAATTGATTAATCAATCGAATGCGGTCTTTTGGATTTTTAATTTTTTCCAGTTCATCAAAGGCTCCGGCATAAATCAGATTTTCAACAACTGCTTTAGTTACTTTTGACTTGGGCACTCTGGCGAGAAACTCTTTCAGAGAGAAAAACTGTCCGTTCTTCCTTCTTTCTTCGAGAATTGCTTGAGTAGCCACTTCACCGCACTGGCGAACAGATAGTGTCCAATATATCCTGCTGCTATTACAATCCCCCATGAAATGCAAATCACTATTATTAATGTTGCAATTGGATAATTCGATAAACCCTGTTCTAATAATCTCTGAAATAAATCCTTCATAATCTTCCTGATTTGATGTTGAAAACGCTGTTGTCCAAAATTCAACCGGATACTTCCATTTTAAATACTGTGCCACATAGGCTGTCATTGCATAAACTACTGCATGTGAGCGATTAAATGAATATGAAGAAAACCCGACAATCTCTTTCCACAATTTAGTCAGATACTTTTTGTCATATCCATTATTGACGCCACCTTCAATAAATTTAGTTTGATAAGCCTTCAAAACTTCCGGTTTCTTTTTCCCTAATGCCCTGCGCACGTCATCCGCTTCCGTCAAACTTATACCGGCAATATCTACGCACGCTTGCATCACCTGTTCCTGGTAAATTATTGACTTATAAGTATTTTTGGTTATTTCCTCCAATCCTGGTCTTTTTTCAGGTTTCTTTTCGCCGAATTTGATTTTGATGATTTCCTGATCAGTTTTGGCTTCCATCGGGCCTGGTCTGCATATAGCCACCATCAAAGCCAAATCTTCAAAATTGTCCGGTTGAAACGATTTGCAATACTTAACTGCTATTTTGGTGTTGAATTGGAACACGTCTGCATTGTTGCCCTCTCTGAATAACTTGAACACTTCCGGTTCAAATGGAAGATTATAGATGTCAATATCAATCCCGTGGTTCTTCTTAACCAAATCCATAATCATCCTGAATTTGGTCAGTTGATTTAACCCAAGTATATCTTCCTTCAGATAACCTATTTCGTCCAATTCTTCACCTTCCCATTCGGATACGATTATTTTTACCCCGTCTACTTCGGCCACTCTTACTGGAATGGATTCCTTTAAAGTCATGTTTTCCGGCAATACAATAGTCGCACATGGATGGACAGATTCTGCCTTTGGCTGACCCTGGCTCAACTGTATGAACTCCACTATGTCGGGGTTCTTGATTACAAAATCTTTGACAGAAGGTTTGTCGGCTGCGTTTTCGATGATGTTTTCCCAGCATGTTTCTACGCCAAGATTGAGCGCTTTGTTGATACGATTTACATATTCAACCGGAAGTCCTTTGACACGCGCATAATCTTTGATGGAAGATTTAATCTGTAACGTGGTATAAGCGCCTATTGAGCAAACCCGATCTTCGCCATACCGCTGTTTTAGATACTTCTTAATCTCGTTTTTGCGGTCTGCTTGGAAGTCCAAATCCGCATCTGGAAGTGATTTCGTGGCACGCTCACGTGTTAAAAATCTCTCAAACAAAAGATTATACTTCAATGGGTCGATTTTGGTGATTCCAAGCAGGAAGGCTACAAGGCTCCCCGCGGAACTGCCGCGGCCTATGCCTGCCAATATTCCATTTGATTCAGCCCATTGCACAATATCCCAGGCAATCAAAAAATAATCAACTACTCCACAAGATTTAATCACGTCCAATTCATACGACAATCTGTCCAAATATTTTTGGTTATTGTTCAAACCCAATCGCTCCAAACCACAATGAACATGAAAATGTAATAAATCAAAATTGGTTTTGAAATACAATTCAGTATCTTTTCGTTTATATTCTGGCAGATGTCTGTGACCGGTTTCAATCTCAAAATCACATATTCGAGCAATATAATCACAATTTGACACACATATTGTCCAGAATGGCTCAAAATCCTTGAATAACGGACTTAAAATTTCTTTGATTTCATTTTCTGTTTTGAAATGCCTGGTGTTGTCCAAAGAACTGTCTTTGACCATTCCTGCTACTACATTCAAACTGTCTTTTAACTCAATATCTTCCGGTTCCAGATAATACGTATCGTCAATCAGAATAAATTGAGATTTGTACTGGGAATCATAAAATTCTTTCAGATTTTCCAGATACTCCCTGTCCTTCGATTGATTTTTGAATACCGTTGGACTAATTTGAATAAAAAACAGGTTGGTGTATTTTCTGGACAACGGTGACAACCATTTTTCGTTGTACCTGAAATCGGCGGGATTAATAACGCATATCAATCCATCAGAATGTTTTAACAGGTCTTTCCATTCAATAACCCCATTTTCACCGAACTTTACTATTGTGTTTAACGCTAAAAGATTTTTCCAACCCGTTTTATTCACCACATATAACTTAACCGACGAAGTATGTCTTGGTTCCAGAGCGATTACATATTCGACGCCCAATACCGGTTTGATCCCCGAAGATTTGCAAGCCTTTTGAAATTTAAACAGTCCGGCAAGCGTGTTGCGTTCGCATATTCCCAACGTTTGTACACCAAGAAACCTGGCTTTTTGGCACCATTTATCATAAGACATACATCCATTTAGCAATTCAAACTCCCCATGAACGCCAAGGTGGGCCGGCTGGAATTTCTGCTTTTGACCCGTATACTTTAACGGATTTAACCGAAATGTCTTAAACTCTTTATCGGCGAACCACCAATTTGAACCAAACTTAAAAACGATATAATCGACCTCTTCCAAAAGTTTCTGTTCTGCGTTAGAGAGAGTGGGTTTTAAAGTTTCGTCCAAAATTTTCTTTTTTTCTTCGAGTACAAGACATTTTCCTAAATGATCTATTTCATAGATATTGTCGTACAAGTGTTGGCAACTCGTACAGTATTTTTCTGTCCAATCTGTGAATTTCATGCTTTTCCTTGTTTAATGTAGGTTTTGATACAACGAATATGGCTGATGGTTATGGGTAACGTTTCAGACACCTCTTTAACCGTTTTTCCTGCTTTGAGTAATTCAACCGCCTTTTGCCTGATGGTTTTTTCAAATACAAATCCTTCTTTTTTAAGTTTTTTGCGAATTGTATTGATTAACCGTCTACTGGCAACCCCCATTTTTTCTATTTCGTGAGGTCTCTTTCCGGCCTCGAATAACCTGATTACCTTTTTGGCTTTAGGGCCGCGCTTCCATTTGTCCTTGTCCTCTTTGAAAACCAATTTTTCGAGATTTTTTATCCAGATAATTTCTTCAAGTTCGGATTCTGGCATTTCTTTTAGTTCGCGACCTGCAACCAGGTCTTTGAGCATCTCCGCCTTTTCTGGATCGTTTTCTTCCAGAATATGCTGATATGCTTTTTTTGCATGTTCTATTAAGTCATCGGATAACCATTGTGATACATCATATTCACGTTCCTGCAATACCTGAATAGCCATTTTCATTTCATCGTCTGTATACATGCCTGTTTTTATTTTTAAGACGATAATGGCATTAGACATCTGTCTAAACTGTTCAATTGTTGTCATAATTATTTATATTGATAGGCTCCTGGTTCACCTTCTTCGCATACAACTTCCCTCCATGTGTTCGGGGTAGTACATATAAGCACTTGTTTGAACCATTTTCCTCTTTTTGTTTTTTTTACTTCTATTAATGCAGCCCTTGCTTGAACCTGAATAAAATTACTGTCTGCGGCAAGCCATTCTTTTGAAAGGGTCGATATTTTTTTTTCTTCTGAAAGGTAATCAAACATTTTTCAATTCATTTTCAATTCGTTCAACCCTGTCCCGACTTACATTTAACCTGTTCAGCAGTTGATTACGAAATTCATTTGACTTTTCCTTTTCCTGTCTGCTGGGTTCAAGTTCGACATATATTGCATCTTCCGCCTGCTGTTGGCGCATCCATTCGTCATATTTTGGACGCATGTCAATAATGTCGTAATTGATTGTTGACGGATAAACTGGTTTTTCATTTAAACTGTCTGACTTTCTTAATCCAGCGTATCTTGAATAATACGAATTGGCCAACCTGTGTACCATTTTATTATATGGGATACCGGTTCTTTGACAGACACGGGAAACAACCATCTGAATAACGGTTAAATCCTGCATGATTACAGAATTTTTCATTGCTACATTGATGGTTGCTTCAATATCTATCCTTCCATTAATAGTCAGTTTCAGTTCCTCTCCTTCAACTTCTTTTCGCGCCTGTTCCAGTATTCGCCCAATTTCTTTTGAAATATCCAATTGCAACTTTTTGTTGTGTTTGCAATTGTCAAATTCATTGTACCAATAATCCAAAAGATGATTTAATTTTTCCAGACGTGATCGCTTTATTCCTATCGGCAAATCGTCATAATTTTCGCTCAATGTGTTACGCGATTCCCTGATTTTTTCAATGTTTTGCCGGTAAAACAATTCAACGTCTTTGAATTTTGTTTCAATTCCTTTTTCGATCAATTCTTTGTGAACTTGCGCGGGAGTAAACCATCGTCCAAATAATTCCAACAACAAAGTTTCGTTTTGTGCAATTAATTTACTCCCTACACTTTCTCTTCTACCATCATAAAATTTGCCTGGGTCAAGTTTGGCTTGATTTTTTAACAATCCAATTTTACCTCGAATACCCTGAAAGAATTTTCTTTTTTCTTCAAATTGTCCCAGATCATTTTTGGTAAACCCATTTTTTAATGCCGATTTTCTGAATTGAAGATTATCAAGAAAAATGGTATTGCCATTCGGACAAAGCACTTCTCTTTCCTTGTTGGATTCAAGATTTTCCTGTGTCAGAACATAATTTCTGTAAGCGTCAACATTTTTTACCCAATTGGGAATTGTATGCGCTTTTCCATTAATATCAATTTTCTGAATCATCTTCTTCTTCTGGATCAATTTCAGTCTCTTCCGGTTTTTCAGGTTTCACTCGTTTCCTGTCATAATTTTCCAAAGGACAATTATCCGGTATCAAAATTAAAGGAAAGTTTTTACCTGTTCCCTTCCTCAATACAAAAGGAACTCCTTCTGGCTGACGGTTGAACTCATTTACAAAGTCACAAACGTACATCCAATTAACAGTGTCCGGTTTGTTCTCTTTGTACACTTTTGGAAACTGACAGTGATTACAGTATGTAACTGTTTTTTCAATTTTTTTTACAGGAACATTTAATCCTGGTTTTTGAAATTTCATCATAATTCGTAAAGTTTTAGAAAATACAAAGATAATAAATTATTCAGAAAAACTTTGCTTCCAATCTTTTTCATTCAATTCAATAATATTGGTTACGCAAACATTACAATTTTTATAACCGTATTCGTTTTCAAAATGTTCTTTTATATCTTTGCAAAATTGAGGAATACTCAAATATTCGCCTTTAGTGCTTATTGATAAATTACCATTTCCATTTACCTCTCTATTTGAAAAATGATAAAAAACAAGAAAATACCTTTTATCATTTTGATCAGAAGGCTTCCAATTGTCCCAAATTTTATCTATTTCGCTTATTTGATTTCGTTCCATTGTTTAAAATTTTCAAATTTCTTTTTTTTGTAAAAATAAAAAAATTTAAAAAAATGTCGCTTCATGTAAAATCTCATTTTGAATTATTAATATTAGCATGAAGCGACAAACACTACTATATTCCAAACTGAAATTGATCAAGTTCCAACGATTCACAAATCCTGATTGTAAGACCGTCACGCTTAATGTTGGCTATCCGCTTGTCAACAGGAGTATCACCGTATTCAGGAAACAAATATTTCCTGATAAAATGATAAACCGTTTCATTTACAAATACTGTGTCTAAAGGAACATTTGCTTTCATTCCCTTTTCATATTCCTGATTTATTTGACCCAGGAAAAATTCACCGTCTAATTTAAAATTATTCATGTTTTTTTTTGTTTTTAATTATTACTACTCTTTAAAAATGTTTACGTTTTCTAATGTTATCTCACTGACAAATTCTTTAATTTGCCTCAAAATTGATTGAACCTGTTCCTTGGGAAAGTCGTCCAAAAATATTTGTTTTTTGTCATCGTCTGTGAATGATGCTTCCAAAACGCCTCCGCGTTTAAACTTTATGGTGAACCGAAGTCCACAAATTTCTTTTTCTGTCATTGTATTGATTTTAAAATGTTTCTGCTTCTTCAACGTCAAATGCTCTTCTTGACTTCATTTTTTCAAATCCTGACCAAACATCATTCATATTATCGGACAACTGAAATAAAGTGATTATTTTATTGATCTGCTTGTCCAAAATCGGGACACCTACCTCCCAGGACAACCATTGATGGTATCTGGCAAGTTTGTTTCCGTTTTCGCTTACCGGCGTTTTACTTTTTATTTCTTCCAATACACCTGGAGGCAATTGTTCGTAAATTAAGGTATTGATCCATTTTCCGATAATACTTGGACTATACTTTTTGATGCTTTTGACAGAAAAATCCCACCCATTAAGACGAAAAATTTCTCGAAAGAAAATATCTGGGAAACGTTTTTGCCATTCCAGCAACTCTTCAGAAATAAACTTTTTGAGGACTAACTGCAAGGCGTCCATTTCGCGTTCATATTGATAACCAGTGGCCTCGTCAACAAGTGCTATAATTCCCACCTTTGCAAATGAACGAACAAGTATTTCACATTGCTCTGCTACTATCCGTTGACGTGGAGTTAATTCAATATGTTTTCGTGCCTCCAACATAATATTACAAATATCAACCAAAGATGTTGCGGTATATCCATTAATTTTTTGATCTCCTTTGTAGCAAACAAGAGGCTTTACGGCTACATCATTTTTATTGACAAACAAAGAGTTAAACTGATTTTCTTCTTGATTTTGCCCCTTTTTACGGCTATCTACAAAAACTGAATCATCTATCTTTGCCATAAATGGTTTAAGCGATTTTCTTCCTAAAAATTCAGTTAATTTGTCACCAGTCTTTGTTGATCCATCAACTATTTTTAAAATTTCCTGCATTCCTTGGCCAGATAAAACTCTTGTGCCATCGACTAACACGTAACAAGGGAGTTCCTTTCCTTCCCCTAATCTTAATACCCCCTCATGCGTAATGAGGTTTTCCTTATTTTTTTTATTCATTGTTTCTATTATTTATTAAATTATTTTACTTATTCCGTTCTCCTTAACAACTGTAACAACATCATTATCCAACATTTCATCTATATAGATATGCGAAACAATCATTATGGTTTTGTTTAAATTTGACAAAGCTTTAATTATTCCTTTAAGTCCCTCTGAATCAACGCTATCGGCAACCTCGTCTGCGAAAAATATGTCCAAACCATTATCGCATGATTCATTGATGATGCTCTGACATGACAACGCCATTGCTATTTCAAGTCTGGCCTGTTCACCCGCTGAAAACTCACTTACCAATCCTTCAAATACGCCATCGCGTAATACTCCAACTGAAATCTGTTCCCGAATATCACCGTTTTGCAACTGTTTGAATCCTTCAATCTGAATACGCAATGACGTTTTCATCTGTCCAAGAAAGATATTGGTTCTGTCCTGAAGGATTTGCAGAGAATGATTGGTGAGATATGAATAAAACTTCTTGAAATTATTCAGCCACATTCTTTTTCTAATTAATGACGCATTATATGTTCGCCAATATTTATTCAAATTAGACACTTCATTCAGTAAGCCATTCAATTCATCCTCCCTTTCTGAAATCATTTTGTCAAACTGCGCTGAATGACTGTTGTTTTCAAGATTTTCTATTTCAGCCTTTTTTTCTTCGATTTGCTTTTCAACACATTCAATATCAAACAAAAAACCATCAATTTTTCGTTTGTTTGTTTCTTCTGCCTGATATAACGCAAGCAATTTATCGTTACAATCGTTCCTGTCTTTGGTAGCCTGACGAATCAATCTGATTCTTTTGGTTTCTTTGGTAGAAAAAGACGAAATATCCTTTTGAATTTGTCGAACCATATCATTCAGATATTCCAGTTCACAGGTATCCGTGTCAAGTGTTCGAGATAATTCGTCAAGCGCTCCAATTAATTCCTGTCTTTCGTTCAAAATATTATCTTCATCATAATTTTCATCCTGTAACGAAAATTTATGATTGCACTTTGGACATTGAATTGAATTGGTAATAAGGTTGTCAATTTCTTGAATGGCTTTTAAAATCAAAAGTTTTTCTTTTGACAAATCCTCAATGCGCCTTCTTGAATTGCTAACATCTTCGTCGCGCTCTTTCAAAAATTTTCTTAATCCTTCAATTTCATTGTCAAACGAAATATTTTCCAATCGACTTACCTGATTGCTGAAAATAGATGCTTTTTCAAGAAAATGTCTACGCTGTACATCATACGAAATCTTATTCAGTTCCTGTATTTTGTTTTGAAGTTCAACTATTTGCTGTTCGCAAGTCCTAATTTCAATACCAAGTTCACCAATGCGGTTATCTGAATGACGCTCCTGTTTTGATA
>Ga0209737_10001961_pt1 | contig 14463 bp, 11 predicted proteins | sample TergutCu122P3_FD_187284 | JGI IMG/M metagenome (GOLD analysis project Ga0209737, IMG submission 187284) | Cubitermes ugandensis P3 segment gut microbial communities from Kakamega Forest, Kenya - Cu122 P3 (SPAdes) (version 2) | ecosystem: Host-associated > Arthropoda: Insects > Digestive system...
TTTGTTAAATATGCTTTTCATTTCCATATGAAATTTCACAGCCGAGATACTTAGAATTCTTTACTTGTAAACACTTGTTATCCACAACGATTGTACATCTTACTGGGTCCCGTACTAAAAATGCCGTCGTCTCAGATTTTTCTGGTGATATTTCCGGTCTAAAATTGTTTGCTGTGTTTTGTAATGTGAAAGCTCCTCTCAGTAAATTATCCTGTGAATCATCTATTGTGACTTGATCGTCTTCAAAAGAGTACAGCCTTTATTTTTGTTCTGGTTGATAAAGTAATGCCTTCTGTGTAAATCTGCTTCCATTTTACTATTATTTTATTCATGTAAATGTTGAACAGACTTGTCTGACTCCGCGATTAATTGTATGTTCTTCTGATAAGTGACTGTTTATCCTTAATTTTATTTTGTTTCCAGAGTAAATTTATATTACACTTTTTAATAATAAATTATTGTTTTTATTGTGTAATATTTCAAATTTTGTTTCTTAAAATTTTCAAAGGCTTCCACATAACCAAGAAATGTTAAACGTGTTTCCAAATTAAACTCTGTCTCTTTCTCTGCCTCTCTCTCTCTCTCTCTTTCTATAAGTAATTCCATGCTAAACAACGGATCGATGCGAGCTCTGCCTTTTCGGAATCCATTCTGCATGCCAATGTTACTTTTCTGCTCGTGTTTTCAATTTTTCAGTTAAAATTTTACTATATAGTTTATAACATGCATTAAGAAGGCTAATTCCTCTGTAGTTTTCCACCTTTTGTTTGTCACGTTTCTTATACAAAGGTATGACAATACTGTTTTTCCACTCTTCTGGCATCTCTTCCATCATGTAAATGATATTACAAAACTAGCAGTCTCTCATGAAATGTCTCCTGCGTATTCATAAAGCTCATAATTTAAGTTATCTTCGCCAGGTGATTTTCAATTTTTTGTTTTTTGGTGTTTCTTTCAATTCTTCCATTATTTTAATTTCGTTGTCAAAATGTTCTGTATTTCGATAATTGTCTTGAAAAGAGTTTATTAATCTATGATTCCTTACAATAATGTAAAAATATTTTTTTACTTGGACCAGGGTTTATATTTTCTGATTCTTTAGTATCTATGCTCATGTGTTTCAGTAGTTTAAATGTGTTTGGTTTCATTTTGTATATGGTAGATTCTAAGAGTGATATAAATTCTTCCAAGGATTTGCGATGTCTTTTTCTGATTTCTCTTTTGGTATTGGCTCTTCTGTGCATATATTCAGTGTCATTGTCTATGATATTTTTTTGAAGATGCTCCTTGATGGCAATATTTTTTTCTGTTGTACAATTAATTTTATTTCATCATTGCATATTTTTAGTTTTTTCTTTTGTGTAAATGCTTTTTATTTCCCCAAACTTTCGTCTGCTGCCTGTGAGATTATGGTTTTGATATTCCTGCTGCTTCTTTCTGGATAGTTTCTGTTGAATTCTTTGTTTGTATAACCATTGTATACTTTTGTCACTGAGTAATTTAATTTTATAATGAAGTATATTTTCTTTGCTTGCAGATTTCTTGGATAAATGTAACCATTTTGGTGGAAATCTTAATTTAGCCAAAGTCAAAGTTTATATGAACTAATATCACTTCCTCTAAACTCTCACATCTAGGAACAGTTCTGATAGCTTCCTCTTTGCAATGAAATAGTCTAAAACTGTTTTGGAATTGCAAGCTGGCCATGTGTATGTATGTATATTTTTGTGTTTATAGAATGAGTTCATTATTTTAACGTCGTTATATGTGGCAAAGTCTCTTATTTTCAATCCGTTGGTATTTGTACTGGTTCTCCTGAACTTCCTACCATATTATGGTTTTCAGCGTTTCCTATTCTAGCGTTCAAGTCGCCTGAGAATAAGATGGAAACATTTTTGTTAGTTTTGTTTAATATTTCCTGTAACTGGTTATAAGAGTTTTCGTTTTCTTCGACCCCTCCTTCTTCTGGGGCAGACAGTCCAAAAAGTAATAATTTCCCTTTTCCATTATTTTGTGTTACCTCAATTATTCTTTCGTTTCAGTATGTGTAGTTGAAATAGTGTTTTTGATTGATATATGAATCCAAATCATTAAACCCTCTTGAGGTCATGTACGTCTGTTTACACTACTGTATATTACTATGTAATTATTTGTTTCCTTTCTTCCCGTCAATTTCTTTTTTGATGCTGTAATTGCTGCTATTTTAATTTCTTTCTCATTTAAAACACAGTCAAGTTCCTTTTCATGATGGGCTATTCCCCTTACATTCCAGGTTGTATATTAGATTATATTTTGCTTTTCCATTTTCGCTAACCGTTTTCATGCCATAGTTCGTCGTCAAATAGGCCGTCCTTTTGTCTTTTTATTGAGGCTTGAAAGTAACACTTAATTCCCTAGGGCGGGTTGCTAGCCTACAGCTACCAGCCCAGTGGTGGGGTTGCCACCTCTCAGCCTCTGGACAAGTGTGTCTGAAATATTTCTCATTCTAAGAAGAACTAAGCGACATAGATCATAATTGTATATTGGTCTTCATGTAAAATACCTGTTATTCTTCGCATATTTTGATGAGACCTGAATTTTCGAGATTTTCTAAAAATACTGAAATATCAAATTTCATGAAAATCCGTTTACTAGGAGCCGAATTGTTCCATGCGGACCGACGGACAGACATGAAGAAGTAATTGTAGCTTTTCCCAGTTTTGCGGACGCGCCTAAACACGGACATCTGCACTGTGTTGTTGCCGTCGGCGTCTTCGCCGATCGCCATGGAAGCACGCATTTAACATTTAAGGCGCGGCGATTACTATACGTGACACCAAGTTGAACAATCACAAATTCTGTCTTGAACACGTAGTGTATTTATATGTTTAGTATGTCGAGCAGAATAATAGCGATCACTTTCCTGCACAGCATTAACTAACTGGTTTGTCACCCGAAAGGGAGAGTGTTTACTGCGTGATACGAACTAAAATCTTTATATACAATTCAGAATGATCTTGTTCTTTAAAGGGTTACGCTTTCTCGCGTTGTTTTCGTTTCCGGAATTCTTTTTCTTATCTTAAATTTTCAGAAATCAGCTTTAGAAACGACGTGTTTTTGTCAGGAAATGGAACATGTAGAACTTCCCACAAATATTGTACTAGTATTTCATGTTACTGAAAGTTTTTTTTAAGAACTTTCAAAGTTGTGTATTTGGCTGCATTGAGACGTTTGTCGTAAAGTTAAAACTTTAATTAAACTGTACTGTTGAAACTAAATTATCTTGCCCCTTCTTAACGGATAATTGAACCGAGCTGCTTGAGTTGTGTCATGGTATCTTTTAATATTCTGTTCTTTAAAAATGTATATATTTTCATAACAAACGAAGCAGATTGGTGTCCCTTTATTACAAACAAAGAAATATAGTTTCATTCCTCTTATTTGAAAATGTACGATTTTTAGCAAAAAAACCACAATGTCACGTCCGAATCAGATGCTGCAAAGCAAGCATATCTCATACGAAAAAATGATAACATACCTTCCATTCTAGGAACTACGATGATTCTGGGAGCACTATCCTGTGGGTCTATACTTTCATACAGTTTTGTTTACAAAAATTTCCGCGCGTCATTCGTTACTTGCCATATGACGTTTCTTACTAATCCTTCATTTATTAACGAAAGCAATTTTTATTTATTGTCGCTGTTAAATACTACGTATTTTGGTTTTGCCACATTTTCGATCTTCCTGTTACTTCATACTATGATTGTGTCCCGCATTCTGGTAATGAAATGTGATCTGTAACTTCAGCTTTCTCTGTGTTTATTTCAAGTCCAAACTCATTACTAGGATCTAAAAGAGATTCTGTGTTACTTCAGATATTCCTGTTTTGCCCGTTGTAGACCAGGCGTTCTGTGTCAATCATGCTGTGGACTCCGCGTGGCTTGTGCGTAGAGTGGGCCTAACTTACGGTGTAGTGAGCCGAATGTCTGTATCACAATCTATGTAAAATTTAACGCCAACTTGTTGTACAACACTTTTATTTGTAGATTAATGTTCCGACATGTTTCGGCCTTAACTGTTGGCCATCTTCAGTTAGCTTTCTTTCGCAAGTGCAGTTTATGATTAAACGATTATGTTAGAGGTTTCGCATATGATTAAAATAATTATAATGATTAAATATTACAGTTCGGTACAGTACAATGCGGTTACATAGTTGCACGGAAAATGTACAACATTAAATAAATCGTCTTTTGCTCTAGGACAGACGCGTTTCCACGCTTATACTATCGCCATCTTCAAGGTCTTTTGTAAAAGTTTGCAGAAGACATTGAAGATGGTGCCAAAATAAATGTTGAAGAGCTTCTGCCCTAAAGTAAAACAACGATTGTGATAAAAACAGTTGGCACACTACAGCGTCGTCAGTTGCCACCCACTTTCAGTTATTCTGATATTACTGAATATCCTATTTCGTGTTCTAGTGCAAACTTTAAAAGCAATGGCGATAAAGCATTTCCGTGTTGCGAATGATTTGCAAATAACAAAGCACTGTTAATTAAATAATACCGAAATAAAACCGATTTACCGGGGTGCTGATAAGTCCTTAGGCGACCTACTTCCCGATGTATTTGTTTTGATGATGAGAATATTTCGTTTGTTGCTAGTCTTGTTATATATATATAAATAGTAATAATATTACTGCAATTATGATAATAAATAGGATGTATGAACATCAAAATCTTCTGTCCCTGTAGCTTTTTTCCTATCTGGTCGGACTACGGATTTATCAGCACCCCTGGTAGAAGGATTCTTCGGAGTCGGTATAGTGACTAGGCTAAGAGTTGAACTATCCGGAGTTCGCATCTCAGGTGACCCTCACCTCCATCTAGTGCCGAGGATGAAAATTGGGTGGAGCTATCTACTTCGATCATCCATTGAATCAGCTTGCAGTGCTTTTAAGAGTATACTAGATGATCTGTGTTTAAGAGAGCCAGTTGTCGTGAGGCGGCTGGCAAGGTAGTGAGTTGTTGTACAGCACAGTTCCGTGACATAACGCGGCTTGAGTGAGAAATGTGTTCTGCTATTAATTGTTACGAAATGTTTAAATTGCCAGGGTATTTTGAGCGGGGAAGGGGTCACAGTTATAAGACAATGGACATCGTTGAAGTCTGGTAGTTCGTGATAGATATAAATTATGTAGTTGTACTGAAGAGATAGTGGACGAAATATGGGCTAGGTTAGAACAGTAGCCAATATTCGCTTGGTCTTACCCCCATGTGACTTATGCGGTAGTTTGACGGACAAAATGCATGTATAAAGCAACCGTCATACAGAAGGTTCCTTAATGGAAAATATCTAGAGAAACGTTAGAAATTTTCAACCAACGAATTCGTCGCGTGTTACTCAGCCCCCTTTGGTTCTTGAAGGCATTCATTCAATGACACAGATAGTGCGAGTAAAGTGGGACATCATCTCCAGCATCTCCTCTATTTTAAGCAAGTCCGTCCATTGACCTTATGAAGTGACTGCAGACACTTGCTGGTGTTCACCGGTAGCTTTTAGCCGCTTGCTGATACTAGAGGAGTGACAGAAACACAAAGAAGTTAAACCAACCTTTATATTTGTGTTTATGTATATCTAGACCGAAGAGCGACGATGCCTTTGGGTTGCTGGGGAGCACAGATTAAGCAGTTAGAATTATAAACGGTTCTGGATAAACTTACTGTGATCACTTTTTGTATGCATCGTTGTTTCTTCTAATTTGTCTATATGATTGACAGTAAGACTCCATGTTGGCAATATCGATAATAAATTATTTAATTTAAGGTTGATATGTTGTGTATTCCGTGAATTAATTAGATGCAAAAAATGTGTTATTTTCACCAACATGTTGCGGCCACATGTGGCCATCTTCAGGGTGATTTGCATTCACATAACTCCCTACCACCAAACCTCCTCCCGGACACATCACCTCAGTTCCATGTACCGGTAATTCACCATTCAGATTACAACCCTGCCGAGCAATCTGGTATGTACCTTCATCAAATATCGTCTCACTCTTCTCAACATTTCCGTATGTTCAATATCTAATAATGTATTAGCACAGTTTTTATACATATAAATATCAGTTTTTTTTACAGGGTTATAATTCACCATATGAATCTGCTATGTACACATCTCCACATACTTTGAATAATTGTATAACTTCTGATATTTTTACAGTCAGCCACATTTTGTTTTATTATTCAACAGCGAATTTTAATAAAAAATTATGACTTTTAAAACTGTGGAGAGATCCATACACATTTGAATTATAATTGCTTTCTTGTTTTCTAAGAAGTCACCCTGAAGGTGGTCATGTGAGTGGCCAAAACATGTTGGTGACCAAAATACAATAAAGTTACATCTATAAAATTGAAGTGAATTTGTTAGTCTTTAATACAGTTTATGTATTTAACTTAAATTCAGGTTATCAGCGGCCTGGGCTTAAGGGCATAGATTGGCCCTTGCCCTTAGTACAAACACCTATATATATACATATATATAGATACACACACCAACACACACAAATGTATGTATGTATGTATGTATGCATAAATGGGTTGGATTGTTCACTCACACACATATATTTATAAATGGCTTTATTTATATATGACAATTTATAAAAGAGTGTGTGTGTGTGTTTTTGTGAGTGAAAATTCCAATGCATCTGTCATGCTAAACTATCTTCCCAGTTGTGTATATTTATTCATTTTGATAGAAAAGTCCATGACCAAACTAAAAATAGTTTTGGAAATGTTGTGCTGTAACCAGTTGTGTGCAGAACCAATATTTCATCTGCACTCTCTTGTTTTCCTCTAGAATAATTCTGTCTCAGAAACTTCATGTATGGGCAAGCACACTTCATGAGTCACACTGTTTTTCTTCATGTAATTACATGCATTACTTCCTGCACAAACCAGTGCAAGAATTTCATTAAGTAGTAAGTTACACAAGTTTCACTCAATCAGTATGATAACTAGGCTGTAGGGTGAGCAACTGGAGTGACAGTGTTCAATTCCAGTCAGGGCCAAGCATTTATTTTTTCCTCCACAACATCCAGGTCAATTCTGGGTCCTCCCCAGCCTCTGTCCAATGGTTTCCTTTCCCACCAGGCGAAGAAGTGAGGTCAAGAGACTGATCACTTGCCTCTGTGTAGTGCTGAGGTTAGAAGTGCCCAGAGGTGTACCTCCCTCCACTCCTCATGTATCTTCTTGGTATGACAGGCAACTTTATATTTTACCTTTACTGCTAATACAAAGCATTTGGGTTTTATGTGCTTGTTCTTTTCAGTTTATCAGGCCACATAAGCAACATTTCTTCCTGTTGCAGGTCATGGATGTCATAATTTTTTTTTTTTCAGTGTTATCCATTAAATGGAAGATTTGAGACTCTTATCTCCCTCCATGTTCAAAAAAATAATACTTTTCATATATTTTCCAAGATTGTACAGCTCATTAAAACCTGACACCCTTCATTTAAACTTCATTATTAATGTTGATCTTGTTCTGGGGTTTTTGATCTGTGTAGCATGGGGTGTTTTCCAAAATCAGGCTCAGCAATAAAACTGAATCACCATGAAAATTCAAAAGCAGATATGTTCTTAGAGTTCATTACCTTAAGGGAAGTTCATCATTGTCATCCAAGTACCCTTGTTCCCCTTTCAAGGAACAAAATTGTTGCACCTACCTCATGAGTACTCATTTCTACTTTATATCATGAAGATGGTGTGGAAATACTTGTGGACACAGATTTTAGTACTCTTATGTTGGCTAAGCAGAGGCGGTGTTTGAGGGTGGCAAGTGGGGCGACCACCCCAGGCCCCGCTTCTGAGGGGGCCCCGCGCTTCAGGCCTAAGGGCGTCCTTCTGAGTTTGTCAAGCTATATTCTCCGGTAAATTGGAAATGCTGATACCTGCTCCATTTAAAATCATTCTTCAAGGTCAAATTACAAAGTGTAGTACTTGGATGTCTTTTGTACCGTAATCGCCTCCATGTTGCCCCAAAAGGTTTGCTGTAGCATAGCAATCGAGATACCGATACTTTGGCCCCGCGCGGTCATGGTCGGCCCTAGGCCCCGCGTACTCCTAACACTGCCTCTGTGGCTAAGGTTAGGTGATTTACAGTATTGGGCAATGTGTACCAAATGTATTTGGCCACAGAGTACTTTTGGGCTTTAAAAATGTACAGATGGAACCCAACAGGGGTCTGGAAAAGAATATTAGCAATAATTATACCTCACAGGCAAGTAAAATGAAACATATTTTCAACCCAAAAAATTGATACATGTAATGCTCAAACATAAATATAATTTTTCTCATTTATTGACCTCCTGTCTACATAGTGTCAAGTTGAGCACTCAAAAGCATGCCTTCCCCACTCTTCCACACCCTGTTTACACATTTTCACAGAAGTCCCTAACTGGCTGGTACAACACACAGTAGAGTAAATGGTAAAGTTATTTGTGACTGTAAGCAGGAAAATGTTGGATATGACTGGAACTTTCTCATGCAACCCCCATAGCTCCAAGGCACAGAACACTAGAAACACTGGCACAGAGTATCCTATGTTTAGATGGCAGAAACTTCTAAATTTTTCTATAATGCAATACAAAGGAAGCAGAGAGGTATTACTTGAAATTTAGAAGTTTATGATTGATGGAACTACATGTAAATACCCAGTCATTTTAAATACATCCAAAAGTTATTTTTGAAGAAATCAAGCCTGAAGTACCACTATATTGATATGTGCACAGCAAGGACAGAATTTCACAGATGCCTCTTGTGTTATGGATTCAGCAGCATGAAGGCCAATCACAAATACTTTGCTTGTTGACTGCAAGCATTTTTATTAAGATGAATATAACAATGCATTGAATGCGGGGTTATGCAATGTATGACATGTAGACCATATTTGTTTTAGAATCTACTTCTAAAATGTGAAAGAATTTCAAACAGAACTTCTGCAAATTGATCACTAAATTATGTTTCATATGCACCATCTCTAAGTGCTGAGCACAATAATAAAATCAATAACAAACAGTGACAAGGTATTTGTATTATATGGACTTCCAGTGTAGACTGTACATTTTATTTGGTTGCAATGTTTAGGTTAAACTAAACGTATTATTTTTGACAATCAAAACCAAAACCAAGAAGGTGAAATAACACCGCACATTTTCCAGTACACAAGCTGTTAAGTCAGAAAAATCCAGTTATGGATTGATCTAGCAGATCACAGATTCCACTGTCCTAGAACTGAAATGTTCACAGCAGTGAGTTTTAAGATTATGGTCTTCTAGAATGTGATGCCATGTAGTTAGGCAGTAACCTGTATTTCAAGAACTGTGCTATGCAGCTGCAGGGTCCTCCAAATCATGGGTACTTAGCCACAATACTACCAAGCAAAACAGTTCAGAATTCTGTAATCCAAACAGTTTCCACTGTTTGTGACAGTACCTTGGCATTATTAAATTGATAATTTTGTACTTTAGTTCCATATTTATTGTACCTCTTTCATAATAGGTCCTCAAGAATTGTTGATAGAATTTATCACTAAGTTGGAACATGATGTTACAGTCTGAAGAACTAGGCTGAAAACAGTTTTAGGTCATAACTAATGATGCTTACTGACAAACTGAGCTCTGTTTTGGTCCAGTTGAAGTGTAGGTGTGGAAGAAAATAGCCCTATAACCTAATAGAAAGTTCAGTTAGTCTGATATCTTCCAACTCATTGTACATTGTATATCTCATTTATCACAATATGTTATGTGAAGCATTATGTTATTGCATGGCCAACATTCCAAGTTTTTGGTTTAATAGAACTCATCCCATTGTGTCTTTAGAAAAATATTCAAATAATATTAAACAGTCAGTGTAACATAACTGCATTTTTATTTAAAAGTTACAGGTGTTGGTCTATATATCATCCATCATCAGGCCAAAATATACAATCATCATAAGGCAGGTAAAAAATGCAGTACACAAAAAACATCATGTTTGATGTGAGATCCCACAGTTCTATTATATTTTTGTTTTACAATAAAACTGTCAAATTCTATATGGTTGGTGGTACCTGGACAGTAATAGTTGGAATATGATATTAATATTCTTTTGTTATTAACTCCTAAAAACAAACAATTGAAATATAATAATTATAGATATTAAAATATTCAAAAGTCTTAGGTGTTGGTTGTCAGATGCAAGACTGGTATATTTCTCATATATTTTCATGCTGAGTTTGGAAATTATATAGCAGAATTCTGTATTTTTAGTTGTGCTTGTCACTCATATTTTGTTGTCAAAATTTCACCAATATTTATTAATCTTAAAAATATGTTTCATAAAATGTTGAGTGAGTAGTTTGATGGAAGATTGGTCTTAAACATCATTTTTCTTTATCTCAGCTTATACACTTGTTTTTGTTACACCTGACTAGGTCAATATATTCCTCTTCCAGTAGTAAAGAGTGGCACAATTCAAAGTAGCCTGTATGCTTCACCTATAAGCGATGCTGGTAATGCCCTCCCATTCTCATCCAGGCATTGCAGAATATGTCTCAAGCAGTTCATGCATGCATACATGAACTTAGCAGAAGTGAACTGGGTGTTTATGACAATAGTATGTATACGGGCACATGACATAATAACGTGGTGTGTGTAGGGACTACTTTTAAGTGTGCCATCCAGTAGTAGGATTTGGACTGGAGCTCAGTTCATCAGCAGCAACTGTAACTGAACAAACCATTTCCAGCACTCATCAACTGTACTTTGCAACCATTATTTTATAATTTTATTGAATATTTGTGGAATGTAACCTCAAAACACAGGGACATTACAAAATCACCACCCTTTATCCCTCCCTGTAGACATCTCTTATACAAGTGTCTGTTCACACTGTTATCATTATATCATGAGTTACATTGTTGTCTTCAAGATGTGTCAGTTCTGCAACAATCCCATTTATATTCGCACTGTTGCATTGCCATTATTTCAATTATTCATTATGTAATGATAGTTAATATCAACGTTCGGGTACAAGCTTTAAAATAAGTCTGGTGCATTTCTAACACGATTCAGGAATGTGAAAAAAAAAAACATTACCTATTAATCGTTACAGCACCAATAGCTCGTATGTTCTTTGTACATTGTATGACTGACCATAAAAATAACTGGCTTGAATGATTTTTGGGGAACATCAACAGTACTATTTCAAAGCCATTTGTAATTTAAATAGACTTATATTGTGCAATGTATTATAAAAACATCATGTTGACTTGCTTACTTGAGAAGTCTTCTGTACCTGTCTGAGGGCATGCTAATCTAAACAAATGTGCCCTAAGGGCTCCTTTCCCCTGTTCAAGCCAGACCTGAATATACATGTAATCAACTTGTAAATATCAGTTAAAATGATGTACTCAGTTATAGATAATTTTTGTAAAATTATATATGCTTGTATTAAGTTTAATTTAATGTGATTATGAAATCAAAGCCACTTACGATGAGACATGGACAGTGGCTTAGAACCTACTCAAACCCTTGCACAATGAGAGTTACTTAGTACATTACCATTAGAAAGGTCTCTAAAACAAATGAAGGTCCAGCTGTTCAAGGAATGGAGAATATGGAAATAACCACTGAAGATTTGCTTTAGGGACAAGATCTCTATGACTTTGGTAGTGGTACAGTTGAGGTCTCCATTCTTCTGGGATATAATGCCACAGCACTGGTTGATTGGCGTCCAACATTTAGAGAAAATGTGGATATTTGGCCCCTTGAAATGAGACCAATACACTTTTGTGAAACATCAGACACCACTCACCCAGTGACAAGGCACCACATCCCAGGAGAATGAAGACTTCATGATTTCTATATTTTAAATCAAGAAGAGGGGAATATCTGTCCTCTAAATGGAGAAAATCATGAACAGAAAGTGAAACTAAATAATTATATACATTCATTTGTTTCAGTCTACCAAAATGAAGGTCCCACTGTTCAAGGAATGGAGAATGTAGAAATACCCATTTTAGGTTTGCTTTATGGTCAAGATTTCTATGATTTTTGGAGCAGTACAGTTGAGGTCTTCATTCTTCTGGGATAAGGTGTCTCATTGCTGGTTGATTGGTATCCAACATGTGCAGAAAGTGTGGATATTTGGTCCCCTGAAATGAGACCACTACACTGTTGCAAAATGTCAGACACCACTCACCCAGTGATGAGTCACCACATCCCAGGAAAATGAAGACTCCATGATTTCTATATTTTAAATCAAGAACATTTCTCTCTCTAAATGGAAAAAATCATGAACAGGCAGTGAAACTAAATAGTTATTTGCATATATTTGCTTAAATCTACAAAGACAGAAACATTTAGCACACTTGGTTTGTGCATTTATTACAGCAGCACTAGTAGAAACTTTTTGAGTATTTCTCATCTTTGTAGGCTTCCCATTTGATAATATTAAATACATGTATTATAATCAAAGTGCTGTTGGGCAATAAGGCATAGATGTGTACTGTTTTACCTGCATTAAAAATTCTGTCTGTTTAAAAACTTGCTTTAAAGCAGGCAGTAATTCATCACTTCAGCAATCAGTATATTCTTGGCAGAAACATCCACTTTCACCAGAGATAGTTTTGCATCCCACATTATTTCTGCCTTTAAATCTACGAAAACAGCCATTTGTTGATTTAAAACTGTCCATTTCAAGTCTCAAGACACTTTACTGGTGTACTCAAGTAAGACACTTCCACTAACTGAAGGACTTCATGAGGTTTCATTTGCTAAAGCACTCAAACAAAATCCTCTCCAATTCTTCACATCATTCCATTATTTTTAGTGTACAAAATTTAATTTCTGCTTTCATTATTCTGTTCTTTAATTTTACCGAGAAACAACATCAAAAATCTGTTTCTGTGCAACATATTTGGACTGACTGCTGCTTCTTGGATCATGTGCAGTTTGCTGCTAGGCAGTTTCTACCTTTTTCTTCCTATGTTTTCTATAATGTTAATGACAGATTTCTATTACAAGTACAAAGTTCAACTAAATAAATGCACCTTACACACGAATTTCAACACAAAGAACAAAACATATAAAGGATATCTGACACCAAAATTCCTTGCACTCACTCCTCCCACATGCACATGCTCAAGGGGATAAGACAATGCAGGAACTCCCAGATTTCTTTGAACAAACAGTGAAGGTGGGTACATTAATGACATTAAATTGAGGTATATATTGTATGTATGGACAGGTTGTTGGTAAATGTGGTTACAAAACTAAAACATAAAACACTAATTTGGGGAAAACCGTACACTGTTGATATGAAGCTTTGGCCAGGGTCAAAAAAATTAATGCTACGTACAGGAAAATTTTAGATCATGCAACCTTAAATTGGGGTTTTAATACATAAAATTCAAATTTTGCATACCAGGAAAATGAAACTTCCCCCTTCCCACTTTTTAACATAAGGATCACGGAGAAATTTAGTGGTAAGATTTTTAGGTGGCTTAGTTTTATATTTCTGCAAATCCAGTTTCTTTAGGCTCTAAATATAAGCATTTACATGACATGCACTATTGTTTCGACCCCATATTTGCTGTACTTATGATATTTCATGTTATCAGCTATATTCATTTGCTACATAAAGTAGCATAAATTGGTCAAGTCATGAAATATTGGTTTATTTTATGGTATCTTCAGAATTTTGGAGACAAACATTCACCATTCACTTTGAATATTCTGTTATAAATCTCGAGTAAGATATAATCATTTTAACTGAAAATGCATGCTGATTAAGATGTATATTATCCTGTATGAATACTGTAATTTCAAATGCTATCTGTCTTAGTTTTTATACAATGATATGTAAATATGCTCGCTGTATGATTACCAGCTTCAACGAAACGCTTTTTATTACAATTATAAAGAACTATATGTAAGGGACGAGATTACAAAGTTGTAGATTACTACACAATAAAAGTACACAAATTTTAAGGATGATACAAAAGAAAATATTCTGTACTCAGGTCTGAAAATAAAAATTCTCTGTTACTGAAGCCTAGAATCAGTCCTTTCTTCCTGGTAGAAAAGATTTCTATAATTGCTATAGACTTCTTTCTTGTTCATCATATCATACAAAATTTACAATATCAAGCTGCATTTATTGATTAACAGTGGCTGTTAATATGGGTTTCATTATGTATGGTCTGTAGCTCATTAACAAAACAACACAAGTATAGATTTGTCACTGTCATTATCACATTAGAAAAGAAAGGAATCCAAAATTACACACACACACACACACACCTAGTTACCAGATATTTATTATCCAAGGTATGTTTCTTTGTCTTTAATTATTATTAGTGAAACTTTGTGCACACCATATGCAAACAAAGGATTTGTGTCTGTTATTTTTGTTTACAGCATATTTAATGAAACACTGAA
>Ga0209737_10001962_pt1 | contig 14461 bp, 6 predicted proteins | sample TergutCu122P3_FD_187284 | JGI IMG/M metagenome (GOLD analysis project Ga0209737, IMG submission 187284) | Cubitermes ugandensis P3 segment gut microbial communities from Kakamega Forest, Kenya - Cu122 P3 (SPAdes) (version 2) | ecosystem: Host-associated > Arthropoda: Insects > Digestive system >...
TGCACGGCTTGGTCAGAAACTGGTCGCCCCCCAGACGTAGCGCGGCAACCTGCAAACCGACATCTGTTTCTCCAGACAGATAGACCACGGGGATGCTGAGAAACTCATCATGCTGACGAATGACCCGCAACGCCTCTACCCCCGTGCAGTACGGCATATACATATCCATCAGGATCAGATCGGGCTGAAAATCCCTAATCACCTGCAAGACACTGGAAGGGGTGTCCAGCGCATATACCTCGATGCCGTGTGACTCCAGAGACCTGCGAATGGAAAGGGCGGCGGTTCTCGAATCTTCCACCACCAGTACCCGGTAAGAATCTTCCAATGATCCCATCTGGTCGAGCACCAGTTCCAGAACCCGCTGCAAAGTGCTCTCGCCCTCCAGAAAGCAGCGATCCACTCCGGCAATCAAAGCCTGATGAATGAAGGCAAAGTCGTCGGCTACGTTCATGCAGGCGATCAAGGCCATGGGGCGGCGCTCCCGCAGAATTTTCAGGAAGCCGAAGCGTTCCTGTTTTCCTGCCATGTCCACCAGATAAATACTCAGGTCGGCATTGTCTGCGGTCGGAATCCGCCAATCCCTGCGTCTGGCCTTGATCCCGAAATAGCTCAATTGCGCCAGGAGATCGTGCCAGTCCTCTTCCTTGCCTCCCAGAAGGCGGATTTCCCGGCTCTTGAGATCGACCTCAACCATGTCCCCGTCCGTATCTTCAGGCATGGTCTCGATTATGACTTCTGCATCGGCTTCAATGTCCGCCATATCGACGCCGAGGAGGTTGCTATCCATCAAATAAGCCATGCTGCGCCGGTCGCGCTGATGTCTGAAGCCCTGCTGGGCGTAGTAACGCATCAATTCGCACAGGCGCACCACCTTCTTTCCCGTCTCTTCCATGTCGGCATCGGAAATCGGATGGCTCGCCTCATTCCCGAACAGGGCAAGCACTTTCTGCTCGAGCTGACGACATGCGTACAGCAAACCGGCCTGACTTTTTTCCCGCAGGGAATCGGTGAAATGATTGAGCAGTGAGGAAAACGCGACGAAATGCTCAAAGTTCGGGCACGCCTGGTACTTGAGCCAAGCCAGACGCAAGGCCTGTTCCTGTTCCTGCAACAAGATGGGGGAGGAAATATGTGTCGTACTCATGACAATTACCTGTTTTGCGCCATCTTATCAGATTCAGCCTCCATGTTCATGCTTGTGTATTTGATTTATATAGGGCGAAACAAGCAAAACAGGCACTGCTTACACCTGGAGAAGAAAATTTCTTCCTGTTTTCAGCAAAAGGGGTGGCGGCGGGATAAATTTCCTGTACAATGCGCCCCTCTTCGCGAGGCGTGAGCCTCTCGATGAACCGCTGGGGAGTCGCCAAGTCGGTTAAGGCACCGGATTTTGATTCCGGCATTCGAAGGTTCGAATCCTTCTTCCCCAGCCAGAAATTCCTTCGGGCAGGTAATCACCTGCCTGAAAATATTTCGGGATTCGCCATGTCTTACAACAATCTGATGATCTTTAACGGCAATGCCAACCGGGCATTGGCTTCCAGTGTCGCGTTGCAGCTGGATATAGAGTTGGGGCAGGCTCTCGTAGGGCGCTTCTCGGACGGTGAAATCAACGTGGAAATCCTGGAGCATGTGCGCGGACGCGATGTGTTTGTGCTCCAATCGACCTCTGCGCCTACCAATGACAACCTGATGGAAATTCTCCTGATGGTCGATGCCCTGAAACGCGCCTCCGCAGGAAGAATCACCGCCGCCATTCCTTATTTCGGCTATGCCCGGCAGGATCGCCGCCCGCGTTCCTCCCGCGTTTCCATTGCCGCCAAGATGGTTGCCAACATGTTGATGGTTTCCGGCGTAGACCGGGTGCTGACCATGGATCTCCACGCCGAGCAGATTCAGGGTTTTTTCAACATTCCCGTCGACAACATTTACGCTCTCCCCATATTTCTTGAGGATATTCGCAAGCAGTGCTACGACAATCCTCTTGCGGTTTCGCCCGATCATGGCGGGGTTGTGCGGGCGCGCTCGCTGGCGAAAAGGCTGGAATGCGATCTGGCGATCATCGACAAGCGCCGCCCCAAGGCCAATGTTGCCGAGATAATGAACATCATCGGCGATGTCAAGGATCGTACCTGCGTAATCATGGACGACATAGTCGACACCGCCGGCACTCTTTGCAAGGCGGCGACTGCCCTGAAAGCGCAGGGGGCGAAAAAAGTCGTAGCTTATTGTACCCATCCGGTGCTTTCCGGCGGCGCGGTCGAGCGGGTGAGCTCTTCCGATCTCGATGCTCTGGTGGTGACGGATACCATTCAGCTTTCCCCGGAAGCGGCAGCCTGTCCGCGTATTCGTCAGCTTTCTGTCGCCCCGATTCTTGCGGAGACTATCCGCCGGATCAGTTGCGAGGATTCTGTTTCTTCCCTGTTCATCGAATAGGGTTTTCAACTACGGCCTGGTCGCGGGTCGTTTTTTTCTGGAGTTACCATGCAATTTGTTCTCAACGCCCAAAAACGCGAAATGCAGGGATCGAGTGCGAGCCGCCGCCTGCGTCGCAGCGGCAAAACCCCTGCCATCATCTACGGTTCTGGAAAAGCCCCGGAAGTGATCGAACTCGATCACAACCAGCTTTATCTCGGCCTGCGTAAGGAAGCCTTCCACTCTTCCCTGATTACCATCGAACTCGATGGCAAAAAAGAAGAGGTGCTGCTGCGTGATTATCAGATGCACGCCTATCGTCCCCAGGTGCTGCATGTCGATTTTCAGCGTGTCGATGCCAACGAGAAACTGCACCAGAAGGTGCCGCTGCACTTCATCAATCAGGACATCGCTCCCGGCGTCAAGATGGAAGGCGGTCAGATTTCGCACATCATCAACGAGCTTGAGATTTCCTGTCTGCCGGCTGATCTGCCTGAATTCATCGAAGTCGATCTGAAGGCGCTTGTGCTCGGCCAGTCCCTGCGCGTTTCCCAGCTTTCCTTGCCCAAGGGCGTCAGCGCAATCACCCACGGTGGCGACCAGACCGTCGTTTCCTGCTCTGCCAAACGGGGCGGCGCAGGCGGAGAAGAGGAAGCGGTAACCGCCGCTGCTCCTTCTGCCTGATCTTTCTTGTCAACGAGAAGGCCGCCTTCTGTAGCACGAGGCGGCCTTTTTCATGAGATCTTGCCATGAGCCAGGTTCTAGCCCCCAGGTTGATTGTCGGCTTGGGTAATCCGGGCGCGGAATACGAAGCCACCCGCCATAATATTGGTTTTCGCTTTCTTGATCGCCTTGCCGGAAAGCTCGGTATTGCCTTTGCGCCGCAAGGACGTTTTTTTGGCGCGCTTGCGCGTCAGGGTGAGTTGTGGCTTTTAGAACCCATGACTTTTATGAATCGTTCCGGGCAATCGGTCGGCGCTCTTGCCCATTTCTACAAGATTGCCCCGGAAGCGATTCTGGTCGTCCATGACGATCTCGATCTTAAGCCTGGGGCAATCCGTATCAAAAAAGGTGGCGGCAATGGCGGTCACAACGGCTTGAAGGATATTCAGGCGGCGCTTTCCACCCCGAATTTCTGGCGTCTGCGTCTGGGCATTGGTCACCCGCGCGAGCAAAATCTCCGCCAGCCTGTTGCCGATTTTGTCCTTGCACGGCCTCGCAGAGAAGAAGAGGCAGCGATGGATGAGGCTCTGCTTCGCTGCCTTGACGCATGGCCTGTGCTTGCCGCTGGCGACTACGAAAAGGCTCAACGCCTGCTTCATCCTGAACCCTGAACCTGTTTCTGCATCGAGACCATGACCGACATTCTGAAAAAAATTCTTGCGACCAAGGTCGATGAAGTTGCTGCTGCCAAAGAGCCGCTTCTGGAAATTGCGGCGCGCGCCAAAGATATGCCGCCAACCCGTGATTTTGTGGGCGCGCTTACCAACCGGGTCGCGCGGCAGCAGGCGGCAGTAATTGCGGAAATCAAGAAGGCCAGCCCCTCCAAAGGGGTCATCCGCCCTGATTTTCAGCCTGCCGCAATCGCCGCTTCCTACGCCGCACACGGCGCAGCCTGCCTTTCGGTATTGACCGATGTCTCCTTCTTTCAGGGGGATCTTCGCTACCTGCAAGTAGTCCGCGCCGCCTGCGACCTGCCTTTGTTGCGCAAGGATTTCATTGTCGATCCTTACCAGATTCACGAGGCGCGGGTTTTTGGCGCGGATGCGATATTGCTGATCGTCGCTGCGCTTTCTGATCAGGAAATGCAGGATTTTGCCGGGCTTGCAGAAGAACTCGGCATGGCGGTTCTGGTCGAATCGCACGATGAGGCAGAACTGGAACGGGCGCTGATGCTTGCTACGCCCCTGATGGGAATCAACAACCGCAACCTGCGGGATTTTACGGTGTCGCTTGATAACACCCTGAATTTGTTGGACAAAATCCCAGAGGGTCGAATAGTCATCACAGAGTCCGGCATCTTTACCACGGAAGATGTGAAGTTGATGCAAAACGCGGGCGTACATGCCTTTCTGATCGGCGAAGCTTTTATGCGCGCCCCTGATCCCGGCGAGGCACTGGAAAAACTGTTTTGTCCTGCGGACGGCGATTGAAAAACCATTCCGCGAATACAACATAACATTCCACTTGCAACTCAATAGGTTCATAATACCCATCACTATTGTTTCTCAGGAGATGGAGATGAGCAGGCCGACCAATGGCGTCCGATGGCGCTGCCCTAGGTCTACAACCTACTGCACCGCCACGGCTGGCGCAAGCTCCAAACAAGCGCCATCCTCAAAGTTAGCCAGAGGCTCAGGATGGAGATCGCCCTCATGGATTTTGAACAAGACCACTCTCGCATCCAGTCCATCGCCTCGTGGTCATGGATTAATTAATGCAATATTGAATTAGAAATGAACCCAGCCAAAAGAAAGGGCACCGTTTTTTATGTCATTTTTTATTGGCTACTCAACTGAGATGTATAATACATAGCGTCGGGATAGTTATAGTGACATATTGTGTCGGAGCTTCTTTGTTGCTTGACAATTTTGGAGAAAGCAAACATGTCTCGTGAAAAACTCTTTGATATCAACGGGCTACGCAAACCACAATTTGTAACAATCTCTCCACCTCATAGCCTGCCTCCTTCATCTGTTTTCCAGGACATGCCCGTTTCTGCCTTTTCGTCCGGCTTTCGCCATTTTTCTGTCCACTTTCTTCCTCTAGTATTTTTGAGCGTTGGCCTACTGACTCTGCCTTTGCCTCTCATGGCGCAGCATACTTGTACGGTGAGCAACATCACGGTAGGCCATGACGTTTACGGTAACAGCAGCAATGATGGTTTCTGCAATACTCCAAACCTGCCTGCAAGCAACAATATTCTTGAGCTTAACAACGCCGAAATCGGTGACCCACTGCTGGTTGGGAATTACAGCGCGTACAGTGGCTATGATGCACCAGCCGACGGAACCGCTACCGCCAGTACTAACACCCTCGTCATTGATAACAGTTTTGTAAGCCTTGACGCAATGGGCGGATTCGCTAAATCGACTAATGACAATGCCATTGCCTCGGACAATACCATAGAAATTATAGATAGCTCTGTGATGGGTTTCGCCGTTGTTGGCGGTTATGCAGAATCCGAGGAAAATACCAAGGCCAATAACAATACTGTTAAGGGTTCGCTTGCGCCAGAAAATGGCATTGCCTCTTTTACGAATGAAGTGACTGGCGGGCGTGCAGAAACAACATGGAAGGGCAACTCTACCGCCGATGGTAATACGATCTTTTTCGATACCGATGCCGCAGCAGAATATGGCTACTTCTGGATTGGCACTGTAACTGGCGGGATAAGCAACTCAGCAAACGGAGACACTGCCAGCGCCAATGAAAATATGGTTACGCTCTCGTTCGATCTCAAGAGTCAAAATGACGACAATAACTCCATTGCTACAGGTGACGTAGCGGGTGGAAGCGGCTACTCAGCAAATGGAGAAGCCAGTGCCAATGAAAATAAGCTCACAATCACTCTCGATCTCAAAAGCCAGGATGATGGACAAAGCTATGCTCGCATGGACGAGATGACTGGCGGAAGAAGCAGAACAGCAAATGGAGACGGCAACTATGGAAACGCCACTGCCAACGAAAATAATGTCACGCTCTCGTTCGATATCAAGACTCAAAATGGCGGCGAAAACCTCATTATTGCAGGCGCCATAACAGGCGGAAGCGGCAACGCGAGTGATGGAAACGCTACTACCAACGAAAATACGGTTACGCTCACGCTCAATATCGAAAACAATGATGGCGGGGCAAATCATGTCGCTATTAACCGTGACACAAAAGGTGGAGACAGCTACACAATATTTGGTGATGCCAGTGCCAACGAAAACACTGTCACGCTTGCGGCCACTTTCGAAAACTCTGCTGGAAACAGCACGTTTGGGACGGAATACGTAACTGGAGGAAGCAGCTACACTGCTATTGGTGATGCCACAGCCAACGAAAACACGGTCATTGCCAAGTTTAACCTCAAAAGTGATGATGGGGGAAACAACTTATTCTCTATGGACGGCCATGTTAGGGGAGGAATCAGCTACACGACAAATGGAAATACCGGTGCCAAAAATAATAGGACCACAGTTAAGTTTGATCTCGACAGCCAAGACAGTGGAATAAACGAGGTTGCTATGGGTAGTGTAATGGGTGGAATCAGCTACACTGCTGAAAGCGGAGATGCCAACGTCTATGGCAATAGATCCATGCTCACACTTGATTTCAAGAGCGATGACGGACAAAACTATGTTGGTATGGGCGATGTGATTGGTGGAGACAGCTTCGCGCATGAAGGAAAAGCCAAAACTCGCGATAACACCGCTACTGTCATGCTTGGTATCAAAAGCCAAAATGACGGGCAAAACACTATCAAGGCAGGCGATGTAACAGGCGGAAAGAGTAGCGCAGACAATGGAGATGCCAACTCCCATGACAATAGCATCATGATTGTACTTGGTCTCGGAAGCGATGACGGACAAAACTATGTTGGTATGGGCGGGGTGACGGGCGGAAGCAGCTACACATATGAAGGAGATGCCAATACTTACTATAATACGGTCGCTACCATGCTTGGTCTCGAAAGTGAAAATGGCGGACAAAACTCGGTCGAAATTAGCCTCGGTGTAACTGGTGGAAGTAGCTATACAGCAGAAGGAGACGCCACTACCACTGATAGTCCGGCCAATACCATACTTAGTCTCGAAAGCAAAAATGACGGACAAAACAAGGTTAGCATGGGCAAATTAACAGGCGGTATCAGCTATGCAGGAAAAGGAAACGCCAGCACTACTGGTAGTTCGTTCTCGATTACGCTTGACCTCAAAAATGATGACGGAAAAAACTCTGTCCTTATGGGCAATGTGACGGGCGGGATCAGCCACACGGAGGATGGTGAAGCTGATACGTATGGTAACCCGGTCAATATCGCAATTGACCTCGAAAGCAAAAATGGCGGCCAAAACTCAGTCTCTATGGAAACAGTGACAGGCGGGAGCAGCTATGCAAAGGATGGTAAAGCCAACACCTTTGGCAGTCATGTCAGCATCTTGGCCTCTATCTCGAACGCTACTGACAACACAGTCACAGCAAATGGTGTGTATGGCGGGGTTGCTGTATCTGATAGCGATGCAGCTCTGGCTTCGTATAACACTGTATCAATCGCTAATGTGACGGTAACAACCTTGGATGCAGGCGCCATAGGCGGGTCAGCCATGAATACTAGCGGGAATGTCATAGGGGGGACAGCCATAACCGTGAGCGGCAATTTCATGGAAGCCAATAACAACGTAGTCGAGATTAAAGCCGGCGGTGTAAGCGGTAGTGTGATAGGCGGACGTATCGGGCATGACGCCTTTGACAAAAACTCCCATATAGCGTCTGCTACCTACAATACCGTCAAGCTTACCGATTCACTCACCATTGGCGGCAATCTCTACGGCGGTTATTTTGTTGGCGGCTTCACTGCTGGCAGCAGCCTGTCCGACCTCAACCTCTTTGCCCAAAATACCCTGAATGTGTATTCCACCAAAATTGGTACAGGAACTTCCGCAAGAATTACCGTAGGAGGCGATTTAGCAAACTTTGAGTTTCTGAACTTCTATCTGCCCGAAGACATCAAGCCTAACGACACCATGCTCACCGTAGGTGGTGACGCCAACATTACTGATTCTACAATCAATGTTGGCATTAACGGAGCCTCCTCTATACTGGTGGATAGAGACAAGATCATTCTCATTGACGCTGGCTCTGTTACCGGAGCGCCGACCAACACCACAGCCGATGGAACCGGAATGCAAGGCGTTACCATCCAGTACGAGTTCGACATCGTTGTGAATGGCAACCAACTCTGGGCGGTATTGCCTGACGGTGGCACGCCTTCGCTGCCCCAATCTCCTCAATCGCCTCCACCACCTCCAACAGTAAACCCACAGGAGCAGCCGAACCTTGATCCAATCCCCGATCCTGATCCAATTCCCAACCCTGATCCGGCTCCCAGTCCTGACCCAATTCCCGATCCTGATCCGATCCCTGACCCCGATCCGGTTCCCAGTCCTGATACAACTCCTGATCCTGATCCAATTCCCGATCCATTACCAAGCCCTCCGGCCAGGGTCAACCCCCAAACCAAGGCATTGGCTGAAGCGAATCTCGCTCTGCCCATCCTCATCAACAAGGGCGGTAACATGGTAGCTTGGCAGGGAATCAACGAAGCTGCCCGCTCAGCACGTGCGCAAAAAGTCGGCGGCGCAGCCTTTGGTGTTGTCTCCGGCAGCAATATCAAACACAAGACCGGTTCCCATGTAGACATGGAGAGCCTCTCCATCATGGCCGGTGCGGCAGCCAGACAGATCAACGATGCCGGCGAGCTAGACTTCGGCGCTTTCATCGAATACGGAGATGGTCACTACGACACCTACAACAGCTTTGCCAATGCCGCCTCTGTAAAAGGCAACGGCAAGACTCGCTACTGGGGTGGTGGGCTATTGGGACTCTTTAACTTTAACGAGCAGGTTGCCGGCAATTTCTATCTCGAAGGAAGCTTGAGAGGGGGTAAAGTCAAAAACCACTACAAATCCGGCCTACAGGATTACTTGGGACAGTATGCTCACTTCAAGAGTTCTGCTAATTATGTCAGCGTGCACTTGGGCGGCGGGCATCGTTTCAAGGCGTCTGAGCAATCAACCTTCAACCTCTATGGGCAATACTTTCATACCAATGTTGGCGGCAATAATGTTCGCCTCTCCACTGGCGACCCGATCAAGTTTAAGGCGGTAACGAGCAACCGCATTCGTCTGGGCGGCCGCTATGAATGGACGCTGGATAAAATAACTCCTTTCGTTGGCATCGCTTACGAACATGAATTCAACGGCAAGTCAAAGGCAAGCACGAACGGTTACGAGATCGAGCGTCCGAGCCTGAAAGGCAGCATCGGAGTCGTGGAAGGAGGTTTTATCCTGAAACCATCCCCAAATCATCCACTCTCGGTAAATATCGTCCTGCAAGGCTACTTAGGCAAGCAGGAGGGTATCGGCGGAAACATCAGGCTAAGGTACGATTTCTGACTGGCAGATGCCAGAGATCAGAAAACTATCGTAAACACCTCTGATACCTGACACCCACACAAGCGGCAGACATGAACAGCCAGCCAGACGGCTGGCTGGGGCTGGTAATAGAGCGTGACCAGAAACTGAATGGAGGCAACGCGCAACCAAGTAAGAAAAATCGGTAGATTGAAAGGTATAAGCTGCGAGAACCGCAAGACACAGCTGGCAATTGTGATGCTTTCCATCGCTACACGATAACCCGGGAAGAACCTTGGTGAAGATTGGCAGCATGATGTATGTGTATGTTGATTTTTTTATCGCTTGGTATAACATGTGTGTTCTTGCCAATTCGTCCAACATGTATCGGAGCATTATGTTCTCCAAACTACTAGCAGTACAAATGCGTCATTTGGTGTCTGGAATGGTTCTCTGGATAGGCATCACGAGCATCTTGGCTCAAGAGGCAGTGGAGGTCATCCCTGATTTCTATCGTGAGCCGGGGCTAAACCCTAACCGTGACTACGTTAACCAGCAGCTTCACGAGCATATTGACCCATTCACAGGTGCGCTGTCACACCACTACACGGACATCCACCTGCCTGGGAACGGCGGTTTCGACCTGAAAGTCATTCGTTCATACAATAGCGCCTCGGTAGATCAGAATGACCCAGCCGGATACGGCTCACTGAATGGATCTGGTCTTGGATGGTCGATCCACTTTGGCCGCGTTCTGAAGTCAAAAAACAACCTCATCTGTGCAAATGACAACGCCCAAACCGTGGCAAGCAACCCTGTGCTGGAGTTGCCTGATGGTAGCCGACAGCTTTTTGCGTTCCCAACCAAGAAGAGCGACTCCCCCCTTATGCTTACGACACAATGGTGGAAAGCGGAATGTATCAGCAATGGCTTGGCAGTCTACTCGCCGGATGGAACGCGCTATGACATGAACCTGCAAGTGAGCATTGGCTCAGGCACAAAAGCTGTCAATGCGTGGTACACAACCAAAATCACGGATCGAAATGGTAACACCGCTACAATTAACTACATAGGAAACACCCCGGAAATCAAAAGTGTCACTACAAGCGATGGTCGGAGCCTCAGTTTTACTTATGCTGATAGCGGCCAGATGAACCGCCGGATTACCAAGATAAGTGGCGCGGAACAAACCTACAACTACGCCTACGAGGCTGTGTCAGGCGGAAGCAATCGCTATTTCCTGACAAAAGTAACGCGCCCGGGAGGTACCTATTGGTCTTATGCGTACAACGGTAATTTGTCGAATGCGAACAGTTACCTGCTAAAGAAGGTGACTTACCCGCAGGGTGGTTCGGTAAATTACAGCTACACTTACGTTAACTTTGATTCCACAAGCAATCCGCTCAACCGTTCGGCAGTTGTTGACAACAAATCGGCCAGTACAGGCGGCTCTTGGAAATTTTCTTACGAACCTGGTAGTTTTTCCACATATGACAAGACTACAGTGGAGCTTCCTACCGGGACAAAGATTACCTATCGCCACATCGGGCCGAACTATGGAAGCTCAGGCAATGTCTGGATGACAGGACTTTTGGTCGAAAAGCAGACCGGTAGCATTCAAAAGGAAACGTATACTTGGGGCAAGCAGGCCATTTCCAATGAAAATTATTTTCGTCCTGGTGCTTTTGTAACACGCGTCGATGCTGGGCAGACCAATGCGCCCATTCTGACAAAGAAGCAGATTGATAGGGATGGCGCCAGCTACATTACCAACTATTCAGACTTCGATGAATATGGCAACCCGAAAAAAATATCGGAATCCGGGCCGAACAGTACAACACGGACTACAGAACTCACCTACCTCAACAACAAAAACAAATGGATTGTCAAAACATTGAAAAATCAAAGCTCTACTGCTGGAACTATTACCCGCGACTTTAATGATAACGGTAACATGACTAAGGAGGTGCGGGACGGGGTAACCACTGATTACAGATATGATAGTAGCGGCAATATCTCCACAATAATTTTCCCTGGATCCTTGGAGCATACATATAGCGATTTCACGCGTGGCATTGCTAAATCAGAAAAACAGCCAGAAGGTATTTCAATTTCCAGAGGCGTCAGTGATGCAGGCAATATAACTTCGGAAACCAATGGCGAAGGAAAAACATACAGTTACACATACGATGGACTCAACCGAGTTACTGCGATCACCTACCCCAAAGGGAATAGCGTCAGCATTTCCTACACGGCTACTTCCAAAACAGCCAAGCGAGGTACGCTGACCGAGACTGTTACATATGATGGCTTTGGTCGGACAAGCTCTGTAACACTCGGCGACATAAAGCGAACGTATAGATACGATGCTTTGGGGCGCATGACTTTTGAGTCAAACCTAGGTGATTCCTCAAACGGAACAAGCTATCAATACGATGGCCTTGATCGTGTTACCAGAATCACCTATGCTGACGGGAAATCGCAGAGCTTTGCTTACGGAGCAGGCAGCATGACTCTAACAGATGAGCTGGGTAATAAAACAACTTCCAAATTTCGGGCATACGGCGATCCCTCCCAGCAATTTCTAATGAGTTTGACTGCGCCTCTTCCCGCAGCAAACCTCACTATTGAGCGCAATGCAAGCGACTTGGTCACATCCATCACGCAAGCAGGAAAAACACGGACGTACGGATATAACAGCAACAAGTATCTGACATCGGTTAAAAACCCGGAAACCGACACTACCACTTATGGGCGCGATGCGGCGGGCAACATGATATCGCGCATCGTAGGAAACTCTGGTAAGGCAGACTATAGATATGACAAGCAAAACCGATTGATCAGCATTACTTACCCTGGAAACACTCCTTCAGTAAGCCAGACTTACAGCCGTACCAATAAACTAAAGCAAGTATCGACCTCAGTGGCAAAACATGAATATAACTATGACACCAATGATAATTTGCTGTCAGATACGCTTACTGTTGGTGGGCATACCTTGCGTTTGGCTTACGGTTACAACGGCAATGACCAGTTGTCTTCAATTACCTATCCAGTTTCTCGCCGCACTGTCACATTTGCGCCTGATTCTCTGGGACGCCCTAAGCAAATTTCTGGGCACGTAAGTTCGGTTACTTACTGGCCATCTGGTCAGATCAAGGAGATAACCTACGCAAATAGGACATCAAGTAGCTATGGACAGAATAATCGCCTCCGGCCAAGTTATTTTGCTACGAAACGAGGGGGAAATACCTATAGCAACAGCAATTATGGTTACGATGCTGTCGGTAATCTGACGAGCATTGATGATAACGCCGACAGTACTTATTCACGCACGCTTGTCTTTGACGAACTAAATCGCCTCACCAGAGCTTCCGCTCCCGGTTCATGGGGTACAGTCACTCTTGCTTATGACGGAACAGGAAACCTGACAAGTCAAAATTTTGGTGGGAGCGCACTGAGCTATACCTATGATAATACGAGCAATCTTCTTACCCGTATCTCCTCCGGCAACCGTAGCGGAAATTTTAGCTACGATGCTTACGGTAACGTGACCAGCGCTCCCGGATTTGGCTATACATATAACTATACCTACAACCATGCGTCAAACCTGACTTGCGTTAACTGCGGAGAACCTACACAGATTGCTTACGCCTATGATGGACTTAACCAGCGGGTCATGACAACCCGGAACAATGTTAATACCTACGAAATGTATGATCAAAGCGGTCACTTGATGGTCGAATATACACCGGGGTCAAACAAGCTTGTTGAATACATGTACCTTGGTGGTAAACGTGTTGCAGAACGCCATGGTGATGGCTCGATAGTTAACAACCCAGGTAACGATCCAGGCAACGACCCGGGCAACGACCCGGGCAATGACCCGGGCAATGACCCGGGCAATAACCCAGGCAATGACCCAGGCAATGACCCAGGCAACACCAACAACGGCACTGGGTCGGCTGATGACTATATTCAGAAGGCTTATATTGCCTTCTTCAATCGTCCAGCCGATGTTCCTGGCCTGACCTATTGGAGAGACTACCCCGGCAATGTACAAGATCTCCTGACAGAGTTCTCCCAATCAGCCGAATATCTGAGCGATTATGCCGGGTTGAACAACACAGAAATTCTTACCAAGGTTTACCAGAATCTGTTTGGTCGTGCGCCTGAACCTGAGGGCTTGGCCTACTGGTTGGCACAAATGGACGCTGGTTATGTGACCATTGCCAATGTCGCTTATGAAGTATTGGGCGGCGCCCGGAACGAGGACTTTGACATCATCGCAAACAAGGTACTCGCAGCTAATATGTTTACCGGCGCACTGGATACTTCTGAAAAAATCGAGGCTTACAACAATGCTGGCCCCATTGGCCTTGGCAATGCGGCGAAGAACTGGCTGGCAACAGTAAATGAGCATGACGCAAGCGTAGAAAATGCCTCCGCTACACTTGGTGCACTCCTGAACAACCTTGTTGCCGGGTGGAACAACTGGGTTCCATTTTGACGTTCGACTAAAACCCGGCTGACCCTACCTTGAAGCCCTTTGCCAAATGAGGATAAAACCCATGCCCCCCTCTTCCCAACGCCCCAATCTTCTTTCCCTCTGGCTGGCGAGATTTGTTGCCTGTCTAATCCTGCTGCTAGTGTTCTCTCTGGTTCATGCTGGAGAGACGGTCATCTATTACCATAACGACCCGTTTGGCACGCCTATGCTGGCGACCGATGAGCAGGGAAATGTGATCTGGAAGGAGAGTTATCGTCCATTTGGGGAAAGAACGATCAAGTCAGCAGCAAGTGCGGACAACAAAATAGCCTTTGCGGGCAGACCCTTTGATCCTCATACGGGCTTGTCCTATCATGGGGCGCGCTATTACGACCCGCAGTTGGGGCGCTTTTTAGGGATAGACCCGAAGGAGGTT
>Ga0209737_10001963_pt1 | contig 14460 bp, 13 predicted proteins | sample TergutCu122P3_FD_187284 | JGI IMG/M metagenome (GOLD analysis project Ga0209737, IMG submission 187284) | Cubitermes ugandensis P3 segment gut microbial communities from Kakamega Forest, Kenya - Cu122 P3 (SPAdes) (version 2) | ecosystem: Host-associated > Arthropoda: Insects > Digestive system...
ATCACCGCCGCAACCTGTCGGAAATGCTCATGATCAAGGACAACCATATTGATGCCGCCGGTTCGATCCGCAAAGCGGTCGCAAACCTGCGCGGCGTTTACGGCGCGGGCTGTCCGCCCATTGAAGTGGAATGCCGCGATATTGCGGAGCTGCGCGAAGCCCTTGACAGCGGCGTGGAACGCGTGATGCTGGACAACATGGATATCCCGGCCCTGGCCGCCGCATTGCCCCTCATCCCGCCGCAGGTGGAGGCGGAAATCAGCGGCGGCGTGACCCTTGACAAGATCCGCGCCCTTGCCCTTGCTTCTCCCAGGCGGCCTGACTTCATCTCCGTCGGCCGAATCACCCATTCCGCCCCTGCCGCCGATTTCAGCATGCACATCAGCAAAGAGCAGCCCATATGAACTCCCACAGGCTTTCCACACAGGCCCTGATCATCGGCGCCGGCATTGCAGGATCCACAGCGGCTCTCGCCCTGGCGGACGCGGGATGCGAAGTCATCCTGATCACCGGATCTCCGCAGCCCGACGGCGGCAATTCCGAACTGGCGCAAGGGGGCATCATCTATAAAGCTCAGGATGCGGACGATGCCCCTGCCCTGCAACGGGACATTCTGGTTGCCGGACACCGCTGCAATTATGTGAAAGCCGTGCGCCACCTGTGCCGCAAAGGCCCGGCAGCCGTGGAACGCATGCTGTTCGAAAGAGCCCCGGTGCCCTTTGAGCGCGGGCCCGACGGGGGTCTCCAGCGCACCCTTGAAGGCGGACACAGCGCGGCGCGCGTTCTGTTCTGCGCCGACTACACCGGCCGCGCCATCATGGAAAGCCTGCAAAAGGCCGTGGCCGCCAGCCCGAATATCCGTACGCTTTCCGGGCGCACCGCCATTGATCTGCTCACCGTGCGCCATCACAGCCAGGCCCTGAGCTACCGGCACCAGACGCAAAACCGCTGCCTGGGCGCCTATGTGTTCAATGAGGAAAGCGGCCAGACGGAAACCCTGCTCGCCCATCAAACCATTCTGGCAACGGGTGGTATCGGGCAGATCTATCTGCACAGCACCAACGCGGCCAGCGCCGTGGGATCGGGCATTTCCATGGCCTCCCGCGCCGGACTTGCGCTGCACAATCTGGAGTTTGTGCAGTTCCATCCCACCGCCCTCCACCACCCCCATGCCTTGCGCAGCCCACTGATTACGGAAGCCCTGCGCGGCGAGGGCGCGCGCCTGCTGGACAGCGACGGCAGGCCGTTCATGTCCCGCTACGATACCCGCGGCGATCTGGCCCCGCGGGATGTCGTTGCCAAGGCCATGCTGGAGGAAATGCTGCTTACCGGGCAGCCCTGTCTCTATCTTGACGCCACCCGCGTGGAACACGATCTCGAACGGCGTTTTCCTACCGTCTTCCAGGCATGCGCGGAAATCTGCATCGACATGCGCAAGGAACCCATTCCCGTTGTGCCCGCTGCGCATTATTTTTGTGGAGGCATCCTGAGCGATCTGCACGGCCGCACCACGCTGGAGGGTCTGTATGCCGTCGGCGAATGCGCCTGCACCGGCTTGCACGGCGCAAACCGCCTGGCGAGCACCTCCCTGCTTGAAGGACTGCTCTGGGGACTTTGCGCGGGCAAGGACGCCGCCCGGCAGATTCATTCCCGAAAAGCGCTGTCCAAACGACTGATGCAAAGTATTCCCGACTGGGAATCAGCCGGAAACGAACAAAACGACGACCCGGCCCTGATTGCTCAGGATTGGGCCAGCATACGCCATACCATGTGGAACTACGTTGGGATTTCGCGCACCACCGGCCGCCTGCGCCGGGCTTTTGAGAACCTGCGCGATCTTTCGCGCCATATCCACGATTTTTACAAACGCACCCCGGTGTCGAAACGCCTTGTGGATTTGTTCCACGGCTGCCAGGCCGCCTATATCATCACCCAAAGCGCCATGCGCAACAAAAAAAGCGTGGGTTGCCATAACCGGGTGGATTAAAGCAGATTGCCTTAGGACATGTTGACTTGAAATTGCATGGTGCAAAAATTGCAAAAACAGCATTACATCTTTGTTGCCGTCAACGCCATGACACAATGTTGACACTATAGGCCATACAGCAATATGTTATGGAAATTAACCCACGCGGTACACCAGACAATGCATAGCTTTCGACACACCGCATTTTTCCGGGGCGCGCTCAAACTTGCCGCCTGCCTGACGGTCTGTTGCTGCGCAGGATTTTTGACATTGCTTGCGCATGCCGCCGCCCCGGCCGCGCCGCAAGCAGCGCGCAAAGTTCCGTCTCACAAGGCTGCCAGACCCGGCTGGAATTTCCAGGCGCCGGACAGAAGCGCCCAGAACGCCCGCTGGCGTGAATCCATATGCGACACCCTCCAGCGGACAACCTTCGCGACTTCTGCGCCGGCCGGGCGCTTTCTGCGGCATAACGCCACCATGTCCGGCAAACGCCTGCCGCCCGCACAACTCGATGATTTGGACAAACTGCGCCCGCCGGAAAACACGCAAAATTCACCCGCCGACAAAACTCGCATACAAGGCGAAATCGCCAAAGACAGCACAGGCTGGCGCCCCCATGACGGTTTTGCCGATACGTCCGGCGCCGCCCCCGCCCTCAAGGAAGAACGCCGTGCGGGCGCCTATGTGGACTTTCACCCCTCTGAAGATGTGGAGCTCAAGTTCGGCCCGGAATATCATCTCGGCGCCACCGCGCTACGGCCGGAGCAAACAGGCAAGACCGGGGACACTGCCGGGCTCGGCATGGGCATGAGACTGAAAATCGATTTTTAGGCCTCTCTGCCCCATCGGCGCCGTACACCTTGTTTATCGGGAAATTCCACGCGGACTGCCTTGACAGCGCCAATAGATCATCCGATACTGCCTAGCCCCAAGGAGGCGCAATGAACGACACCAACGATTCCCCTTCCATGCATCATGCCCGCGAGTACGGCCACAAAGATGCAGAACTCCTGCAGCTTGTGACCTTCAATATCGCCGAGGAAGAGTTCGGCGTGGATATTTTGAGCGTTCAGGAAATCATCCGCCTGATGCAAATCACCACCGTGCCCCGCTCACCGGCCTGCATCGAAGGCGTCATCAACCTGCGCGGCAAAGTCATTCCCGTCATTGACATGCGTAAACGCTTCAACCTGCCTGCGATCGAACGCAACAGCCACACCCGCATCATAGTCATGGAGTTCGGCGCTGCAAAAATCGTCGGTTTCCTGGTAGACGCGGTTTCTGAAGTGCTGCGTATCCCGGCAAGCACCGTCGAATCGGCGCCCGCCGTTGTTTCCGGCGTTGGCGCGGAATATATCAAGGGTGTGGGCAAATTGGACGATCGGCTGCTCATCCTGCTGGATCTGGAAAACCTGCTCGAAGGTACGGATCTTACCAATATCACATAATCAACAGATACTACAAAATATGACGCCGTAAAGGAAAACTGGCGATGCAGTTGCCGGAAACAGAAGTGCCCGAAATAGAAGACGGGTGTCCTTGTACAGAGGAATGCCCACGGCATGGGGACTGCGTTGCGTGTTTCGTGCATCATACGCATACGCCGGATCCGGATCATGTCCGCTGTCTGCGCTATGATATTGACACGCCAGAAGCGTTGCGGGAGAGAGTGCGCGCAAGGCTGCAGGCGGCCGGAGTATCGTCAAGGGCATGCACGCAATGCCGAATATGATCCTCGCTGGCGTGTCAACCCTCCTGCAAGAGAGCCCTGGCCACCGTTTCGTCGTACAGCGCCAGGGGGTTGCCCCGGGCTTGGCCGTCGTCCCGCTCCCGGTATAATCGTTCGGCCTGCAGGATGACGTTCATCGGAAGCCACCCGTGCTTTTCCCAGACATGCGGAAAATCGGCCTGCCAAAGACGGAATTCCGTCTCGTTGCCGTTTCCCGCGCGCACATAAACGCGCACCTTGGGATTGCCGGGCTGGGGATGGTAATACACGCCGCGTTCGTCCCGCATAACCGTCCTTCAACGCATATCCGTAATACGTTTTGACTTGCTGAAGGTACGCGGCAGGCTGCCGTGATCCACAATGCCCACCTGGCACCGGACCATAAGCTTGAGGTGCAATTGCTCCGCCACACGCGCCGCCAAGCCTTGATCTATGTCTGAAGAAGCCCCATCGTGACGTTCCACCGCCAATTCCATGTTGTCGCGGCCGTTTGTGCGGCTCAGCCTGACATGGTACTCGCCGCCAAGTTCCGGGAAATGCGCCAGCACATCCATAATCTGTCCGGGATAGATGTTGACCCCGCGCAGAATGAACATGTCGTCGCTGCGGGCAAAAATCTTGTCGTGCCTTGGCAGGTTCAGACCGCAGGCGCATACGCCCGGCAGCAGGCGGGTGAGGTCGCGGGTACGGTAACGGATAAGCGGCACCGCCTCCTTGCACAGAGTAGTGACCACCATCTCGCCGATTTCACCGGGTTCCACAGGCGCAAGCGTATCGGGATGCAAAATTTCCTTGTAAAAAAGGTCGGGCCAGTAATGCAGGCCCTGATGCGCGTCGCATTCGATGGAGGAGCCGGGGCCGTACATTTCCGTCATGCCGCCGATATCGTAGCTGCCTTCAAGCCGCAGCCTGCGTTCAAAGGATGCGCGCATCTTGACGCTGCAGGTTTCGGAGCCGAAGATCATCTTGCGCAGTTTGATCTTGTCAATCATGCCGCTGCGTTCCACTTCCTCAGCCATCAACAGGCCCATGGAGGCGGTGGCGCAAAAGCAGGTCGTGCCCATGTCCTCCAGCATCTGCAGATGGATGTCCAGATTGCCCGGACCCACCGGCACGGTCAGGGCGCCGAACAGTTCGCTGCCGCCCTGAAAACCCACTCCGGCCGTCCACAGACCGTAGCCCACGGCTATCTGGATGCGATCCGCAGTGGTTAGCCCGGCCATTTCATAGCAGCGCGCCATCTGCAATTCGAAAGTGTCCACATCTCGCCGGCTGTAAGCCAGGATCTTACGCTTGCCCGTGGTGCCGGAACTGGCGTGTATCCGCACGATGTCGCTTTCCGGAATACAGAGCAGGGGCAAAGGATAGCCCTCGCGCAGATCTTCCACCGAGCTCAGGGGCAGACGGCGCACATCTTCCAGGCTTTTGATGTCTTCGGGATGTACGCCGGCGGCGTCAAGCTTGGCCTTGTACTGGGGGGAAGCGCACGCATGGCGCACCGTCCAGCGCACGCCCTCGAGCTGCCGCTGAAGGATGGCTTGTTCATCTTTAAACTGCGGTATAAAACGATACGTATGTGTGCCCATGAGTTCTCTTTTACTTTAGCCGCAAGCGGCAAGTGAAAAAATTAAAATTTCTGCTGCTTACAGATGCATGCCGGGGCGCGCGATGCCGACGCAAGCTGCGCGTCCGGGTTCCGAGAATGCAAATAACAGAAAACGGCAAAGGACGCCAGAGGCGCTTCAAGCGACACCAGAAGCCGCAAGAAGTACTCGCCGCTTTTTATCTTGCAAAAAGCTGAGCCGCTAATTCTCTCAGTTTGAATTTCTGCACTTTGCCGCTGGCGTTCAAGGGGAAGGATTCCACGGAGTGGATGTACCGCGGGATTTTATACCAGGCAATTTTGCCGCGGCAGTATTTACGCACGTCATCCCGAGTTATTGTGACATCGGGGGCCGGCACGATGAAAGCTCCCACCTCTTCGCCGTACTTGCGGCTGGGCACGGCCACAACCTGCACATCGCGCACGCCGGGCATCAGGGAAATAAACTCCTCGATTTCGCGCGGATACACGTTTTCGCCAGCCCGTATAATCAAGTCCTTGATGCGGCCTGTTACGGTGAGATATCCGTCTTTGTCCAGGTAGCCCAGATCGCCGGAATGCAGGAAGCCGTTTTCGTCAATGGCTTTGGAGGTGGCTTCCGGCATTTTGTAGTACCCCTGCATGACGTTGAAGCCCCGGCAGCAGATTTCGCCGGTCTGGCCCTGCGGGAGTTCATGGTGTGTGAGCGGGTCAAGGATGCGCACTTCGGTGCCGGGCAGGGCGCGGCCGGCCGAACTGGTGCGGTGCTCCATGTTGTCCAGGTAGGAAGTCATGCACATGGTGGGAGAAGATTCGGTCAGGCCGTAGGCGATGGTGATTTCCGGCATGTGCATTTTCTCAATGACCGCCTGCATCAGAGGGGTGGGGCAAATCGAGCCGCCCATGATCCCGGTGCGCAGCTTGGTGAAATCGCCGCTGTCGAAGTTTTTATGATGCAGGATGGCGTGGTACATTGCCGGCACGCCGTAAAAGGCGGTACAGCCTTCCCGAAGCACGGACAAGATTTGGGCCGGGTTGCCGCTGCTGATTATCGCAAGCGTCGCGCCGTGGCAGACGCTGCAGATGATGCCGGCCACGCTTCCGAAATTGTGGAAAAGCGGCACGGTCAGGCAAATGCGGTCGCGCTCGCTCAAGTTTTGCATACGGCCGCACCAGTAGCCATCGTTAACCACATTCAGATGGTTGAGCATGACGCCTTTTGGTGAACCGGTGGTGCCGGAAGTGTATTGGATGTTTACAAGGTCGCTGGGGGAAATCCCCGCCTGCCTGGCCAGGTACTCCGCTGCGGGCACGGTTTTGCCCATTTCAAGAATTTCCGGAAAGCTGAACGTGCATTCCGGAGCTTGTTTGCCCAGAAAGATAACACGTTTCAGCATGGGAAACTTGGCGCTTGTCAGGGCGCCACGCTCAGTGCCGCGCAGGCCGGGCAATTCCGGCGTCAATTTGCACACGCTGTCAAAAAAGCTGAAATCGCGGAAAGCATCGCCAACCAGCAGGGTTTCAGCATCAGAGTGAGCCAATAGGTACTCCAACTCCTTTTCGCGGTAGCCGGTGTTCACTGGCACCAGCACCGCGCCGGCCTTTGCGCTGGCCAGCATTACCTCCACCCAGGGATAAGAATTCGCCGACCAAAGAGCCATTTTTTCGCCCGGCTGTACGCCCAGAGCCATGAAGCCCCTGGCAAGGGCATCGACAGTTTGTCCAAGGACGCGCCAAGTGCTGCGCAGGTCACTGTCAACATATACCAGAGCGTCACGTTCCGGGTGCTTTGCGACAGTTTCGTCCAGAACAGCGCCCAAGGTCTTTTCTAATAAGGTAAATTCAAAAGTCATCTTGCCAGCCTATGTAAAAATATGCGCGCATACGAAGCGCTACGCCATAGCGGCACGTGCTGTGCCGTGCGGCATTCGCCCTCGCTATTTCAAAGCCTCGGTCTCGCAACAATGCGGCCGACAGGGGCTACGATATTTAAGGAGTATGCCGTATCGGACTGGACATTGCCAAGATATATTTCCGGTTCATGGCGAAAACAAGCGTGGTGATGGTCTGCCAGGCGGCTCCATCAATGCGGGAGACGGCCCTCACTCATTCAAAAATGCCCGCATTTTTGCATGCATGCCCTCAAGGTCGCAAGCTTCCATCCAAACCGCGTCCCCTTGTCCGCGAAACCAGGTAAGCTGGCGTTTGGCATAGGCGCGGGTATTGCCGAGCCAGAGCGCGCGGGCCTGTTCAAGGCTGAGCTCGCCGCAAAGGTGCCGGTACAGTTCGGCACAGCCGATACCCGACCAGCCGGGCGCTTTCGGATCAGCGCAACCGGCAAGCGCCCGGCGCGCCTCATCAAGCGCCCCGGCCTCCAACATGGCGCTGATGCGCTGCTCAAGGCGCGGGACAAGTTCCCTAAGTTCCGCGCGCAAGACCAGAAGCAAAACGCGACAACGGGGATATTTCCTCTCCTGTCCGTGCCACCAGGAGAACGTCCGACCCGTAGATTCCCATACCCCCAGGGCGCGCAGAATCCGCTGGCGGTTGCGGGCATGCGTGCTGGCGGCATAGGCCGGATCCGCCTTTTCAAGCCGCGCGTGGAGCGCCTGTGATCCATGCTGCGCGTATTCCGCTTCCAGGCGTTGCGCGACAGCGGGCTCCACTGGCGGAATATCGGCCATGCCCTGCGTCATGGCCCGGATATACAAACCCGTGCCGCCTACCATGATCGGCAGGCTGCCCCGCGCCGCGCATTCCGCGATTTTGGCGGCAGCGAGCCTGCCCCATTGGCCGGCGTTGATCTGTTCGGCAATGCGCAAAAAACCGTAAAGATGATGCGGGCAGCGGCGCTGCTCCTCCGGTCCGGGTTGGGCCGTGATGAGCGGAAAATCCGCATATACCTGGCGGGAATCGGCATTGATAAGCTCTCCCCCGGCTTCGGCGGCAAGGCGCAGGGCCACCGCGCTCTTGCCCGTGCCCGTGGGGCCGGCGATGCAGACAACACGAGGAAGATCAGGCATGTTTCTTTCGACGGGATGTCAAATGCCCCGCTGCAGGCTCAAGGCAGGGAGTAGCCCTGCACGCCTCGTTCTGGGCGTATTTCTTCCGCAGGCTGCGTTCCACGCATTCAGGCACCAGACCGTGGATGTTGCCCCCCAGGCTGGCCGCTGCCTTGATGCTCGTGGAACTGATATACAGCCACTGGTAATCCGTCATCAAAAACACTGTCTGGATTTCGCGCCGAAGCTTACGGTTCATTAATGCCAACTGCAATTCATAGTCAAAATCGGAAACCGCCCGCAAACCGCGCAGCAGAATACGCGAGCCGCGTTTTGTCACATAATCCACCAACAGTCCGCCAAAGGGCTCGACCACAATACCGGGGTCCCTGTCTCCGATGGCTTCGCGCGCCAGTTCCACCCTTTCCTCCAGAGTAAAAAGAAGATTTTTGGGCGTTACGTCGGCCACGGCGACCACAAGCTGGTCAAAAAGCTCCCTGCCTCGGCGGATAAGGCTCAAATGACCATTCGTCAAAGGATCGAAGGTGCCGGGATACACGGCGAGGCGTTTCTGGTGCATATTTCTCCCTTCCTTACAGTACGGTACAGGCTTTACAGCGCCTGCCAGAGCAGAATCCGCGTCTGCCCATACTCGCGTCTGCTGACGCATTCCAATTCTTCGTGGGCGGCATCGTTGATCCTCGCTTGCGTTTCCACTTCCGCCAGCACAAAAGCTTCCGGGGCAAGCCATTGTCCGCTTACAAGCGCGTGCAGGGCAGCGGGCACAAGGTTCATGCCGTAGGGCGGATCCATGAATACCACCTCAAAACGTTCACCCGGATCCGTCAGTTCCTTTCGATCCCGGCGCGCAAGCAGGCGCAGCGCATCCATTCGCAGGATGCGGCAGCGGGGCGCGAACAGCCCGAGGCTGGCGGCATTCTGTTCGAGACGCTTCACCGCTGCCGCCGAGTTTTCCACCAGGCAGATCCGCCGCGCGCCCCGGCTGGCGGATTCGAACGCCAGACTGCCGCTGCCCGCGAAAAGGTCCAGGACGGAACACTCAGGCCATACGAGTCCTTTGGCCTCCAGCATGGAAAAAAGCGCTTCGCGCACCCGGCCCATGGCGGGCCTGTAGCCGGGCTCCGTCATGGTTTTCAGTCTCCGGCCGCGAAATTCTCCGGCAATGATGCGCATGGGGCAAGCGTCCTAAAAAATATGTCAGTCCTACAGTTTGGCTAAAAAACGTACAAACTCCGAGTGCAGCCTCAACATGCGCTCGCCCACGTCCGTCTGCTCCGTCCAGGGGCGTGTATGCACCTCGCCCAGTTTGTCCTTGATCAAAGTCCATTTCTCTTCGATATCGCCGGTGATGAATGCCCAGTCGACCATGGGCCGGGCCGCTTCCGGCGCGGGGAGCACCATGTGCGCCGCCTGTGCTCCGCCTGGAACAATCTCCAGTTCCTCAAGATAGTCCGGCATTATTGGCGCCAATCGAAATTTTTCCTGAATACGGTCCGCCAGCGGAAGCTGTGCTCTCGCTTCGCCGTGGACGAGTACAATGCGCAAATCCGACCGTGCCGCCGCGCCGATCCAGTCCAGCAGCTCGCTTTGTCCGGCATGACCGGAAAACCCGCCTATGGTGAAAACTTTGGCCTTGACCGCCACTTCATCGCCAAACAGGCTGATGGATTTTGCTCCATCCACAATTTTACGCCCCGGAGTGCCCTCGCCCTGATAACCGACAAACACGATGCTGGCCCCTGTTTTCCACAAATTGTGCTTCAGGTGGTGCCTGATGCGCCCCGCGTTGCACATGCCGCTTGCCGAAATGATGATGGCCGGGCCCTGCACCTCGTTGATGGCCTGTGATTCCGCGGCGCTCAGGGTATACTTGAGGTTCGGCAGATCAAAGGGATCTTCGCCCCTGGCCAGCATCTCCCTGGAGTTTTGGTCAAAATACGACTGGTGGCGACGGAAAACTTGCGTCGCCCGAATAGCCAGCGGACTGTCAACAAAAACGGGCATATCCGGCGGCAGCTTGCCTTGCCCCCAAAGAGCATGCAGACAAAACAGAATTTCCTGTGTCCGCTCCACGGCAAAGGCCGGAATGATGGTTTTTTCCCCGTGTTTGTGGCTGTAGTCAATGGCTTCCGCCAGTTCTTCCAGGGTATGGGCTTTGTTTTTGTGATCACGATCGCCGTAGGTAGATTCCACGAAAAGATAATCCGTCTCAGGAGGAGCTTCCGGATCCTGCACAATGAGCGCTCCCGGCCTGCCATGGTCACCCGAAAAAAACAGGCGGGTGCTGCGCCCGTTTTCGCTAATGGTCACGTGTACGGCGGCTGCGCCAAGGATATGCCCGGCGTTGTAAAAGCGTACCTGCACACCGGGATGCGGTTCAAAAATTTCATGGTATTTGACGCTTTTGAACAACGGAATGACCTTGAGCGCATCTTCCATGGTATACAAAGGCTCCACAACATCCGGCTGATCGCGCCTGGCATAGCGCCGGCTGCGCCATTCGGCTTCCATTTCCTGAATATGGGCGCTGTCTTGCAGCATAAGTTCCGCAAGTTCCCGAGTGGGGGCGGTGCAATATACAGGCTTGTCGTATCCGTCGCGCACCATGCGGGGCAACAGCCCTGAATGATCGATGTGCGCATGCGTCAGAATAACGAAATCAATCCTGCCGGGTCCGTAAACTCCGGTATTGCGGTTGCGCGCCTCAATGGCCTTGTTGCCCTGGTGCATTCCGCAGTCTATCGCGAAGCGCGCCCCGGCGGCTTCAATCATGCAGCATGATCCGGTGACGGTGCGCGCTGCGCCCAAAAATGTTATTTTCATGATTTCCTCCGCAAATACACCATGCCGCAAGCATCTTATGCTGTGTCCCGCCATGAGCGCAAGCACGGCATTGAGGCTGTGTCGCGAAAGCCCTTGACGCAAAGAACGCCAAACCATAGGCTGCGCGTATACGCTGCGCATCATGAACGCCACTATCCGGGAGTGCATATGTCTCTCGCCAAAAGCTCGATTGAGGATCTTTCCAGCAGGGAAGCTTGGCGGCTCTTTAAAATCATGGCTGAAATGGTTGAAGGTTTCGACACACTCAGCTCCTTTCGCAATTGCGTTTCCATCTTCGGCTCCGCGCGGGCCAAATCTGACAGCAGGCTGTACCGGGACGCCGAAACTCTCGCCCGCCTGCTGGTGGAACACGGTTATGGCGTTATCACCGGCGGCGGCCCCGGCCTGATGGAAGCGGCCAACAAGGGCGCGACCGAGGCGGGCGGCACATCCATCGGCCTGCGTATCCATTTGCCCTTTGAGCAGGGCTGCAATCCCTATGTCAAAACCCGGCTTGACTTCAACTACTTCTTCGTCCGTAAGCTCATGTTCGTCAAATACGCCCAGGCCTATGTGGTCATGCCTGGCGGCACGGGCACCCTGGATGAATTCTTTGAGGCCTTCGTGCTCTCTCAGACAAAGCGCATCCGTCCCTTTCCCATCGTGCTCTACGATGCCCAATACTGGCAGGGCCTCTTGGACTGGATGCGTAATTCCATGGCGGGGGACGGCTACATCACTACACAGGAAATACTCGACTGCTGCACGCTGTGTGACACACCAGAACAAGTTGTCAATTATATCAGCCGGTTTGTCGTCTTGTGATTTGTACGCCAAGGGCGCGCGCCATGCCGCTTACAGGTCCTGTGCCCTCTCCGCCGGCCGGACACAGTTGGGAAGAACTCATGCGGTTCGCCCTGGAGCAGGCCCGTGCCGGAGCAGCCACGGGAGAAGTGCCTGTGGGCGCCGTACTCGCCGGACGCGATGGGACTCTCCTCGCCGGTGCGCACAACGCCTGCCTCAGCCTGAATGATCCGACGGCCCACGCGGAAATCCTGACGCTTCGCCGGGCCGCCGAGCGGATCGGCAACTACCGCCTCGACGGAACCGTGCTGATCGTCAGCCTGGAACCCTGCCTCATGTGCGCAGGCGCACTGGTGCACGCCCGTGTGGACGGCGTAGTCTACGGCGCGTCGGATCCGCATGCCGGCGCCGTAAGCTCCTGCCTTGAAGCCTTTGCCCTGCCCTTCCATAACCACGCAATCTGGCACATGGGCGGCATGCTCGGCGACGAGTGCGCCGCACTCCTGCGGGATTTTTTTATGCAAAGGCGGTAAGCGATGTTTGCATGTGTTATTTTTATGAGCGGCATCATGGTCATGGTGCTGGAAATGGTGGGCGTGCGGCTTATGGCCCCCTATGTCGGCACATCGATCATCGTGTGGACGAGCCTGATCGGCGTGGTGTTGGCCTTTCTGGCGCTGGGGGCTTGGTTCGGCGGCCGCCTGGCGGACAAAAAGCTCTCCCCTCGGACATTGGCGGCCATTCTGGCCGGCGCGGGCCTTGGCGTGGCGTTGACGGCGCTTATCCATCCCCTGCTGGGCAAAAAGGTCATGGAGGCTTTCTCCAATATTTACCTGGGGGCCGTGTTCGGCGCGCTGCTGCACTTTGCCCTGCCCGCCCTGCTTTTCGGCATGGTGCCGCCATACGTTGTCCGGCTGAGTCTTGCGAACCTGGCCTCTTCGGGAGCCACGATTGGACGCCTGTATGCGCTTTCCACGGCGGGAAGCATTGTGGGAACATTTTTGGGCGGCTTTGTGCTGGTTTCCTATTTCAGCAGCACGAATATCCTGTTCGGCACGGCCGCCGTCGGCGGGTTGCTGTCACTGGCAATCAGCACCAAAAAAAATCTGCCGGGCATCGCCGTGCTGCTGTTCGGGCTGGGCGCCGCTTTCGGCAGCGCTTCGTACAACTCCTGGCAGGCCAAACAAGGCGTGCTGCCCACACTGGAGACACCGTACAACACGATCCGAATTTTTGAGGGCTTTACCGAAGATCGGCGCCGGATACGCCTTCTGCAGACTGACCCTGGAAAAATCCAGTCCGGAATGTATCTGGACGATCCAATTGAGCTGTATGCCGAGTACACCCGGTACTACGCCCTGGGCAGCGCGCTGCATCCGAAGGCTGCGCGGGTGCTCATGCTCGGCGGCGGCGGCTATTCCGTGCCCAAATGGCTTCTTGCCGGACGTTCTGGCCTTGACGGCGCGGCTTTGCAGCTTGATGTGGTGGAACTTGATCCGGGCATGACCAGGCTCGCCCGCGAGTATTTTCAATTACGCGACGACCCCCGCATGCGCGTGCACCATGAGGATGCCCGCCGTTTTTTGAATACAAACGTGCGGCAGTATGACCTCATTTTCGTGGATGTGTTCAATTCCCACTACAGCGTGCCCTTCCAGATGGGCACAAGGGAAGCCGCCCACGCTCTGCACCGGGCTCTGGCGCCCGGAGGCATGATGATCATGAACATCATTTCCTCGTACAGCGGAAAAAACGGCCTGCTGTTCCGCTCCATCCACGCGGCAATGGCCGGGGCTTTTCCGGAAATGCACGCCTTTACGGTGCATACGCCCGGCAATCTCGACGCGGTGCAGAACATCATGCTGCTGGCCCTGCCGGAGAAACGCCCGGATCTGGCCGCCGCCTTTGCCGGCAACGCCGCGCATCTGTCACTGCATATCCAGGCCATGCTGCATACGCGCATCACCCAGCCGGTGGCGCAAGACTGTCCGGCCCTGACCGATAATTTTGCGCCTGTGGAGCGCTACGCCCAGGCATTGCTCCATTAAGGCAATGTGATTACTACTCCTTTGGGAGCATGCTTGCGCGTTGCTGCTGTTTTGCCCAAGGGTCTTTCAGCGTCACCGTGCGGTTGAACACCAGCCTGCCGGGCGTGCTGTCTGCGTCCACGCAGAAATACCCGACCCGTTCAAACTGCACGCGATCGCCCGTTTTCAAATCAGCCAGGGCGGGTTCCAGCATGGCAACAGCAGTACGCAGCGAATCCGGATTCAGACAGGCCAAAAAATCTGTTTCTGCGCCAGGATTTCCCACCGTGAAAAGATGCCCGTACAGCCGTACTTCCGCCGGCTGGGCAGTTTGTGCCGCCACCCAGTGCAGGGTAGCCTTGACCTTGCGCCCGTCAGGGCTGGCGCCGCCGCGGGAGGCAGGATCGTATTCGCAACGCAGTTCCGTGATCTTGCCCGCCGCGTCATGCAGCACCGTTTTGCAGGTGATGAAATACGCGTAGCGCAACCGCACCTCCCTACCCGGC
>Ga0209737_10001964_pt1 | contig 14459 bp, 13 predicted proteins | sample TergutCu122P3_FD_187284 | JGI IMG/M metagenome (GOLD analysis project Ga0209737, IMG submission 187284) | Cubitermes ugandensis P3 segment gut microbial communities from Kakamega Forest, Kenya - Cu122 P3 (SPAdes) (version 2) | ecosystem: Host-associated > Arthropoda: Insects > Digestive system...
TCTTTGTTGATTTTTGCTTTGATGTTACGATCTGCCGAACAAGAAACCGCCATACCTACCGGACAAGATGCTCCGTGTCTCGGCAAGCGGATGATGCGAATATCATGTGCATAATATTTGCCGCCGAATTGTGCGCCCAAGCCAATTTCTTGCGCTTTTTTCAACATTTTTTCTTCCAATTCCACATCGCGGAAAGCCTGTCCGCCTTCGTTTCCTTGCGTTGGAAGTTCGTCGTAATATTTGGTAGAGGCTAATTTTACGGTTTTTAAGCACGAGTCAGCCGAAGTTCCACCGATTACGAATGCAATGTGGTAAGGTGGACACGCTGCCGTTCCCAATGTTTTCATTTTTTCTATCAAAAACTTTTCGAGTGATTCCGGATTCAACAGCGCTTTTGTTTCTTGATAAAGAGCTGTTTTGTTGCCCGAACCGCCTCCTTTGGCAATGCAGAGGAATTTATATTCAGCACCATCAACCGCTTGAATGTCGATTTGTGCCGGCAGGTTGTTGTTCGAGTTAATCTCTTCATACATATCCAACGCAACGGTTTGCGAGTAGCGCAGGTTTTCGCCGACGTATGTTTCATATACTCCTTTCGAGAGAGCCTCTTCATCGCCGCCGCCTGTCCATACTTGCTGCCCTTTCTTGGCTACGATGGTTGCCGTTCCCGTGTCTTGGCAGAACGGCAAAATGCCTTTGGACGAGATTTCCGCATTTTGCAACATTGTTAATGCTACGAATTTGTCATTTTCGGAAGCATCCGGGTCAGACAAAATCTTGGCAACTTGTTTTTGATGTGCGGTACGCAATAAATACGCACAATCGTGAAAGCAAGTTTTTGCCAACTTGGTCAACGTTTCCGGAGCCACTTTCAAGATTTCGTTTCCTTCAAAACTCGAAGTCGAAACGCCCTCTTTGGTTAATAAATAATACTCTGTTTGATCTTTTCCCACCGGAAAAGGATTTTGATACTTAAAAGGAGGTACTGCCATTATTTTGTTATTTTTTAAATATATTATGTTTATCTTTTATTAAAAATAAAATTCAACCCTTGTGAAGTATAGTTTTTAAAGTCTTGGTCGGAGGAAATAAGAGGTATTTTGTCGGAGATTGCTTGGGATACAATTATATGATCATTTGGGTCTTTGTTTTTAGTCGAATCTATATCTAACTCGGCATAAGTTGATAAGTGTTTTTCGGTAAATGGAACGATTTCGATACCGGCATCTTTAAGCCCGGCTATAATTCCTGGTGCATTTTTCAAGTTGGATTTTTTGAAAACAATGTTACCGAATTTATATAAGTGCAACATTTCTCGAACACAAGCCCCACTCGTCTTTGATAAGTTAGAATAATCTTCAAGAATATTTATCACTTCATAAGATAGATTATCTCGTCCATCTTTTTCAAAAAAAGCATAAATTAAAATATTAGTATCCAGATAATAGATCATCGCGTAATACCTCGTGCATTGATGACTTCACACCCCCCCATATATCCATTGGGATACTTTTCCCAAAACAAGGTAACTTTCGACTTCGGCTTCTCTTCCAATGTCTGTTTCTCAGAAGCTTCTTTGTCTTTTTTGCTTTTTGGTTCCATAAGCTCAATTATTTTATACAACTCTTTTGCGAAGATACGGAAAAATTTTAAATAAAAGTAATTGAAGCAAAAATTATGTTTCCGAAAAATAAAAAATTCGTATATTTACAAGTTGATTTTTTAAACAATCAAAATAAAATATCATGAAACAAAAAATGACCTTAAAACTTTTTTCATGCCTCCTGCTTTTTATATCAGGACAATGCTTTGCCCAAAAGTACGAAGCGGAAGATGCGACAATAAGCAACGGAGCCGCCAAAAGAAATTCAACAGCAGCCTCCGGAGGTTCTTACGTTGCGATGGAGGGCGGAAATATTTTATTCTCCGTCCAAGTTGAAGAAACTGGAGTTTATAATATGAAAATTGCTTTTTCCCAAACGTATGATAACACTAAAACTCAAAATTTAGTAATCAACGGTACGGCTGCCGGAGGTGTTACTTTTCCGAGAACCGGTTCGACAAACCCTACATTTACGGATATGACAACAGTCGTGAGCCTCAAAGCCGGAGCAAACACCATTGCCATTACAAACTCTTGGGGATGGGTGGATATTGATTACATCGAACTATCGAAATATCAAACAGCACCGTTTACCATCACTCCCAATCCGGTAACTCCGAACCCGACCGAAAGCGCCGCAAAACTTTATTCGTTCCTGCGAGAGAATTTTCAACAAAAGACAATCAGCGGCGTAATGACGGGAAATATATTAAATGGAAATACCCCACTGCCACTATTTAGTCAAGAAGAAATCGTGTATATTCACAATTCTTCGGGAAAAAGACCGGCATTGGTCGGGTTTGATTTTATGCACTCAACAGGAAAATATTCCGAAGGCATTTGGTTTAAAGGCTATTCGGAGGCAACACTTTCGATGGCAACCGAACTTTGGGAAAAAGGAGGTATTCCCATATTTTGCTGGCATTGGAAAGACCCTCTTCAAAATCAAGAAGCATTTTATACCGAACAGACAACTTTTGACTTGACAACCGCTTTTACCAACCCAAATTACACCGATTGGGATACCAACTCGGATGCTTACCAGGCAATTATTAAAGACATAGACTTTGTTTCCGGATTATTGAAACAGCTACAAGATAAAGGTGTTGCAGTTTTGTGGAGACCGGTGCACGAGGCAAGCGGCACGTGGTTTTGGTGGGGAGCAAAAGGCGCAGCACCTTGTAAAGCTCTTTACCAATTGATGTTTGACCGTATGGTAAATCATCACGGATTACATAACTTGATTTGGGTTTGGACTTCCGACGGAGCGGACTTTGATTGGTATCCGGGCGATGATTATGCGGATATTATCGGGCGCGATTTTTACTACTATCCTCGCGTAAAAAACCACTCTTCGCTTATCGGTGAGTTTGAGACGCTCAAAAATGTTTTCGGTACGAATAAAATAATTGCATTGGCAGAAAACGGCTCCATACCATATCCTGCCAACATGCAGGCTGACAATGCGAATTGGTCATATTTTATGCCTTGGTATGGCGATTACGCAAAACCGGTCAACAACTCGAATGACAACATTGCTGACGATTGGAATTTGATCATGAATGACGACTACATCATTACATTGGAAGATATGCCGGGCTGGGAAAATTATTATTTAACAGGCGTAAAAAACAATAAACCTACAAGCCAAACAATGGTTTATCCGACAAAGATAAAAGATGTGGTCTATGTAGTTAGTCCCGAACTTAATTATTCGATTTCCATTACCGATATTGGAGGCAGATTGCTTTCTTTTTTTCCGGCGGTAAGCGAAACAACCATTATTTCTTGCAGCGATTGGAATCCGGGAATTTTTTTTCTTTCCGTTATTTCCGGTAACGGAAAAAAAACATTTCCGGTAATTAAATAAAGAAGCCTCTCCCCCCAACCCCCTCTCCACAAGAGAGGGGGAGTGGCTAAGGCGGGGAGGTCATTCTAAAATAATAATAGAGTTAAAAAAATAATAATAAAAAGCTCCGCTCCCCCTCTCTTGTGGAGAGGGGGCTGGGGGGAGAGGCTAATTATATGACAGAAGGAAAAACACTTGGCTTAATTGCCGGTAACGGTATGATGCCGGTAGAAATTATCAGACATTGCAACAAACATAACATTCCTATTTTTGTAATAGGATTGGAAACATTCGTCAACGAAGAGCAGCTAAGCGAAGCGCCGCATATTTTTGCCAAAATAGGAGAAGCGGGCAAAATGATGAAAGCTTTGCGAGAGCATAACGTGCGTGATATAGTGTTGGCGGGAGGCATCAAACGTCCGTCGTTCAAAGAGCTGATTCCCGATTGGGAAGGAATAAAGATTGTTGCCAAATTGGCAATGAAAAGTATGAGCGACGACAACCTTTTCCGAGCCGTAATGGATGAAATAGAAAATCGCGGTTTTAAAGTGGTAGGCATCGAAGAGGTGGTTCCCGAAATGCTTTTCCAAGAGGGCGTGTACGGCAAAGTGAAGCCAAGCAAGGATGATATGAGCGACATTGAGCGCGGCTGGACGGTAGCAAAAGCCATTGGTGCGGTGGATGTTGGTCAGGCAGTAGTCGTACAAGAAGGGTTGGTGCTGGCAATGGAGGCAATCGAAGGAACGGATATGGTGCTTTCGCGCGCGGCACAACTGCGTAAACCGGGCAAAGCCCCCGTTATGGTAAAGGTACTCAAACCGGGACAAGATATGCGGGTTGACCTTCCGGCTATCGGATTGCAAACAATGGAGCTATTCGTAAAATACGGCATCGGCGGTATTGCTGTGGAAGCCGGCGGTATCCTGCTCATTGAAAAAGATGCCGTGATCAAAAAAGCAGACGAACATGGGATTTTTATTGTTGGGTTGAAGAAATAGTTTATAATATAATGAGGCTGTCTCAAAAGTCAAAAAACACGCTTCGTCATTGCGGGCTTGACCCGCAATCCCCTAATAATCAATATCGTTTTTTTAGGAGATTCCGCGTCAAGCGCGGAATGACGGACTTTTGGGACAGTCTCATTTGAAATTTGAAATTTGAAATGAAGATATATCTTATTGTCGGCGAACCATCAGGCGATATATTAGCCTCGCGACTGATGAAAGCCATACGCCAAAAACATCCCGAAATCCAATTCTTCGGTATCGGCGGAGAAACGATGAACGCAGAAGGTTTCAACTCCTTGTTCAACATCAAAGACCTTTCGGTAATGGGCGTGATGGAAGTTATTCCGAAACTGCCCGTCATTTTACGCCGCAAGAAAGAGGTACTGCACGACATCGAAAAAGTGCAACCCGATGTTATTGTAACGGTCGACAGCTGGGGATTTGTCAATTCAATCCTAAAAAATTTAAAAAAGAGAGGATGCAAGATTCCAAAAGTTCACTATGTTGCCCCACAAGTTTGGGCGTGGAAAAAAGGGCGTGCAAAAAAAGCGGCGCAAATCATGGATCACTTGATGACGCTCTTGCCCCACGAACCTCCTTATTTTGAAAAATACGGTTTGAATTGTACTTTCGTCGGACATCCGGTAATCGAGAATACGGCTAACCTTCCGACGGATATTACCTTTTTGCGCACACAAGCCGACATTCCCGAAAATGCGCGGGTGCTGTGCGTGTTACCCGGCAGCCGGCATAACGAAGTAAGCCGGCTCGCTCCTATTTTTATCGAAAGTATCAAGCGGCTGAATAAAGAGATTCCAAACCTGTTTTTGCTGATTCCTTCGGTAGAGGCGATGAAGGAAGAGATAAACGAACATTTTAGAAATATCGGCATTCCTTATCAGTTGATTCTCGGACAAAAAGCCCGTTACGAAGCATTTTGTATGAGCGAATTTGCCCTTGCGGCATCGGGTACTGTTTCATTGGAACTCACGGCTTGTGGTACTCCACACGTGGTTGCCTACACGTTTAATCCGCTGACAAACACCCTTGCAGATATATTCGTCACGGCAAAATATGCCAACTTGATAAACACATTGGCAGACGATCTAATCATTCCAGAATTTGTGTTGAACGACTGTAAAACAGATTTAATCGTGCCGGAAGTGCTCTCTTTCCTGCAAAACAAAGAGAAATGCCAAATACAAGTAGCACAAGCCAAAGAACAACTTGCAAAACTTAAACCGGCAGACAAACTGCCTTCCGAAAAAGCGGCGGAAGTTGTATTGAATACTGTGATTATTTAATTGAAAATAAATCAGTTATAACAGGATTTTATTTCAATTTTACTCTTCTTCAAAAACACCGATTGACTTACTATATTCATATTCGGCGTCCAAGATGGCAGCAATGACATCTTCCGTCAGTTTTTCCGACAACTTGTCTTTGATTACTCGATTTAAGGCGTATTCAATCATTTCATTTTCAACTATATCCACCACTTCGTCATTTTCCTCATCCAAATATCCCTTTTCTTCGTAAAAATCATAAATGAGATCCAACATATATTCAATGTCGTCATTTATTACATTTTTTCTTATCTCGGCAGGCAAGTAATTCAATATGAATTTGATAGCCTCTTCTTCGCAGTATTCTAATTCTTCCATTTTTTATTATTTTATGTGGTAAATCCTATTTTAAACGACACTGGCTTTTATTTGACAATTCCTGTTCTTTTCAGTAACGGCTCAATCGTTGGTTCTTGTCCTCTGAAACGTTTATACAGGATCATCGGATGTTCCGAGCCACCTTTGGAAAGGATTTCGATGCGGAATGCGTCTGCGGTTCCTTGATCGAATATGCCGTTTTTGCTGAACATTGAGTAGGCATCGGCATCAAGTACTTCCGCCCACTTGTAACTGTAATATCCTGCGGCATACCCGCCGGCAAAAATGTGACTGAATTGGGTACTCATCAACGCTTCGTCAACGACCGGCAGCGTTTGAGCATTTTTCCAAGCCTGTTGCTCAAATGCTTTTACATCGCCTATAAATTCGGCGTTTAACGTATGCCACCCCATATCCAGCAGACTAAAACTCAGCTGACGAAGGGTTTGATAGCCGATATTGAAATTGGCAGCATTTTTAATTTTTTGAATCAAGTCGGCGGGGATTTTTTCGCCCGTTTTATAATGTACGGCAAATCCGTCCAAATACTCCTTTTCCAATGCCCAATTTTCCAACATCTGCGAAGGAAGTTCTACGAAATCACGGTAAACTCTTGTTCCCGAAAGACTTTCGTACATGCTGTTTGCCAACACTCCGTGAAGCGCGTGACCAAATTCGTGCAAGAAAGTAGTCACTTCGTCAAACGTCAATAAAGACGGCAATACGTCAGTCGGACGAGTAAAATTCATTACAATCGAAACGTGTGGACGATGATTTTTCCCGTTTTCGCCAATCCACTGACCTTTATACTCGGTCATCCACGCGCCGTTTCGTTTTCCTTTCCTCGGAAAAAAATCCATATAAAGTACCGCCAAGAAAGAGCCGTCCTTGTCAAATACCTCGTATGCTTCCACTTCGGGATGATACAGCGGAATCTTTTCGTTTTTCTTGAATTGCAACCCGAAAAGTTTGGTAGATAAACCCAGAACACCTTTCTTCACATTTTCCAACTCAAAATAAGGCTTCAGCAATTCATCGTTGATGCTGTATTTTTCGTCACGTAACTTTTCTGAATAGTACGCCCAATCCCACGGCATAATTTGAAAATCGGCGCCTTTCCGGTTGGCATACGATTGTACTTCTGCAATTTCCTCAATAGCGACCGGTTTATATGCCTCCAGCAATTTATTCAGCAAATCATATACATTCTCTTTTTTCTCCGCCATTCGTTTACGGAGCACATAAGAAGCGTAATCTTCATATTCCATTAAACGGGCAATTTGAAGACGGATGTTTACTATTTCCGTAACAACCGGCTTGTTGTCCAATTCTCCGCCCGTTGCTTTGGTGTTATACGCCAAATAAAGTTCCTTGCGTAACTCACGATTGTCGGCATATTTCATAAATGGAATGTAACTCGGAGCCGAAAGGTCGAATAACCAACCTTTGGCATTTTTTTCTTTTGCTTTTAATACCGCTGCATCTTTGATACTTTGAGGTAAGCCCGACAGTTTCGATTCATCCGTAATTACCAACTGATATTGATTGGTTGCTTTCAATACATTTTGTCCGAATTGCAGTTCGAGCAAGCTGAGTTTTTTCGACAATTCCCGGTACTTTTCCTTGTCTTCCGGATTAAGACCGGCGCCTCTGCTCACAAAAGCATCATACGTTTTTTTGAGAAGCGTCTGTTGTTCCGGCGTAAGCATCAACGACTCTTTTTGCTTGTAAACGGATTGAACGCGGGCGAATAGTTTTTCATTTAAGAAAATATTATTGGCATGCTCGGTCTCTTCGGGCGAAATTTCGTTGGCAATCGCCTCCATCTCATCGTTCGTCTCTGCGCTCAACAAATTATAAAAAACGCGCTGAACTCTTGAAAGCGCTGCCCCCGAACGTTCAAGTGCGACAATTGTATTTTTAAACGTCGGCTGTTTTGGGTTCTCAACGATTTCTTTCAGTTCCCCCTCGTGCAGTCTGATTCCTTCCCGCATAGCAGGCAAATAATCCTCCAACCTGATTTTATCAAACGGAAATGTCTGATGCGGTGTTTGTAACTCTTGAAAAAAGATATTTTTTTCTGTTTTCATACTTGAACTTAAAATTAAAATGAGTAATCCCAATGTGATGGGATTTAAAAGTTGTTTTTGCATATTTAAAGGTTTATTTCTTTTATAATACTTCCATTGGTGTTCGTTTCATTACAAGCGGATATTTCTCCGGATATTTCAAACTATCTATTTCCAAATCAACATCAAGAGCATCCCAACGTATGGCGTCCTCTCCCAACATTGAAACATTGATTATATCCGATAGTTTCGCATCCCGAAACCACGGTAACCGATTAAACGAAAGATAATAATCATTCTCATACACGGATAAAAATATTCCATCGGGCATAATTGAACGTACATTAACAGATGTGTGCTTTGTATTTTGCTTTAAAGTCTTCTTCATTTTCTTTTACAATTGATAAAATTTTCTTCAACTCTTTTTCTGAAAATCGCTTATTTTCTGCAAGTTCCACTACTGGTTCAAGCCATACTTTAGCACTATTATTACCATTAAAAACGTGAACGTGCATTCTGTTTTCTTCGTTTGAGAAAACACTAAACCGGTAGCCTTTTTCATTTCTAAATGTAGGACTCATAAAAAATTATTCTAATCTTTTCAAAAAAAACAAAGATAATTATTTTTAGTTCACTTTTGAAGGATTTTTCTACTTTTCCCGATATTTATGTAATCGCAATCTATTATTTTTACGTTTCAAGACATTTTTTTCTACCTTTGTAAAAACACAAAAATCTGAGTAAAATAATGACAACAAAGAGTAAAAAATTACTTCTTTTTCTGCCGTTGGCGATTATCGGCTTATCGGCGGCGATTCTTTATTGGCAACGAAATAATATATTGGAGCCTTTCGTACAGAAACAAATAACGAAGTTTGAACAGGGAAAGCCAATCAAAATCTCTTACGATAAGATTTACCTTGCGGGATTAAATAAATTGGAAGTCTACGACTTATCGGTTTGTACGAGGAAAAACGACACGTTGATTCACGCAGAGAAAATAGGTGCAAAACTCAATCTATGGAAGCTTTTATTTAAAAAGGTGGAACTCAAAGACCTTCAAGTAAACGGATTTTCCCTTGCATTGAAAGATGATCACGGAAAACAGATTTATGACTTTTTATTTCGTAAAAAAGGGAAAGGACAAAGCAATAATGTTTCTGACCCGAAATCTTCCAATTATACACAAAAAGCAGCTCAAACTATCGCGCTTTTTTTTCGTTTCGTACCGGAAAATATTTTGATTACCGAGATGAATATCAGTGCGAAGCATTCCGATTTTTCGTTTAATCTGCACGTTCCCGAATTGAAAATCGCGGATCATAAATTTTTCTCCCAAGTGCAAGTAAATGAAAAAGGCAAGAAACAGGATTTTGTGTTGGAAGGCGCCTTTTGGCGCGGAGATAGAAAGTTGGCGTGCAAGATATATCCGCAGGAAACGGCATTGGCGGAAATTCCTTATTTGCTACATAAATACCACACACACATTGCTTTTGACACGTTGCAATTTCGTTTTTCACCGGTAAAAGATGAAAAAGAGTTGTTGCAATTGAGCGGTGCTGTTTCATTCGGGAATTTAATCCTGCAAAATGAACGGCTTTCGACCGAGGAGATTTCGCTTCAAAAGAGTAAAATAGATTATGTTGTAAATATCCGTCCCGACCGGTTGGAGTTGGACAGCGCCACGACAGTACAACTTTACAAACTTGATTTTCACCCATACGTGCAATTAAAAATCAAGCCTGAGGTCAATTTGACGGTTTCCATCCGGAAGGAGAATTTTCCGTCGGACAATCTTTTTTCATCGTTACCGAAAGGGCTGTTTCGCAATTTGGAAGGCATAAAAACATCGGGAAATCTCTCGTATAATTTTTACTTTTCGGTCAATATGGCGGAGGTGGACAGTTTGAAATTTCAATCGTCTATGAGCAAGGAGAATTTTCGTATTGAACAATTCGGAAAAACCGATTTTACAAAAATACAAGAACCGTTTCTTTACTCTGCCTACGAAAAAGGGGAATTGGTCAAAACGTTTGAGGTGGGCGAAAACTTTCCCGATTTTCGCCAATTGGAGCAGATTTCGCCTTACTTGAAAGCCGCCGTGCTGTTTGCCGAAGACGGTTCTTTTTTCGGTCATAAGGGTTTTAACGAGGAGTCGTTGCGCGCCTCTTTGGCGGAGGATATAACAAAGAAAAAATTTGTGCGCGGCGGAAGTACCATCTCGATGCAATTGGTCAAAAACCTCTATTTGAGCCGCGATAAAACAATCACCCGCAAGCTGGAAGAGGCATTGATTGTGTGGCTGATAGAAAACAACCGGCTTGCCTCCAAAAACCGGATGTTTGAGGTTTACCTCAACATCATCGAGTGGGGACCATACGTTTACGGCGCGAGCGATGCCGCTCGTTTCTATTTCAGCAAAGACGTTGCCGACCTGACCCCGGAAGAAGCGATATTTATGGCAAGCATCATCTCCCGCCCGAAAAAATTTATGTGGAGTTTTGATAAAAATCACGCACTAAAACCGTACCTTTCCAACTTCTACGAAGTCTTGGGAAATCGGATGTTGAAACACGAATACATCACGGAAGAACAGCTTGAAAATCTGACTCCTAATGTCAAAATCACGGGGGCTGCATCGGTGTATTTGGCGAAAGTTGACAATATTGAGATGGAGGAGGATTTAGAAGATTGATTTTGATTTTTTTTAAGGAGAAAATAATGTCTTAGATTTGTATTACGACATGGATTATAAAACATTTCGGAATGTGATAGAATATAATTTATTAAAAGATTATTTAAAATACAATGAAAAATATGAATATTTTTTAGATAAGAAAATTCTTATCCCAAAACAATTTGAGTGTTTTAGAATGTTATTTTACAAAAAAATGATATATACAGTTTAGACGACTTAGCTTAACAGAAAACAATACACTATTCAAAAAAACAATAAATAGTGAAATAAACGAACGGCTTTATTTATATGTTTGCCATGATGATGGTGTAGCTATAATTAATGATAATGTCGCAATAAAAAGATATGAAGAAATAAAAGCAAGTATAGATGCAGAGAAAAATGATGACTTATTGATAGGATTTTGAAAACTTGAACAAGAAGTAGAAAATTTAACAAATAAGATTGATGGAAGAAGACAGAATCATATATAAAATTACAGTCGCCGATATTCAAAAGGAGATAGGCGGTCGTATGGGTAGAGAATTAACAGATGAAGAAATTTTGTATCTCGAAAAAGAGATGCCTGATTATGTTTCGTGGGGTAGAGATACCTATCACGCATTGTTGTTTAAAGATTTCAAATTTGATGAAAGCAAAATTTCTGAATTAATCGAAAAAAGGAAAAAGAAACAATGAAACTCTTCAAAACATCCCAAATAAAAGAAATCGACACCTACACCATCCAACACGAACCGATTGATTCATTCGCATTAATGGAACGGGCATCCCTTGCTTTTTTCAACAAAATGCTCCATTTTTTGGACGGAGAGCGTAAAATATGCGTTATTGCAGGTGCGGGAAACAACGGAGGCGATGCCCTCGTCATAGCCCGTTTACTGTTGATTGCGGGGCAGGCGGTGCGTGTTTTTCTCGTCAATCCGCAAAACCAACTTTCGCCCGATTGCGAAAAAGCGAAAGCAAAGTTACTTGCCGCTTTTCCCGACGCGCTTACGGAGGTGGATGAGGCGGAGAAAATAACCATTTTGTCAGGCGACTATGTGGTGGACGGATTGTTTGGTTCGGGATTGAACCGTCCGCTGGAAGGCATTTTTGCGAATGTAGTTTCTATTATCAATCAGAGCAGTGCAACCGTATTTTCAATAGACATTCCTTCGGGACTTTTCGGAGAAGATAACCGGAATAATAACCCGGATGCCATTGTGCGAGCTGACTATACTTTCAGTTTTCAGTTTCCGAAATTGGCTTTTTTACTTCCTGAAAATGAATCGTTTGTAGGCGAATATTCAATGTTGGATATTGGATTACATCCGCAAGCGTTGCTGGATTTTCCGTCGCCGTATTATTTGACGGAAGAAAAAGACATTCGGTCAATATTGCGTCCGCGCACTAAATTTTCGCACAAAGGAACGTATGGTCACGCCTTGTTGATTGCCGGTTCGTATGGAAAAATGGGTGCGGCGGTATTGGCGGCAAAAGCCTGTTTAAGAAGCGGATGCGGGTTGCTTTCAACGTATGTTCCACCCGAAGGGAATGATATTATGCAAATTTCCGTTCCCGAAGCAATGGTTGAATCGGATATTAAGGATGGAAATAAATACTCCGCCATCGGAATCGGACCGGGCATTGGCACGGACGATTTCGCCAAACAAACTGTATCAGAGTTGTTAAAAAGCTGCAACATTCCAACAATAATGGATGCCGATGCGTTGAATATAATATCCGAATCGCCGGAAATGTTACAGCGGATTCCGAAAGGAACGGTTTTGACTCCTCATCCAAAAGAGTTTGACCGCCTTGCAGGACATTCGTCGTCGGGGTATGAACGACTGCAAAAACAGTTGGAGTTTGCTCAAGAATACAACGTAACAGTTGTGTTAAAAGGAGCCAACACAAGCATAGCTTTTCCCGACGGACGATGCTTTTTTAACACCACCGGAAATCCGGGAATGGCGACTGCCGGGAGCGGCGATGTCCTTACCGGTATCATTCTATCGTTGTTGGCTCAAAAATACACGCCCGAAGAGGCGGCGTTGTTGGGCGTTTATCTGCACGGCTTAGCGGGCGATTTCGCAGCCGGAGAATTTTCACAACACGGGATAATTGCGGGAGATATTATTCAATCATTAGGAAAAGCTTTTTTGAAATTAAGTGTAAAAAAATGATTAAAGATTAGCGATAAATTTTTATCTTCGTGTCTTTAAGTAATCAAAAGGATTTATTGACGTATTTAGTTTTGGTTAGATTCCGAACGCAACGAAGTGGAGTGAGGAATCTAATAAAATATGCCAATAAATATTTTAATTACTTATAATCCACAAAAAACACAATTAATTAGTATAGAAGTAAGTATGAAGAAAATTATTTTACCGGGAATCTGTTTATTCCTAACAAGTGTAATCATCGCACAGACGGCGGTGTTGAACGTATCTGATAGAACAGCAATGAAAGAGGAGCCGGTGGCAACCTATTTTCTACCCCAAACCGTGTTAGAAATTGAGGTGGAAGCGACCAAAATCACCCGAAAAGCAGGTCCGTACTCAACCGATGCTCGCAAGTATCTCGGAGCGCCTGCCGACATCCAACAAGACGAAGAAGTTTGGCTCATCAATAAAATTGACGTTAAGCAAAACTCGGAACCTGATGCCGGAAATCAATACAAAGTATACGCCTCTGCCAAATCAAGCGCAGGATTTCTTTCGTTGACCGAAACCGGTATTTTACGGGGAATCAATCTCCCTTTTTCTTTTTTACCGGAAGAAAAAAGCAATATGAACACGTCTTGTGAAAAACAGGAAAGAAAAAACAAAAAACAAAAAAACTCTCTGTTTATTTCCAATTTTGCGCCAAAAGAAGAAAATGCGGCGAAAAAACCGGCAGCAGCAGTTGTACTCGAGCAAATAAACAATTTGCGGGAAGCAAGACAGGAAATATTGCTGCAGCACAACGATGTGGTACACGGTCAAGCAATAGAACTTTATTTGCGTGAAATCGACAAAAGAGAAGGCGAGTTAACTGCCCTTTTCAACGGAAAGGAACAAAAAGAGACGGTCAAAAGAACATTTATCGTGTATCCCGACAGGGAAATGACCAATCAGGAGATATTCCGCTTTTCGGAAAAACAAGGATTCAGCAACTCCGGAACTCCGGTTACGATTACGTTGAAGAAAATGATGAATGACCGGCAAGGCTCTAATGTAAGAGGTAAAACCGGTTTTGTTTACCGTGTTCCGGCGTTGACCGAGGTAGAGATAACGAGTAATAAAGTTACCTTTTATACCGGCGTGATTAATATCTCTCAATTGGGCAAATTGGCATCTCTTCCCATAGGCTTTTTCGACAAAGATGTCAGAGCAGCATTTGACCCTCAAAGTGGGGCTTTGTTGCAGATAGGGAAATAATATTACCTCTTATTTTGGAGATCCCTCTCTCCGCTCCGCTGCGAATTCTATGTTTCACTCCAAATAAAATTAGTTAAAATTTTATATTTATGCTATGTCTTTATCCAAGAAATTAATGTAATTCACTTGATAAAGCTGCTTATTTCTTACTATTGCAAATATTCTGTG
>Ga0209737_10001965_pt1 | contig 14458 bp, 18 predicted proteins | sample TergutCu122P3_FD_187284 | JGI IMG/M metagenome (GOLD analysis project Ga0209737, IMG submission 187284) | Cubitermes ugandensis P3 segment gut microbial communities from Kakamega Forest, Kenya - Cu122 P3 (SPAdes) (version 2) | ecosystem: Host-associated > Arthropoda: Insects > Digestive system...
AAAGCGTAAGGGGTGGTTTCGCCTAGGGCTTCGGAGAGTTGCCAACCGTTTTTACGCTCTATGGGACTGATGAGGCCTGTTAGGTATTTCTTTGCAGACTTGGAACCTAATTCATTTGCAAACACATCTTCAATACGGCTCATTAATTAGTCAAACGCAGACTCTAACTCACAATTCAACATCATCAAACATCAACAACCAACGTTACTACTGATGCATAATAAGACACACTAACTAAAAAACATTTACAACTGTAATACTAAAGAGGCCTTTGAGCGTCTGCCCAACGATTATGTTTGCCCGATTTGCGGAGCACCTAAAAGTGTATTTATACCTCGCTCAAATGATGTATAAAAATATAGGTTATGAGGCGAGTTAAATGGTTAATTTGAAAGGTACAAAAACTGAAAGAAATCTCTTGGAGGCGTTTGCCGGCGAAAGTCAGGCACGCAATAAATACACCTATTTTGCATCCAAAGCAAGAAAGGAGGGTTATGAGCAGATTGCCTCCATTTTTGAGGAAACAGCAGGTAACGAAAAGGAACATGCTAAAATTTGGTTCAAACTACTTTGTGGTGGAGAAATTCCCTCAACTATAGATAATTTACAAGCTGCTGCAGCGGGGGAGCATGGAGAATGGACGGAGATGTACAAACGTATGGCCGCTGAGGCACGTGCGGAAGGATTTGGTGATATTGCGCTTCTTTTTGAAGCCGTAGGTAAAATCGAGAAGGAACATGAGGAACGCTACCTTAAACTGCACAAAAACATTAAAGACGCCACGGTCTTTGCAAAGAGAGAGAAATCTGTGTGGATTTGCCGTAACTGTGGACACATTGAAGACAACGAAAATGCTCCACAAAAATGCCCGGTATGTGATCATCCACAGGCATACTTTGAGTTACGCATAATCAACTATTGAGGACAACAATATGAGCGGATCTCAAAAATTTTTTATCTGCAAACGTTGCGGGAACATAGTTGAGCTTATCAATAACAAAGGTGTGCCTATGGTGTGTTGTGGCGAGAAAATGACTGAACTCATACCCAACACTGTTGATGCCAGTGTGGAGAAGCATCTGCCGGTTGTAACAGTTTTGGGTGACAGCCTAACCGTTGACATAGGTAGCATACCGCATCCAATGCAAGACGACCACCATATAGCCTTTGTATCTGTGGAAACAGAGCATGGAGGTCAGCGTAAATACCTAAAACCCGGCGAGGAACCTGAACTCACTTTTGGCTTTTCAAACGACAAGCCGGTAGCTGTTTACGCCTATTGTAATCTACACGGGCTTTGGAAAACTACCTATAGTGTTGAGTAGATCTTTATCTGCTCTTTTTTTCTGATTTAAATCACAAATCTTGGAGTATGGTGGAATAGTTTAAGGCGTGCCCTTTCCGAAATGGGTGTATATGGCTTTTTTGTCGTTTCATATTTAGGTCTTGATATTGCTTTCTTTTTGTTCATAAATCGAGGTACTTTGAAAAACTAACGCGAGTCATGGTAACTGCGCAACGCAACCCAACGCGAAAATTAAACTATTCGACTAACGATCTGTATCGGAATCATAATAGAGTTGTAACCCAACGCAAAATTTAGGTTATTTTGCATAGTGGTTTTGTTTAGTTTTGTTGGTATATGTGTATGGCTGTTTTTGTGGGGGTGGGTTGTGTTGGTGTGGTTGTGGTTGTTGGTTTTGTGGTTGTTCTGTGTGTTGGGTACGTTGTTGTTGGTTTTTGTTGGGTGTGTGGTTGTTGGTTGGGGTGTGGGTGTGGTATTGTGTGGATAGCTTGTTTGTTGTTTTTGGTGAGATCTAAGTCTTGATATTTGAATGTGATGTAATTCCCGTGGTAATAGTTTATCGTGTGAAATTATGTGTACTGGATTTTGGGTCATGCATCAAAATAGTTTACGGTTGAATTCTAGTGTATTTATGAGCGGCCCAAAAAGGGTTGTGTGCATTTCCAATGATTTAAAATAGCAGATTGTTTTACGAGCCAAACGCTTAAGCCTTGTACGGAAAGTCAAATACTTACGCTCAATTCTCTGCGTATTTCTCTTCCCGTACACAAAACAGTCGGCAGTATGGCATCATGATAAGCAAAATTATCATCAAAAAACACCACTGTGATTTCCACATTCAACCCTGACAATAACGCTAAAAGTTCTCACAATACCTCGTGCTCTTTTATACCCAAAACATGTGCAGTAATTTTTACTGTGTCATGATTTATCGCATGCCATAACCAATAATGTGTTTTTTTGCAGTAAACTCTGCCCCGCATTTTATCCATCTATTTTGAGGCGTATTTTTAGGGGTTGTTTGAGATTTGTGTGTTTTGGGTTGGAGTTTGTTTGGAGGGTTTTTGTTTTTTCTCATGAAAGCATCCAGTAGCTATTTACCATTAACGTAACCTGCTTTAATAAGTAAACCCAAAGCCTCCTCAAACGAAACCGACAAATCCCTAGCCCTAATCACCCTCGACCGTCGCTTAGACTTCAAACCCGCCTCAAAAAACACCTCACCCCTAACAAGCAAATAATACATAACCCCAAGCATCTTACGCGCCAAAGCAACAATAGCAACCCCATGCCCCCTACACGCTTTTACACGCAGATAAAACTGCTTAAACCGAGAATCACCCCTAACTCTAATCGCCGCCAAAGCACACTGAATCAAAACACGCCTAACCACTTAGAACCATATTTAGTGATATGACCGTTCCAACGCTTTTTCCCACTCTAACGAAGCGAAGGCGTAATACCACAATAATTACACACATCTTTCTCATCAGCAAACCGCGATATATCTCCCAACTCCGCAACTACAGCCGCCGCAGAAACAACACCAACCCCTGGAACACTACACAACCTATCAATTACCGCCTCATCAACATATTTTACCATCTGCAAATCCACCTCACCAATCTTTTGCTCAAAATCATCCACCATCCTCAAACACAACTTTATAGCAACTTAAATATATATTGGCGTGTATGTTTGTAGTGTTTAATTGTTAAGAGACATTAGTGGTGAGGCCAATCTCAGATGATAAACGAGCAGACATTATAGCCGCCAAACAACGAAAAAAACCCACAACACAAATCAAAAAATGACTCAACACAAGCCAACGCACCATAAGCCGAATATGGAACAAATACCAAAAACAGGAAAATACCAACCCACCCCCTACACAAAAAGAAAAAGCAAACTCACCAAACAACAAGACCAACAAATCAAAGACACCATAACAAAAACCCCCGACATAACCCTTCTAGAACTCAATGATAAATTATCCTTAAACCTAACCGAAGGTGGGTTATCTTTTCATCTTAAAAAGATGGGCCTAACGTTTAAAAAAAGACACACCATGCAAACGGCAAAAAACGAGCCGACGTAGTTGAAAAACGCCGAAAATGGCAAACAAACCAAAACAACCTAGATGTTAACAAACTGGTGTTTCTTGACGAGAGTGAGGTTAATTTAGGTATGGCGCGTTTGTATGGTTGGGGTGAGCGGCATGTTCGGGTGGAGGAGTATGTGTCTGATGTGCGCTTTGAGCGTACATCGATAATTTCTACATTGCGTTTGTCGGGTGTGAATGCGCCTTTATCTTTTAGAGGAGTGCTAAATGGTGAGGTGTTTGAGTATTATGTCGAGCAGGTTTTAGCTCCAACGTTGCAGGTGGGGGATGTTGTGGTGTTGGATAATTTGTCTTCTCATAGGGTGAGGGGTGTTTTGGATCTGATTTATGCGAGGGGTGCTTTGGTTTTGTTTTTGCCGCAGTATTTGTCTGATTTGAATCCGATTGAGTTTATGTGGTCAAAGCTAAAAGCTGTTTTAAGAAAACTAAAAGCACGAACTCATGAAGAACTACAAAATGCTCTACAACAGGCATTAAACGCTATAACAAAAACAGACATTAAAAACTGGTTCACACACGACGGCTACAAGACAATGTCAACTTAAGTCGCTATATAACAATGTCTCATAACGGTTTCTATAGTGGAACGAGACAAAAAATAGGGTGCTACATCTGAAAACTATTACTTAAATCGGGAAGTTAGGGGTTCACCACACTTTTGCTTGCTTTCTCGATGATATCTAACCCTGTATTCTCATCGTAGATCAGATTCCTCAAAAAAAGACCGACATTTGTTATAAATTTTCAATAAATCCTATCAAGCCCAATTAAAACCAGTTATTTTCCACAAATTGGAAAAGGAAGCTTAGTTGGTCACTTAGACTGTTTTATGGGTTAGTTTTGTTTAGTATTTGTTTTATTTTTTCGACGAGTTGTTTGTTGTCTTTGGTTGAGCGTACGGTGATACGGATGTGTTTGTTATCCATTCCCATAAAGGTGCTGCAGTCTCGAATTAGAATACGCTCTTTTGCTAGTTGTTCTTTGAGGCTGGTGGAGGTTAGACTTGGGTTGATTAGTTTTATGAGCAAAAAATTGGTTGTGGAAGGATAGACTTGCAGATCCTTGATTTGGGTTAGATCTTTTATTAATTGTTCTTTATTTTTGTTGATGGTTTCTTTGGTTGCGGCGATAAATTCTTTGTCCTCAAGCGCTGCTTGGGTAACTTGGCATGCTAAGCCATTTATACTCCAAGGCTGGCGTATTGTTTCAAGTTTTTCAATAAGACTGTTTGATGCAAGAGCATAACCCAAGCGTAAGCCTGCCATACCATAGAATTTGGTGACTGAGCGGATAACAAACAGATTCTCGTATTCTTTCACCATGTCTGCAACGGTGTGTTGTTGGCCGTCTGGGGCAAATTCGATATAGTTCTCATCAATGCTAAAGATGATGTCTTTTTTTTGGCAAAACTCTACTAATTCCATGATTTCTGGTTTTTTGTAGAGTCTGCCTGAGGGACTATGCGGGTTGCAAAGACACATGATTTTTGTGTCTTGGCTAATTGCTTCTTTGATTTTCGCGTTTTCCAGCGAAAAATCTTCGGGTAGTTGCACAAAGGTGATTTTGCCCCCTGAGCGCAGGGTTGCTTTTTCGTATTCTGAAAACGAGGGCACCGGAATAACAGCATCAAAGTTTTGCGGCAAGAGCTCTGTTATCATATAGATAAGCTCAATTGAGCCGTTGCCTATCAGTACGTTTTCTGCTTTGATGCCTTGACCCACATAGTTAGCAAGGGTTTTTTTGAATTCAACCGGATTTGGATCAGGATAGAATTTAATTAGCCGAGCGTGCTCTTTGACTGCTTCCACTGCTTTGGACGGTGGACCCATAAAGTTGATAGGTCCGCTAAATTCCAGTACCTCTTCAACGGAGATACTGTGTTTTCGACTAAATCCCCAGATGTCTCCGCCATGGCTCACAAAACGTTTTTCTCTAATTGCCGGCACTTTTTTGTTCCTCCATGAGTCGGTTTAGCTCCTTTTCAACTGATAGATGCGCTTTGTAGTGAACATTATATAGATTTACAGTTTTATACAGCCAGTACACGGTTCCAACCCCCAAGGTAGCTATGGTAAGCAAGACATATGTGGTTAACGGTACAGTTTGGGGCATAAACACCCGCTCAGGCAAAGCCGCCCCAAGATAGGCATCCTGCTGTTTTTCATGACTGATCAAGTCTTTGTTTAGCTGATAGATGATGACAAAGACTGGAATGATCAGAATAATACTTGCTGTCCACAGCTTGGCATTGCGCTGTTTTACTGGTTTTATGGCTAAAGGTGGTTGTTTATTTTTGCCCTTGAGATATGCGGTGATGCGTTGTTCAAATTGGGTTTCATTTTGAAAATGACGATTTCGCCCCTCTACTAAGCGATAAAACATGGGAAAAAACGCGGCACCAAAGGTTACCACTGCTCCTAAAAACCACATAGAAAACCACATTTTCTGATCTGCATAACTATTGGGGTTAGATGTGGTCTGCATTTGGCTTCAACTATAGTGCTACTTACAAGATTGGGGGAGCCAAACTTTATAAGGCCTCCTATTTGTGTAAACGTAATGGGCCAATGTCAAATGTTGCTCTCTATTATAATTCCCGTCTACAACGAGGAGTTAACGATAGGCAACATAATCGACCGCACCAAAAAAGCCGCCTACAAGCTCGGATTAGACACAGAGATCATTGTAGTTGATGACCGGTCCAATGACAACTCTCTTCTGGTTGCCTCACAGCGCAACGTTAGAGTCTTCACCCTAAAACAGCATCTAGGCAAAGGCTATGCTCTACGCGCTGGGTTTGCCAAGGCTACAGGGGATTTGATTGTTACTATTGATTCGGATGGTTCACATTGGCCCGAGGAGCTCCATGAGGTGGTGGCGCCGGTTTTTTGTGACCAAGCCGACCTAGTTATTGGTTCACGCTACATGAATCACAAACGCGTTGAAGCCCGCAAACTCAACAAATTCGGGGTTCACATCTTTAACTCCCTAATAGCCCTGTTCACAGGCGTTGGTGGTATAACCGACAGCCAATCCGGCTATCGTGCCATGAAGCGCGAGGTATTGTTAGCCCAAAAACTCACCTCAGGAGAATACGAAATCGAGTCTGAGATACTGGTTAAAGCAATTAAAGCAGGCTTTAGAGTGGCTGAGGTGCCTATAACCTTTGAACAACGCACCTATGGTCACTCAGGCGTGGTTCCAATGGTTGATGGCTCCAAAATCTTTCTATCCATCATAAGAGCCTATCTCAAGGTGTAGCAACATGACTCAACCCAGCTACCCCAGGGTTTCAATAATTGTGGCTTCCTACAACAGTGCAGACACCATCCAAGAATGTCTCCAATCCCTGTTAGCACAAGACTACCCTAAAGATCACATAGAGATTCTTGTTATGGATGGTGTTAGCAAAGATAACACGGTTCAAATCGCTGAACAGCTAGGCATCAAAGTAATATCTATCAATTTTAATGCACCTGCAGCCTACAATTATGCCCAAAAAATTGTCCAACACTCCATTTTGGGCTTTGTAGACTCAGATGCAAAGGTCGAACCAGAATGGCTAAAAAAACTAGTCAGATACATAGATGAGCCAGCCGTAGCAGGAGTAAGTGGCAGCATAGAAACCTGGAACCAAACCAACCCCTGGGCCAAAAGCATCGGCTACGAACTCAAAAACCGCTATCAACGTATCGGCAAATACACCAACCGTATAGCCACCATGAACCTGCTACTAAAACGATCTGTTCTCGAAGAAGTTGGCGGTTGGGCTGAGAATCTGCCCAGCCAATACGACACCGACTTTGGCTACCGCATAGCCGAGCAAGGTTACAAAATCACCTACGAACCCAACGCAGTGTGTTACCACTACAACCGCCCCACCCTAAAAGCGTTTTACCGCCAACAACTCCAATACGGCAAAAATACCCTCAAACTCTACCTAAAACACAAAAAACTAGCCAAAGGCGACGAAATCACCGATGCAGGCATGAACATTCAACCCCTATTGTTGCTATCTGCCGCAGTGTTGTTCTGTTTGGGGTTTGTGCCATCCTTGCATCTTCTCTGGATAGGCCCCCCCGCCATACTAATAGGTATGCTTCTCTACTTTACCTACTCAGCCCTAAAAATCTCACACCAATTCCACGACAAAACAGCAATGCGCCTAATAATACTCTACTTTGTCCGTTCAGTCGCCTGGTTCAACGGAGCCATCACAATCACCCTAACCCACCTAACCACAAAGAATAGCAAAAATCGGAGACTTCCAAATGACACCTAAAATCTGCTTCATATCCCCCGAATATTTGCCTCTAACAGGCGGCACCGGTAGCTACATCTACTACCTAAGCAACCAACTCCAAAAAAACGGTTACCCCATCCACATAGTTACCGGTGCAAATCAAACAAAAGACCTTCACATCAACCCCCAACTAGACGTATCATTTCTAAAGATCCCCAAAACCCCAATAATCAAATCCTTTATACTAGCCGCCCAAAGCAACCAAAAACTCCGCGCCATCCAAAAAACCGCCCAAATAGACATCACACACCCACAACTACCTCTCACCCCAAACTTTGCAGTTCCCCCCAATTTCGGCAAAACCCTAGTTTGTACAGTTCACTCCACCTGGAAAGGCGAAGCCCAAGCCATCGCTGGCGAACCCTACATGCGACTAAACGACAATGAAAAATTCCTCGTAGGTGCCAACCGGTTTCTACGCTTCTTCGAAGAAAGCATGTTGCACCGTGCCCAAAAAATAATCGCTGTCAGCCACTTCACCAAATGGGAACTCACAACCTACTACAACATACCCCCAAACAAAATCCAAGTTATCCACAACGGAGTTGACACAAAAAAATTCCAACCCCCAACAAACAAACAAAAAATCAAAAAAGAACTAGGCCTAAACCCCAACGACATAACCATCGTATCAGTCGGCCGACTCTACGCACGTAAAGGCCTCTTCACCCTCATCGAAGCCATGCCCCCCGTAATAAAACGATTCCCAAACGCCAAATTCATCATATCTGGAAAAGGCCAAAGTAGCGAAATGATCAAACTCCACACCCACGCTAAACACTTAGGCGTTAAAAACCACATCATATTCACCGGCTACACCCCCGACAAAGAATTACCTAAACTCTATCAAGCCGCCGACATCTTTGCTTTTAGTACCTTCTATGAACATCACCCCTTTGCCATCCTAGAAGCCCTCTCAACTGGTTTGCCTGTCGTCACAACCACAGTGGGCGGCATCTCCGAAACCATCCAAACTGGCAAAAACGGCCTGTTAGTTCCTCCCTTCAGCTCACAACAATTCTCAAAAGCTCTTCTCTACCTGATAGAGCACCAAGTGGAAGCAACAGAGATGGGTACAAAAGCCCGTCAAACCGTAGTAGAACAACTCGATTGGCCTATAGTTGTAAAAGACGCCCTGAAAATCTACGATGAAGCCCTGCGATGATTGTTATCAATAATCAGCGTCGTGAATTTTGTCTCCTCATCTGAGTTTGTTTTAAAAATGATATTACATTGTTGGTAAGAAAATGGTTGTTGTTTATGGGGGCTTTTTTTGGGTATTGTGATTGTTGGTGGGGGAGTTTTAGTTGTGTTTTGTGTGAGTGTGTTGGTTGTTTTGGTGGGGGAGTGTGTGTTTTTCTAAGGTGGTGTGGTGTCTTGTTTGTTGTGTTGTTTAGATTTTTTTGGGTTTTTATTAATGAGTTTAAACGCGGCTTTTCTCCGGTGAAGTTTGAGGGTTTAGTGGATCATTTGTGGTCTTGGCATGTATTTTTATTTCATAGCTATTCTAAATTAGGACATTATCTGTTTTTGTTTAGCTTTTATAAGCGCTAATTTTCCGCCTGCTCGTACTTGTTCTTTCTCTATCTCGCTTAGGTTGAGGTTAACTGCTATGTTGGTACCTTTGGTTTTGTTTATGATTGTGAGTTGCTCTTTTAGGTCATCAACTTCTATTGTCAACTCATCACCTAAAGCGATGCAGTTATAGTCTTTTTTGTCCACAAAGGTTAGCGGTAGGATTCCAAAGTTGACAAGATTTGCTAGGTGGATGCGGGCAAACGATTTTGCAATGATGGCTTTTATGCCTAAGTATTTAGGTGCTATGGATGCGTGCTCGCGGCTACTACCTTGGCCATAGTTTTCGCCGCCCACGATAAAACCGCCTCCGCTCTGTTTTGCACGTGATGCAAAAGTTTTGTCAATATAGCAAAATGTATGGGTGCTGATTTGGGAAATGTTGCTTCGCAGAGACATAATCTCAGCACCACCAGGAATGATGTCATCGGTTGTAATGTTATCTCCGGTTTTTAGGAGAACTTTGCCCTGCAGTTTTTTGGGTAGTACTGTAAAGTCGGGCAACGGCTTAATGTTGGGTCCTCGAATGATTTCTTTGTTTACACATTGACTGGGTTGAATAAACATGGCATCGCTCAAGATGAACCGCTCAGCCATGGAAATCTGGGGGAATTTGCCGAGTTTACGTGGATCAACGATTTTTCCGTTTAGAGCGGCAGCGGTGGCTGTTTCAGGACTGACTAAATAGACTTGAGCATCTTGAGTGCCTGAGCGGCCTTTAAAGTTACGATTAAATGTGCGCAACGATACCGCGCCTGTGGGTGGTGACTGACCAATTCCAATGCAGGGGCCACAAGAATTCTCAAGGATTCTTGCACCTGATTGGATGAGTGTTTCAAGCTCGCCTGTTGCTGCCAAATTCGCCATAACTTGGCGTGAACCCGCCGAGACCGTTAAACTGGTATTTTCATGTACCTGCTTACCCTTTAGTAGGGCGCAAACAGTTTTTAGATCCCGTAGCGACGAGTTGGTACAGCTACCGATGCAGACTTGATCAACCGCTATGCCCTCTACTTCGCTGACTTTTTTAATGTTATCTGGACTGTGCGGCAGAGCAATTAGCGGCTCAAGGGTCGAGAGATCAATCTCGATGTTTTCATCATAGACTGCATCTGGATCTGCTCTGAGTTCTTCCCACATCATGCTCCGTTCTTGAGCTTCAAGAAACATCTTGGTGGTTTCATCAGAGGGGAAAATAGATGTAGTTGCTCCTGTCTCTGCACCCATATTTGTGATGGTTCCGCGTTCGGGAACACTTAGGGTCTCAACTCCTGGACCATAATATTCAAGAATTTTGTTAACGCCGCCTTTAACAGTTAAGATCTTGAGAACCTGTAAGATAACATCTTTGGCTGAGACAAACGCTTGGAGTTTACCGGTCAATTTTATACCGACAATTTTGGGCATCTCCAAATAGAACGGTTCCCCTGCCATGGCTGCAGCTACATCTAACCCGCCTGCGCCAATAGCAATCATACCCATACCCCCTGCTGTGGGTGTATGGCTGTCACTGCCCAGAAGGGTTCTGCTTGGACGAGCAAAGCGTTCCAGATAGAGCTGATGACAAATACCATTACCTGGACGACTAAAGATTATGCCATATTTAGCCGCAACACCTTGAAGGTAGCGGTGGTCATCAGCATTGCGGAAATCATTTTGTAACATGCTGTGATCAACAAAGCTGAGACTGAGCTCTGTTTTAACTTTAGAAATCCCCATGGCTTCAAATTCAAGATAGGCCATGGTGCCTGTAGAATCCTGTGTGAGTGTATGGTCAATTTTAAGTGCAATTCCTTGACCTGCAACCATTTTCCCCTCAACTAGGTGTTTAGCGATGATTTTTTGAGCAAGGGTCTGTTTAGGCATATTTTTTCCTCTCAATCTGTAACTGACTGCGTATACGCAAATGAGGTGGAGGCAAATTTTAAGCTTCGCATATTCTTTGAAGGTTTAAATCTTAATTTGACGATAAAACTATTCGAAATTACTGAGGTAGCAATATGTCGTTTAAGGGCAAAATGCAGGAAGCCGCAAAAAGCAAACAATCGCCCATAATATTAGCGCTTGACTTCCCCTTCACAGCCACCGAAAACCGCAACAACATACTCATCAAAGCTCAAAAGATTCTAAAAGATGTCCATCCCTATATTTGCGCAGTAAAAATCAATCACCACCTCACCTTGCCCTTGGGCACTTTTGATGGCGTTAAGTGTCTAGTTGATCAAATCCGAGCCCAAGGCTTACTGACAATCATGGATGCAAAAGTCAACGACATAGGTGCAACCAACCAAGTTATAGCTGAATACTACTACGCCGCCGGCTTTGATGCCATCATTGCTAACCCATTTGTAGGATGGGAAGAAGGTCTAAAACCGCTTTTCGCAGTCTCAAAACATCTTGACCGAGGCGTTATTCTCCTAGCCTATATGAGTCACAAAGGTGCCGGAGAAGGCTACGGACAAACCATTGTTGATCCCTTTACTGGACAACATATACCTCAATATGTCTCGTTTGCCAAAAAAACTGTCCAGTGGAATGCCGATGGGGTAGTAGTGGGTGCAACTTGCCCCGAGAAAATCTCTGAAATAAAACATATCCTAAATGGCAATGCCGCAATTTATTCCCCCGGCGTAGGCGTGCAGGGCGGCGGAGCAGAAGTTGCAATTAAAGCAGGTGCCGATTACCTCATTGTAGGCCGAGAAATCACGCAATCTGAAAATCCAGTTGAAGCCGCCAAAAGATTATGTGAGGCAATAAAAAGCGTTTAGTAGCTACTTACCTGCCGCGTTTGTTTTCCCAGAGTTCTTTCTTTAGCAGATCCCGAACAGAACTGCGAATAACACTACTTCTACTTGGATACATATTTGCCCTTACTAACTCATCTAACCCTTCCAGATAAGCCTCTGGTAAAAGAACGGTTACAAGTTTCATACTGTTCACGTCTCCATTACTATATTAGCCATATAACATGTGGCAAATATAAGAGTTAGCTTCATCACCCAAAGTCATCTCAACAAACTCTTCTCTTGTCAAACATTTAAGCCGCGATATTTCTCTACAAAACTTAACCCGCCAAACACCTATAGAGTTAACACAAATTAATTCTACATTAAATAACTATTCCTAAATTGACACACTGCCAAAAATTAATTTACATACATAACACAAAGCAAACAAGAAAGCTTGTTCACTTTTAGTTATCCTTCCACTGTCTAAGAGGATTGGTTTGTGGTTTGGTTTAAAAGCATTTTTCGTCGATGATGTATTGGAGACGTGTATGTTCACATCTAACAGTAGCCGTGGGAAATTGATAGTTTATGTCTCATCGGAATCTCAAAGTAGAACCCGTTTTGAATCGGTGCAACAAGCCGCTAAGGAAACTGCAAAGCGCCTAAACCTTGATTTTGAGATTGTACGATTTAAGCGTTCGACCCTGCCTATCTATGTGTACTATGAAGAAAAAATTAACGATGAAACGATTCCGATTTACTGTGATGAAGGAAAAATTTCAGGTCTAGAAGAAATTTGTAACGCCATGCGTAATATGATGTTTGTGTTGTCTTTTCACCCAAAGCATCCATCGCTGGCGCGAATGAGAAATGAGCTAACTAAACTTTCCTAAACCGTATTGCTTGGTTCTCAAGCCCGACCTCATAGATTTGGTTAACGTCAAAGTTTATGCCTAAACTGTCGTATTCATGCTCCGTTAGGAACAGAATAATTTTAGGAGTGGCCATCTGGTTGCGCTGAGGCAGAAACGGCATCTGGGTTTGAAGCGCCTGCATGATATCTTGCGCCATCTTGGCATCATCAGACTGCGGCCGCACGATGTATGGATTAACTTCATGTTCTTCGAGTAGCTCAATACGTTTACCTAGATTACCATCCAAGTCACGGGTGGATTCGATTTTGTTGACTCTTACACGGAACAAGCTATTCACACTCTTCTTAAGGATATCAAACCCTTGAATTTAAACTAGCCAGCCTTCAACCAATACCACAACAGCTCTAAAGAACCAGAGTTCAGGCTTAACCAAAAGACTCAGTTCGCACCCAATTTTTCCTTTGGACACAGATACGAGCGAATTTGAAGCAGTAAAAGAGCAGTATTTAATCAGAAACTACCAAGACAAACCAGTGTCAAAAGAAAAACTAAAAAAGATTCGGTAGTGTGTCAATTTAGGTAGTACACTGTAACATCTAAAACCATATATTAATGTGTGTCATATCTTATGATGTGACGCCTTATAGGTAAGCATAGAAATGTTTTATTAACGAAATCCGATAGAGCAGAATTAAAAAATTCAGCACCACCGGAATGCACAGTGTTAGACTTGTGAATCGCGCAAAAATAATCCTCGCCCTAGACAAATCCACAGAACGAAAAAAAGAAACCCACCACACAATAGCAACCCGCCTAAACGTAAGCTACCAAACCATACACGACACAAAAAAAGCCTACCTAAACACCAAAAACACCACTGAATTCTTACAACGCAAAAAAAGAACAACACCTCCAGTAGCGCCAAAAATAACAGGCGAAACAGAAGCCCACATCATCGCACTAGCCGCCAGCAAAGCTCCTGAAGGTTACGCAAAATGGACCCTACGCCTCCTAGCAGATAAAAGCGTAAAACTCGGTTATGCAGACTCACTATCTCATATGAGTGTTAAGCGTGTTTTAAAAAAAACACAACTTAAACCTCACCTAAAAACCACCTGGTGCATACCCCCAAAACACAATGCCGCGTTTGTAGCAGCTATGGAGGACGTTTTAACCGTTTATGCCCGACCCTATGATGCTAAACGACCGGTAGTTTGTATGGATGAGAAACCCTATCAACTCCTAGAAGACGCATACATACCTCTTGCTATACGGCAAGGTTGCGCTGAGAAGGTGGATTATAAGTACATACGTCATGGTACGTGCAGTATTTTCCTGTTTAATGAACCGCTTGGGAGTTGGCGTCATACAGATGCAATGCCGCGTAGAACTAAGGTGGATTGAGCACATAAAATACGCTGGCTCCTTTTAGAACAGTATCTTGATGCTGAGAAGGTTGTGTTAGTTAGTAATAACAAATCGTGCTTTGCCTGTTAATTGTTGGTGGGCCGAGCCGGACTTGAACCGGCGACCTTTGGCTCGTAAAGC
>Ga0209737_10001966_pt1 | contig 14457 bp, 14 predicted proteins | sample TergutCu122P3_FD_187284 | JGI IMG/M metagenome (GOLD analysis project Ga0209737, IMG submission 187284) | Cubitermes ugandensis P3 segment gut microbial communities from Kakamega Forest, Kenya - Cu122 P3 (SPAdes) (version 2) | ecosystem: Host-associated > Arthropoda: Insects > Digestive system...
TTTGCCGGTGTATTCTGCGGATTTGAATCCGATTGAGCTTGTTTGGTCTAAGATGAAGGTTATGATTCGGAAGTTGCGGACTAAGACTGAGGAGGAGTTGCAGGTGGCGTTGACGAAGGCTATTGGGTGGATTTCGTCTGACGATATTAAAGGTTATTTTAAGCATTGTGGATATGCATCAATTTAAAATCACATTGCTATACAATAACCATTAATTATACGTTTTTTACAGTTAGAACCTAAATTACAGAATTTAAAAAATTACCAAAGACATAGTATACTCAATACCACGAGAATTCAGACTACGCAACAACTCACATAAAATTTCCAAGACCACAACATACAGCAGCACACGTGTATCCCAAATATTGCACATAGTGTTTGACAATGATGTTTTAGCGTTTTTGCGCAGTCAAAATTTAGGAATTTCTACAACTTGGACTAATTATAGAATAAAGGAAAAGAGGGGATTATAAATTATAATACATATCAAATTCTACGGGCTGTGGAAGTTGATTGTATCTTGAAGCTTCCTGCCGCCTTTTTTTAATCCAAATGTCAATCAGTTTTTTTGGAAATACATCACCCATCGTTAAGAAGCCACAATCAGCCTCCAAAGCATCAAGTGCTTCATCAAGAGAACGAGGTAATTGCTTAATCTTCCGTTGCTCTTCAGGAGAAAGATTGTATAAATTAAAATCATATGGGCCATATCCTTCTTTATGTGGGTTAATTTTTTTCTGTATACCATCAAGACCAGCCATTAAGATTGCTGAAAAAGCATAATAAGGATTACAAGTGCCATCTGGATTGCGTAGTTCAAACCGTTTTTTATTTGGACCTTTAGCGTATGCAGGTATACGAATTACACTGCTACGATTTGCGGTTGCATATCCAATTGTAACTGGAGCCTCATAACCGGGAACCAACCGTTTATAAGAGTTCGTACTTGGGTTAGTGAATGCACACAATGCTTTTATGTGGGTTAAAAGTCCACCGATAAAGTGTAGAGCGGTTTCACTTAACTGAGAATAGCCCTTTTCATCATAAAAAAGCGGCAGTCCATTCTTAAATAGATGCATATGTACATGCATACCATTGCCTGCTTCAGCATAGATAGGCTTTGGCATAAATGTGGCTGTTTTTTGTTCCGCAAAGGCAGCATTTTTTATCAAGTATTTGGTCATCATTGTTTTATCAGCCATTTCCAACATTGTTCCCATTTCAACTTCAATTTCCAGCTGCCCAGGACCGCCAACCTCGTGATGATGATATTTAACCAAAATTCCCTGCTTTTCCATTAACATAGTTACACGAGATCGAAAACCACTAAGCCTATCCATGGGTAACGCCATGTGGTATCCACCTTTTATGGGCATTTTATACCCCAAGTTATCGCCATTATCACCTGTATTCCATGCTGCCTGCTCTGTGTCGATAAAATAGCTCGAACCATTTGGTTCTACATTATAACTTACATGATCAAATACATGAAATTCAAATTCTGGTCCAATACGCATCTCATCAGCGATTCCAAGGCTTTTCATGTATTCTTCAGCACGCATAGCAACATTTCTTGGATACTGATCAAACCTACGGTTTTTCGGCAAATCAATAACAAACACATCACCAATCATAGCCAATGTAGGAACTTCTGCAAAAACGTCCACATAAGCACTTGTCAAATCGGGTACAAAAACCATATCACTCTTCTCAACAGGGGCGAACCCATAATTCGAACCATCAAACCCAACCCCGTCTTCCAAGGTATCCTCTGTAAACCGCTCAATTGGCATAGTAAGGTGCCTCCAACGCCCATCTAGATCAACCATCATAAAATCAATCATATAAATTTCATTATTTTTACAATACTGCTTTACCTCTTCAACACTAGTAAACATGTTTCAGCCTCCAATAGCCTATTTTATTCCACAATAACATAAAAACCTTTGATTAAGCTTTCTCCACCTCACATGAAGGTTACTGTAAACTTACAATTATAGACGTGGATTGCTTTTTGACATCAGCGAGCACGTAGATAGGGGGTTGATTTTTTTTCTTTGCCAAATAATTAGAGTTGAAACTGTGGTTACAACCACGAGTATTAAACTTGAGATAACTAAAGCAAAAACGGATGGTTCCAATCCAAGAATTTGACGGCTCCACATGTTGGTGGCAGTAGCCTTTATGGTCATTGTCAGGTTATCAAAATACCAGCCGTTCTCGTTTGTATAGTTTTGGGCAACCTCTACTGAGCCGATAAAGACACCGGTATTTTTATCCCATTCTTTATGGTGTCTTATTACATCACTACCATATGTTACCACTCGAGTTGCACCCAACACTGTTCTTTGTTCTTCACCCTGAACAGTTATGTCACCAGGTTTAGAGCAGTCAAAGAACGTATCACCAAGACCAAGGTTAGCTGGAATTATCAGCCAACCCCCAGTGTTGCCTTCAGTAAAGTTAAATTTCCAGATTGAGCTGCCAAATGTTCCGTTAGCGTATCTAACAGCAACATTCACAGAAAACGCCTCTCCATCAACTGTTAAAATCTCCAAACGCATCCAGCGTACATCATGAGTCGGCGGTAAACTGCCTGTACCAGTTACAGCAATATCATACTCCATCCAATCACCTTCTTTAATACCTACAGCTTGCTCTGCACACACAGAGGTGAACAAGGTAAAAATTAAAAGATAAATTAGCAGACTTGGTAAGGCTAAAGTTGCAGTTTTCTTCATCTTCATCATGATGAAGTGGGATAAAGCAAGTTTAAAAGCATTTTCGTTAACAATTTTTGACTAAACAAAAAATGCTTATGTAGAATTGGTGCTACGGGCAGGATTTGAACCTGCGAACCCCTGCGGGAAAGGATTTCCCATCAGAGCGCCTTTGTCAAAGCGATCTTAGATCTTGAGTCCTTCACCTTTGACCTGGCTTGGTTACCGTAGCTAAAATAACTCAGGTAAAACAAAGGTTAGATTCTCCTTATTATATTATTTCCTACAATCAACTTACTTGTCTATTTTAACACAGCCTATTGTAGCATACAACCATTTTTTTCTAAAAAACGTCTGAAGATTATTTCAGGTTAAGAACCCCCATTTTACAAGGATACAAATATTTCATAATCACAATCATCACAAAAATCACACGGATACAAAATAGAGTGCATGTAAACAAAAGTTAATGAAAGCTATGAAGCGCATAAATTTGACATAACGTCAACTAAATTAAACATTAAACGTCTTTATATTTAAAGAAACAAACAAATATATCAAAAAATAGAGGCAGGTTTATGCCAAGAGCAACGACAAAGACAGATTTGATAAAAACAGCTAATGCGCAATTCAATAAAATGTGGGAGCTAATAGATTCCATGAATCAACAGCAGCAAATTACAATGTTTAATTTTGAAAAAACTATTGGTAAAGAGGCACACTGGGGAAGAGATAAAAATGTACGGGATGTTCTTGTTCATTTATATGAATGGCATCAACTTTTGCTGAACTGGGTGGCAAGCAACACAAATGGTGAAGAAAGACCATTTTTACCACAACCATATAACTGGAAAACCTACAATGAGATGAATATCAGTTTTTGGGAAAAACATCAAAATACACCTTACAATAAGTCAAAAGAAATAGTAAATGACAGCCATGAAAAGATCATGAAGTTAATTGAAAAATTTACTGATGTGGAGCTTTTTGAGAAGCAGCATTTCAAGTGGACGGGAACTTCAAGTTTGGGGCAGTATTGTATTTCAGCAACTGCAAGCCACTATGACTGGGCGATAAATAAATTGAAAACCCACAACAAGACATACAAACAGGTTTAATTCGCACAAAAATAAAAATAAAAATAAACCAATACCGCAGAATTAAAGCTTAAAATCAAAAACATACAAATGCATTAACAAACTAACTTTTCAACGCTATCCACGATTCGTCTTGATAATTGTTCAGCAGTAAATGATATTATGTTAGAGAGCTATGAAAGTTGGTGGACAAATTTTTCAATATCTTGGATATATCTTAGGTTTAAAACGGCTCTTGTATTTTGTTTAGTAGTGTAGTCTTTAAGCATCCAAAATACATGTTCACGTACTTCTTGGGATGAGCCACGATTTTCATAGTTATTGTATAGTTCGATAAAGCGTAAAATTTGTTTCTTTATTTCGCTGTTATCAATTTGTGTCTTTTCAGGGTTAAAAATCCAGGGGCAATTTCGTGCGCCTCTGCCAATCATGACAAAGTCACAATTAGTCTTATTTAGAAGATCGAGGCCTTGGGGATAGCTTGTAACATCGCCATTAGCAATGACGGGGATAGCGAGTTTGTCTTTGACTTGTTTCATTATAGTCCAGTTAACTTTTTTGGCAAGTTTTTGCTGAGCAGTCCTTCCGTGAATACAAACTGCTGCGGCGCCGACAATTTCCAGACTTTTGGCAATGTTTACAGCGATTATTTTTTGGGCGTCTATACCTATGCGCATTTTTACGGTAACTGGTTTAGTGGTTGTTTGAACCATTTTTCTTACAAGATTCTCCAGTAGAGCAGGATTAGATAATAGATGAGCACCATATCCTTGGGCTAAAATTTCTTTTTCACTACAACCAACATTAAAGTCAATGATGTCAGCGAACTCTTCGACTTTTTTTATGCTTTTTATGATAGATTCTTCGTTATTACCAATTAACTGTACACTTACAGGCCTTTCAGATTCGGTTATATTGAGGAGTTCTTTGACTTCATGTCTGGTTTTGTTTTTGACAAGTTCTACATCAAACATTTGAGTGTAGACTAAACCAGCGTTATTTTCTTTGCATAACATACGAAAAGAGGTACAGTTGACTGCAGCCATTGGCGCAAGAACAAATTGACTTGAAATATTAACATTGCCTATTTTCATCTCTTCACTTTCCAGAGGTGTACCGCTATTTTGCAGGTTTCAATAATCAGACCGTTCAACATAACATATCATCTATAACCCGTTAGTAGTAGTTTAGACACATTTTTAATTGTATGTTTGAAAATCTGGTTGATCAAAGGGTTTTTACGGCTTCGACGGTTCGTTTTAGAACTAACGCAGCTACCTCTTGATTAGGCCAACTACCTAAACCGCAGTCAGGACCTGTAAAGGTCAAGATTTCACCATACTTTTCTTTAGCAACCAGATAACGTTTACGTATAATTTCAACAGATTCAACGAGTTGTTCATTGTCTGGTTTTTCAACACCTTTTTCACAAACTTCAGCCCAAATAGTATCAATATCTGTGCGAGCAATACCTACACGAATCTGTTTATCAGCTTCTTCTAACATATTTTTTGATACATCATTAATATTTCTTGGAGAGGCAGCATATTCAAACGATAACACATCCAACCTATTTACGTTAAGTAAATTGTGTATTCCGCTGGTAAAGTGTAAGTGTATTTGTCGAGTTGGACCGCTAAAGTCATAGGCTTTCTGTAGCGTTTCTACAATAAGATCAGGTGTAGCAGACAAGTTACTATGGCCATAACTGGGCTCGTCAATAGAGATTACTCGTGTCTCAATATACTTACTGTTTAAGATGGCATTTTTGGCGAAACGGTTAATTGTTTCTGCAAACCCAGCCAACACATCGGGATAAGCTACTGCACCAACCTCATGTAAGTATTGCTCCAAAGGACCAAAAAGACAAACACGCAACAAGATTTTTTTACCGAATTCTTCACTTAACTCTTTAGCATATTGATTAAGCACATAAACTTCAGGCAACACCGCCTTACTGGATTCAACAATAAAAGAACCTTGCGCCATTGCCTCATGAATCGCATCTCCAATTTGTCTTAAACCACTAAATTGCTGAGGAAAAGTTACAACATCTAAACCACAGGATAGCTTTTTCCGAAAAGAATCCACAACTATTTGACAAAAATTTTTCTGCATAAATTCGTCAGCAAATGGGTCTTGCCTATTTATAATAGCATCACGAGTTTTCAAGTAAGCTTGTGTAAAAATTTCCCTATTAACACCCTTAGGTAATGGAAAACTGCCAATATCATCAATTAATAGACACATAAGAAAGAAAACATCTGGATTTCTATTAAATGTAATGTAACAATTCACAAAAACAAAAGCGTGATTAAACAAGAATGACTCAGTTAGCAAATAACCTAAACAAGTTATTATTCAGAGGGATTATTTTTTGAGAATGCTAACATTTACCATTAATTTAATCACGATTATTTTCTAACTACCTGGGTGAGTTTAAACTACTAAAGTGAACAAAATTTTTGTACACTTTGCAGCATTTTACCATAAATATTGAATGGCGTTATCGCAGGTAGATTTTTTCTCCAGTTACGATATATAGGATTGATTCGCAAACATACACTGCGTGGTCAGCTATGCGTTCGAGATACCGCACCATTAAGGTTGTAGAAATTACGCATTTGTTGCTGGTTTGTTCTTCAGCTATTAGCCTTTTCAGATGAAATTGATACATTTGGTCTATTTCCTGCTCAATCTCAGGTATAGTTCTAGCTAAGGCGATGTCATGTTTACGTAGAGCATCAATACTAATTTTCACCATCTGTAGAACTTTTTCGCTCATCTCTTTAATGTAGGCTATCATATGGGGACTGCATTCCTTGAGTCCGTTAATTTGGTCGTTGATGTATGAAATGTCTAGAGCGTATCTGCCGTATCGTGTAAAGTCATAGCCGATTTTCATATAGGATTTAATTGTGCGTAGGTCTGAGGCGACTGGTTGGAATCTAGCGATGAGCTCAAATGTTCGGTCTTCAACTTTGTTAGACATAAGCATTAGTCTGTCAGACATTTCTTGGATTTGACCTTGAACCGTTGAACCGTCAACGTATGCTTTAATTGCAATGGAAAGGGTTTGGTAAGTTAATTCACCCATACGGTTTAACAGCACTGATTGTTCTTCTAATCCAATATCGATAAGTCGGGTCAATTTCTTTTCGCTCCTATTTTATCCGAATTCTCCTGTAATATACTTCTCGGTTAATTTATCCTTGGGGTTTTCAAAAATTTGACCTGTCTCACCAAACTCGACAAGTTCACCCAAATACATAAATGCCGTATAATCAGAAACACGTGATGCTTGTTGCATGTTGTGAGTAACTACAACAACAGCGTACTTCTGTTTTAGCTCTGTCACTAGTTGCTCAATTTTTGCTGTAGCAATTGGGTCAAGAGCTGAACAGGGTTCATCCATAAGTATCACTTCAGGCTGTAGAGCTATGGTACGGGCTATACAGAGTCGTTGTTGTTGTCCTCCTGATATACTGGTACCAGGTTTTTTAAGATCCTCTTTAACTTCATTCCAAAGCGTGGCTTGTTCAAGACTGCGTTTTACTATATCGTCAAGGTTTTTGTCTTTTTTTGCGCCAGTTAATCTTAAGCCGGCAGCAACATTGTCATAAATACTCATTGTTGGAAACGGATTTGGTTTCTGAAAAACCATACCAACACGTCGTCTAATTTGCACTGAATCGATATGGCGATCGTAAATGTTTTCCCCGTCTAGTAATATTTGGCCAGTCATTTTAGCGTTCGAGGATAGTTCGTGCATACGGTTGAAGCAACGTAAAAATGTGGATTTGCCACATCCTGAGGGTCCAATGATTGCAGTAACAGTATTGGGTTTCACAATCAAGTTTACTGATTTTAGGATTTGTTTTTGACCAAACCATGCATTGACATTGATTGCTTGCATTTTTGCTGTGGTATCGATGGTTTGTGGTGATGGTTTTAGTTTTTGAGTGTTTTCTTGTATTGGTATCATGTTTTCATTTTACTCCTGCTGGCTAATCTGACAGCAATGTTAAGGGTTAACACGATTAATATTAGAATTAAGGCGGCACCCCAGCCTTGAGCCTGTAATGCGGGATATGGTTGAAGTGAATCTCGCCAGATTTCCAAAGGTAATGCAGCCATTGGATAGCCTAATCCTTGGAAAAAGTAGCGGTTTCCAAGGATTGTCATTATTAGAGGTGCTGTTTCGCCAGCGATTCTGGATACAGCTAAAAGTACACCAGTTATAAGACCATTTTTTGCTGCTGGAAGTACTACACTTATAGTTGTTCGCCATTTATGTGCACCTAAGGCTAGTGAGGCTTCGCGTATGTTATTTGGTATAAGTTTTAGGGACTCTTCAGTTGTTCTTGTCACAATAGGTATCATGATGAAGGCTAATGCGATGGCTCCTGCAATTACGGAATAAGTCCCAGCAAGGGTAATAACTATTACTCCATACACTGTGATGCCGATTACTATTGAGGGAAACTGTGTTAAGATATTATTAACTGCCCGTAACCCTTGGACATATCTGTTGTTTCCAAACTCGGAAAGATATATACCTGACAAAATTCCGATAGGAATGCCAATGAGACTTGTTAATCCGATTAGTATAAGGGTGCCCTGTATTGCGGGGCCTATGCCACCATTAGCAGCAGTTGTAGTAAGGAAAGTTAGACTTAATTGCGGTGCTCCTCTAATAATAACTTCAAACAGTATGCTAATTAAAGGAATTATAGCTATTATAACACAAAGGGCACATAAAACAAAGAAGAGACGGCCTTTGAATTTTCGAAAATTATAACTGTTTATCATTCAACTGTACCTCCTTTAACTTTGAACATACGGGTCATAACCAAATGTGCTCCAACGTTAATCAGCAAACTTATGATTAGCAGAATTAGGCCTACGCCAACGTAAGCTGAAATTTCAAGGGATCCTGTTGCTTCCATAAAACCGTTAGCAATTAAAGATGCTAGGGTTTGGCCTGATTTAAATAGTGATGTAGGCATCGCTGCTGAGCCTGTAGCATTGCCGATAAGCATTGCAACTGCCATTGTTTCGCCTACAGCCCGGCCTAAACCAAGAATTATTGCCCCAAATATACCGGATCGTCCATAACTTAGAACCCAGTGGCGAATTACTTCCCATTTTGTTGCGCCAATGCCGTATGCTCCTTCGCGTATAGAGTTAGGCACGGCAGTTAACACTTCTTTTGAAAGTGAAGCTATCGTGGGAATAATCATAATTGCTAGGATAGCTCCAGCTGTAAAAATATTCAACCCTGTAAATGAACTATCAAAAAATGGAATCCATCCAAAATATGTTGAAATTGGAATTTCTATATATTTTAATACCCAAAAACGGAAAACAAAGAGGCCCCAAAGACCATATATTACACTTGGAACTGCCGCAAGCAACTCTATAAGATAATTTATAGGTACGCTTAGAGATCGGGGAGCCATTTCTACTAGAAAAATTGCTATACCAAGGCTTAACGGTACACCAATTAACAACGCAATACCTGAGGTTGCAATTGTACCTAACACATAAGGTAATATGTTGAAAACTTCTTTGCCGCCAGCTGGATTCCATTGTTGCCCAAAAAAGAAACTGGCACCAAATTTTTGCAGAACAGGCATTGAACCTTCGGCTAAAGTATAGCCGGTTATAAGTAAAATTGCTAATGCAACTGTCGCAATTGTTGCAGCAAGAATTTTAAAAAAAACATCGCCTTTTAATCTAAACTTTTTGGGTTTTGAAAAAAAATGATGGACACTATGGGGCTTCACTTTATTCACCTGTTGATGTTTGAAGTGTTTGTCCATTGAATGTTATCGATTGAATTGTTGCAACGTTAAGTTCTACAACATTAGATGGTAAGGCGACATAATATAAATCACTAGCTAATTCTTGTCCATCATGTATTACATACCAGAAAAACTGAACAAGTGCAGTTGCACGTTCTTGTGTCATATTAGGTATATTGTTGAGTTCTTTGTAAACTAAGATATAACTAAAGGTGACAATAGGATACGCATCGGGATCTTTTGCGTTAAGTAGAGTAACATTTGACCAGCATTCATTTCCTGCGGGTAGACCTGATGAAGCTATCACTTGTGCTGCGGTGGCTATAGATTCAAGTGTTGGCATAACAAAGTTTCCTAAGGGATTTTGAATTGCTGCAACTGTCATTTCGCCCTGTAAGGCAGATGTGAGTTCAACGTATCCAATCGAGTTTGTAGTGCTTTTAACAAATGAAGTTACACCTACATTACCACGTGAACCACTACCAACAGGCCAAGATACAGATTTACCTTGTCCAATGTTGCTGTGCCAAGATGAGCTTGCTGCACTTAAGTATCCAGTGAAAACGTATGTAGTGCCGGATCCTTCGCTGCGGTAAACTGTATTTATATTTGCTGCGGGTAAGGCAATATTTGGATTTAGGCTTGTTATGGCAGCATCATTCCACGTAGTTATTTTACCTTGGAAAATATCGGCTATAACTTGGCCAGTTAATTTGAGTCCTGAAGAAACACCGTTAATATTATAGACTATTGTTATTGCTCCGATGGTTTCTGGAATGTGAAGCACCTGTGGTGTATCATCCGTTTCAGATGTTGATAAAGGCACATCAGAAGCTGCAAACTCGACGGTTTTATTTTTTAGTGCTGAAATTCCTGCGCCACTGCCACTTGGTTGATAGTTTATTTGTACATGGGGTTGGACATTTTGATATTGAGTTATCATGCCGTCAAACAGTGGATAAGGGAAACTTGCTCCTGAGGCATTTATCATAATGGCTGTTCCGGTAAGATTTGGAATGGAGGGATATACTACTAAACCTGCGAGCAGAACTATTACAATTATTGCAGCTATTAGAGTATATTTAGAGCGCATGTTTTGACCTATGTTTTACTAAACTCTTTGGCTGGGTTATATAGCAAACCGCCATAAAATTTATAGTCTATATATAATTAATATATTAGTGTAGTGTAAAGGAGTAATGTGAACGAAAGTGGCAGATAAAACGGTTGAAAAATTAAATGGAGAACAAAGAAAACTTCAAGTTACAGGTGGAGCCACATTCATTCTGTCACTTCCAAAAAATTGGGCAACTAAAAATAATCTAAAACGTGGTAGTGCCATGATTCTTCGAGAAGAAGAAGATGGCACGCTTTCTATTTCACCAACAAAATTTGAAAATAAAGAAAAAAAAGATGAAGCACACATTAAAACAAGTCTTAACGATAATCCAGATGCCATTATGCGAACTACAATTGCAGCATATCTAAACGGTTACAGTATTATACACATTCGTGCTCAAGGTCAAAAAATTTTAGGTATAAAATCGCGTAATTATCTAAAAAGTTTTGCTAGAAATTATCTTGTAGGGACAGAAATTGTAACTGATACACCAACTGAGCTAACACTTCAAGTGTTGCTTAACTATCCAGAGTTAACCGTGCATAACGCACTTAATCGTATGTCAATTATTGCATCATCCATGCAAAAAGAAGCCTTAATGGCACTAAGTAACTTAGATTATCAAAACGCTAAAGCAGTTATAGAAACAGACCGTGAGGTAAACAGGTTTGGACTCTACGTTGTAAGACTTTTAAAACTAGCCGTTTCAAATCCGAGAACTGTGAAAGATATAGGTTTAAATACTCAAAGAGAATGCATTGGCTATAGACTTATAGCAAAATCAGTTGAACGTACCGCTGATCACGCCACAAAAATGGCAGAAAACACCTTATATCTGAAAAAACCGGTAAATGCTGATCTTTTAGAAAAAATAAGCCAATTAAGTGGTTTAGCTAATACAATGTTTGAAAACTCTATAAAAGCTTTGTTCAAGCAGGATTTTAACTTAGCGGAAAGCGTAATTGAAAAACTTGAACAAGCACATAGATTTGAAAAAGAGGCCATCCTTCTAACGCATAGTGCTAAACTTGAAGAAATTGTAAACATTAGATTACTTATTGAAAGTGTACGCCGCATAGCAGAATATGCTAGTGACATATCAGAAGTTGTTTTAAACATGACAGTTGAATCAGTTCTCAGTTAAGCATCTACGTAACAAAAGGAAGTTATTGTAGGTGTTTAATGGATTCGTTGGCTCGTTCCAGTTCTTGTTTTTTGCTGTCCTGATAAGCTTTGACATTGCCAAGCACATCAGAATCATGGAGCGCTAAAATTTTTGCTACTGCAATTGCAGCTCCTTCAGGTTCAATAGTGACAACTGAACCTATACCGCTAGGTACCCGTAATGAAGAATATATGTCTGCACCGCCGAATTTTTCGCTGTATGGGGGAACGGCAATTACAGGTTTTATAGTACTACCGTCGATAAAGGCACTTAGTGCATTGGAACGTCCGGCAACGGTGACATAAACGACTTTTTCATTTTCGAATTCTTTAAGAATTTCCAACACTGCCAAAGGGGTTTTGTGGGCTGATGCAACACGAAACTCGTAGGTCACACCTAAAAGTTTGAGGTGTTTGGCGATTTCACGGGAGAAATCTAAATCACGTTCAGAGCCCATAATAATTACTGCTTTACTAACCATACTTACCACTGCAGAGTTTACCTATAAAGCAATTAATTAACTTACTCATCATAGTACATCATAAACATGTACATTAAAAATCAGTGTACACATCTTATACAATGGATGCTGCGCTGAGGTTTAGGTAAAAAAAGGGTTTTAGCCCAGAAACATTTTTAAAACTAATGACAGAGTCAGCATGCAAATAAGAGACATATGCCTTATGCGTGAATACAAGTTCAACCCAAAATGTATCTTTTTAGACTTGGATGGAACAATAGTTGATCCACGTCAAGCATATTTTGAAGCGGCACAAATTGGTTTTAAAGCAATAGGGCAAGAACCACCAGAAATGAAAGTTACATTTGAAATACCCAAACGTATGGAACAAGGTTTAGACCTCAGTGAATTGGTTTATGGTGATTTAAACAAGTTTAAACTAGCTTATCTTCAATCATACCATGTACTAACTGAGAGCAAAACAAAACTTTTACCTAACGTTGCAACAGCGCTTGAGACACTTTCGTTAAAGGCTAAACTTGCATTAATAACGATGCGACATATTCCAAATCAGATGGTTATGAAAGAGTTAAACTGTTTTGGCATAGGTAAATACTTCTCAAGTATTATGACCGCTCTTGATACAACAAAACCTAAACCATCGCCAGAAGCTATATTCAAAGGTATTCAAAAATTTAATGTTAACAGTTGCGATTGTTTAATTGCCGGCGACTCGGTAAATGACATTAGAGCAGGTAAAGCTGCAGGGATAAAAACCGTTGGGTTACTTTCAGGTTTATATCATCACGAAGAACTTGCTAAAGAAGACCCAGACATTATTTTACCAGACCTTACAAAACTGCCTGTTACGATATACTAATTTTAGGCAACCTCCGAAAACTCACTTTTTAAACTTCCCTTTTTGTAGGATGTTATTTTGAAACTTGAAAATCACGCTCACCCTCAGGCGTACCATCCGACTTTCAATCCTTGTTTTGGTGGATTTTCTTTTCGGACAGTGACAAATTCGCCTCAGACACATTCATCTACGCATTGTTTCAATCCTTGTTTTGGCGGATTTTCTTTTCGGACTCCGCTACGAGCACCAGTTTCCTTTAGGACTTGTAGTTTCAATCCTTGTTTTGGTGGATTTTCTTTTCGGACTTAAACTTTTCATAATTACCATATTCAAAATTTTTCATCGTTTCAATCCTTGTTTTGGTGGATTTTCTTTTCGGACAGTGAATGTAATATTCTACTTTAAGAACATGAGCTGGTTTCAATCCTTGTTTTGGTGGATTTTCTTTTCGGACCTCATCAAAAGTGTCTATAAGATACATGTCCACCGCTTGTTTCAATCCTTGTTTTGGTGGATTTTCTTTTCGGACCTTATTGTTGTCTGGGGGATTCTCTTTGCAGCAATGTTTCAATCCTTGTTTTGGTGGATTTTCTTTTCGGACCACAATAGGTTTTTCTTTAGCACGATGAATCCAATGTTTCAATCCTTGTTTTGGTGGATTTTCTTTTCGGACTATTCTCGGCTGCAGCAGTAGGGGCAAACATATTTTTATTTCAATCCTTGTTTTGGTGGATTTTCTTTTCGGACGCGAATATCCTTCAGATCCTTGGACATACTATAAACAATTTCAATCCTTGTTTTGGTGGATTTTCTTTTCGGACATCTTGCTTATACTATACTTACTCCTCAGAATGAGAATTTCAATCCTTGTTTTGGTGGATTTTCTTTTCGGACCCACCCTCCAATACCACGACAAAAAACCTGAACGTGGAAATTTCAATCCTTGTTTTGGTGGATTTTCTTTTCGGACTGGGTTTGTAGTTTGCATATGTACCGCAAAGTTGACATCATTTCAATCCTTGTTTTGGTGGATTTTCTTTTCGGACTTTCACTGATTACACGGCAGTATTCTGTTTCTAAGAATTATTTCAATCCTTGTTTTGGTGGATTTTCTTTTCGGACAAGCATATTTTTTGGGTTTGTTTGTGTTTTAAAGGTGTTTTATAGGGTATTTTTATTTGTGTGTGTTATTGTCGTTTGTTTATTTGATACTTTATAAAGATGCG
>Ga0209737_10001967_pt1 | contig 14457 bp, 9 predicted proteins | sample TergutCu122P3_FD_187284 | JGI IMG/M metagenome (GOLD analysis project Ga0209737, IMG submission 187284) | Cubitermes ugandensis P3 segment gut microbial communities from Kakamega Forest, Kenya - Cu122 P3 (SPAdes) (version 2) | ecosystem: Host-associated > Arthropoda: Insects > Digestive system >...
GCATGTTTATTACGAAAGCAGATAGCAGCCAGACCACAAGCAGAATTAAATATCCGAAACAATGTAGAGGCGACTATATTCCAATTGGGTTATCATTATCCCCACGACAAAAGTCGGTACAAAGAAGGAAATTCTGATAACATTTCTGTTTCATTATTATCTTTTATCTTTTTTAAAACTCCCAGTAAAGTGATATTATTTATCTCAATAAAAGCATTGGAGAGGGAATTAAACAATAGATACTTATTATGTTTTCTTGAAAAATACAAATAATTAAACTTTGACCATGTTGCTCGTCGTCTAATTAACATATCTAATCGTTCGTACTGGTCTTTATCGTTTATCAGCCCCATAGTACAATACGTGAGAAGGTTTTAAATAATTGCAAACTAAAATATTATACGTCGGGCAGATTAAAAGCATACGTTTTTTTTCATTGATGCAAATAAAAAACATGCCGATGTCATTATTTGACATCGAAAAAAAGGCACTATTGCAGATAAAATATTGCATCTATAGTTTTTCATTGCATTTATCAGTTTGCAATAAAAAAGCGTGGCACTCTCTTGTTATCCGCTTGTAGAGGTTGTAGGAAACCATGCAGCCGAATAAACAAATAAAGCCCACGCAAACGTGAGCGTTTACGCATTGTCCAATAGCTGCATTCAAAACTCCTACATTTCTACAAGCAAAAAAACAAGTGCTAACGCTTTTTCATTGTTCGTTAATATTCAATTTATTAAGTCATAAATTTTTTAAATTTAATATTTGGTGGCAAAAATAAAAAAATAGTTCTTTCTCATGTTTAGGGGTTTCTGTGGCGGCGGGTGGCAGAGCACATCTCCCGCAACTTCTGCACAATGTCAAAAGCAAAAGTATCCAATTTTCTCTTTCAATAACTTTATCTTAATTTCGGCATCTGCTTGCTTTTTTCGTTCACTTGCCACTACCTGTTCAGGGGCACCGGAAACAAATTTTTCATTAGAAAGTTTATTTAATACAGAGCGTAAGAATCCCTCAGTATATTGTAATTCTTCTTGTAGTTTTTTTAATTCTTCTTCCACATTAACAGTGTCAACTAATGGTATGCAGTATTCAATATTGTTTTCGATAAAAGAAGTTGTGCCGGAAGGTTTTTCAGTTACATATTCAATCATATCCAAGTTGCAGAGTTTTTGGACGACAGGGATAAAAATTTTATATAAACTACCCTGCCCTTCGGGCACCCCTTCAAAACTTGAAGGGGATATTATTCCTTCTGCCTTCTGCTCATCAGAAACAACATATAACTTCAATCCCACCTTTTGTGCAATATTTTTTTCTGAGCGAATACGGCGAATTTGCTCTACAACTTTTAACGTGTTTTCAAAAGATACTAATAGAGCGGCATCAGGAGTGAAATCGAATTTCGGCATGGGTGCAAACATGATAGACTCCTTCTCAGCACGTGTTGTAAGGTTTTGCCACAATTCTTCCGTAATAAATGGCATGAGAGGGTGTAATATACGCAACAATTGGTCGAAAAGAGCAATTACTTCCGTGTATGACTTTTCATCAATGGGCTGTTGGTATGCGGGTTTTACAATTTCTAAAAAAGTAGAGCAGAAATCGTCCCAAATAAGTTTATATATATTTATTAACGCTTCGCTTAGGCGGTATTTGGCAAAATCTTCTTCTAAGCGGCAAGTAACTTCATTTAAGCGGTTTGTAAACCACTCGATAGCAATTTTTGTGTGTTCGGGCTGCGGAAGTTCCGTAGTAATTTCCCATCCTTTAACCAAACGGAAAGCATTCCAAATTTTGTTACTAAAATTTCTACCTTGCTCGCATAATGCTTCATCAAACATGAGGTCGTTTCCTGCTGGTGAACAGAATAACATACCTACTCTAACGCCGTCGGCACCATATTTTTCCATAAGTTCGATAGGGTCGGGGGAGTTGCCAAGTTGTTTCGACATTTTACGACGCAATTTATCGCGAACAATACCTGTAAAATACACGTCACGGAACGGAATTTCATTGCGCCACTCCAAGCCTGCCATAATCATACGCGCCACCCAAAAGAAAATAATTTCGGGGGCGGTTACCAATACGGCTGTTGGGTAGTAATATTTAAAATCTGCATGGTTCGGATTGCGAATGCCATCGAAAACAGACAGTGGCCACAACCAAGATGAGAACCAAGTATCCATCACATCTTCATCTTGTTTTAAGTCTTCAATTTCATATTCATTTTTTAAACTACCCCGTCTGGCTTTTCCGTCCATCTCTCCAAAATTTGAAGGGGAATTTCTCACTTTTTCAAATGCTTCCTCTTTTGTTTTTGCAACAATTACCTCTCCATTGGGAAGGTAATACGCAGGAATGCGATGTCCCCACCACAATTGGCGGCTAATACACCAGTCTTTCACGTTTCCCATCCAGTGCGAGTAAGTATTTTTCAATTTTTCCGGAAAAAAGCGAATAGTGTCGTTCATCACTACTTCTAATGCGGGTTTTGCTAATGCGGCCATATCACAAAACCATTGCATGGATAATTTTGGCTCAATCACTTCGTTTGTGCGTTCCGAAAAGCCAACTTTATTTACATAATCTTCAACTTTTACCAAATTTCCAGCATTCTCTAATAGAGGAACAATTAATTTACGCGCTTCAAATCTGTCTTCGCCAATCAATATTTCGGCATTTTCATTCAAAGTCCCATTATCATTAAAAATATTAATTGAAGGCAATTTATGGGTACTTCCAATATGGTAGTCGTTGATGTCGTGCGCAGGTGTTATTTTCAATGCTCCGGTACCAAATCCCCGCTCTACATATTCATCAAAAATTAGTGGAATAGAGCGGTTTATTAGCGGCACTAAGCAACGTTTGCCTTTTAAATGTTGAAAGCGTTCATCTTCTGGGTGCATACATACTGCCACATCACCGAGAATGGTTTCGGGGCGGGTAGTAGCAATTGTTATATATTCATCTTCAGTACCTTCAATTTTATAGCGTACATAATACAACTTCGATTGTACTTCTTGATATACTACTTCCTCGTCGGAAACGGCGGTAAGAGCTTTCGGATCCCAGTTAACCATCCGCACACTGCGGTATATTTTCCCTTTTTCGTACAAGTCAATAAAAACATCTTCAACAGATTCCGACAAGTCATCATCCATAGTAAATTTGGTGCGTGCCCAGTCGCACGAAGCCCCTAATTTTCTCAGTTGTTGTAGGATAATGCCTCCGTGTTTTTCTTTCCATTCCCATGCGTGTTCTAAAAACTGCTCTCTGGTTAGCGTGTTTTTATCGATTCCTTTTTCTTTGAGAAATGCTACCACTTTGGCTTCGGTGGCAATAGAAGCGTGGTCGGTACCGGGTATCCATAGTGCGTTGAAGCCCAGCATTCTCGCACGGCGTATCAGCACGTCTTGTATCGTGTTGTTCAGCATGTGCCCCATGTGCAGCACACCGGTAACGTTTGGGGGGGGGATTACTATGGTGTAGGGTATGCGTTCGTCGGGGGTGGAAGTAAAAAATTGATGCTCTTCCCAATACTTATACCACTTATCTTCAATCTCTTGTGGATTGTACTTCGTTGAAATTTCCATCGGATTTTTTCTTATTTATTTAAGGACGCGAATAAACAGAAAAAAACAGAATTAACAAATGAAGAAATGAAGACTGAAATAGGGTATTTAGAAAAATAAGTGTTTTTTTGCGTTTTCAAAAAATATCAAAAATACTAAATCTTTTAAATCATAATTTATGAATGTAAAATACACAAAAGACCACGAGTGGGTAAAATTAGAGGGCAACGAAGCCATCGTTGGTATTACTGCTTTTGCAGCAGAGCAATTAGGAGACATCGTTTTCTTGGATGTTGACACTGTTGGCGAAAACCTTGCAAAAGATGATGTTTTCGGAACTATTGAAGCGGTAAAAACGGTATCGGATATGTTGCTCCCAATGGGCGGCGAAATTGTAGCGTTTAACGAAGAGTTGGAAAGCAACCCGGGAATAATTAACGCAGACCCGTATGGAGCAGGCTGGATTATTAAAATTATTGTATCAAACCCCGATGAATTTAACGAACTACTAACAGAAGAACAGTATAACGAACTTATCGGATAAAATAATTTTTCTCCCCCTTGACAAATTCTTTTTTCGGTTGTATATTTGCCGTCGTATATATGCAACCGAAAACTGTTATATATCGTAATGTTTCAAGTAAAAAATAGTATATGGAAAAAGAAAAACTCAATCTTGACAAACTCAAAGTGCTCAACTCTACGTTGGAGAAATTAGAAAAAACTTTCGGAAAAGGTGCCATCATGAAGTTAGGCGAAAAGCCAGCCGAAAATATTGAAGTAATATCTACCGGTTCTATCGGATTAGACGTTGCGCTCGGCGTGGGCGGAATACCCAAAGGAAGAATTGTTGAAATCTTTGGTCCCGAATCTTCAGGTAAAACAACACTTGCTATTCACGCAATTGCTGAAGCGCAAAAAAACGGAGGAATAGCCGCTTTCATTGATGCCGAACACGCTTTCGATAGGTTTTATGCCGAAAAATTAGGCGTAAATATTGCGGAACTTTTAGTAGCTCAACCGGATAATGGCGAGCAGGCCTTAGAAATTGCCGACAACCTCATCCGTTCAGGGGCTATTGATATTATCGTTGTTGACTCCGTTGCCGCACTAACCCCTAAAAATGAAATTGAAGGCGATATGGGCGATAATAAAGTGGGATTACAAGCACGATTAATGTCGCAAGCACTTCGGAAATTAACAGCAACAGTAAGCAAAACAGGGTGTTGCTGTATCTTTATCAACCAATTGCGCGAAAAAATAGGGGTTATGTTCGGAAGCCCCGAAGTAACCACCGGTGGAAATGCCCTAAAATTCTACGCATCAGTACGCATCGACATTCGCCGTTCGTCGCAAATTAAAGACGGAGACGTAGCAGCAGGAAATCGCGTAAAAGTAAAAGTAGTGAAAAATAAGGTGGCGCCCCCCTTCAGATTCGCAGAGTTCGATATTATGTTTGGCGAAGGGATTTCTAAAATGGGCGAAATTATTGACATTGGCGTAGAAAAAAATATTATTAAAAAGTCTGGTTCGTGGTTCTCATACGAAGACACTAAATTAGGGCAAGGACGTGATGCAGCAAAGCAGATGCTCGCTGATAATCCCGAATTAGCACAAGAGTTAGAAGAGAAAGTTAGAGCCGTACTGTAAACAGGTAGTGCAAAGAAAAAAAGCATGAACAAAAGCAAACAAATCCGTTCCGAATTGTTGATAGGTAAAGAAGGGATGGAAAAACTGCAACGCGCCCACGTGCTTATTGTAGGGCTTGGCGGGGTGGGTGCATACTGCGCCGAACAGCTCGGACGCGCGGGCATAGGCGAAATGACCATTGTTGATGCTGATGTTGTAGAATACTCAAACTTTAACCGACAACTATTAGCATTAGAAAATACAATCTCAAAACCGAAAACCGAAGTGATGGCAGAACGGCTACGACAAATTAATCCCGAGATAAAACTAAATGTTATTCATGAATTTGTGCGCGACAGTCAAACAGAAGTTTTATTAGATAGCGCAAATTTTGATTACGTAATTGATGCCATTGATTCATTAGCTCCCAAAGTGTATCTGATTTACTTCGCGCTGCAAAGAAACTACCGTTTAATCTCAGCTATGGGGGCAGGTGGAAAAATAGAACCCTCGTTAGTAAAAGTTGCTGACATCAAAAAAACATACCAGTGCCGGTTAGCACATGCGCTACGAAAACGTTTGCATCGTTTAGGAGTTAAAACAGGTTTTAAAGCAGTTTTCTCAACAGAAATTGTACCTGAAAATGCAATAGAACTTGACCCAAATCCGGATATTAATAAACTATCGGTGGTAGGCACTGTCTCTTATATGCCGACAATATTTGGCTGCTTTATGGCAGCAGAAGTAATTAAAGACCTAATATAGATGATTGTATGAAGCACAGAAAACTTTTTTGCTTTTTTCCTTTTGCACTCTGCTTTCTGCTTTCTGCCTCCTCCTTTATTATGGTAATAGCGCAAGCCGACCCACCCCTTAGAATTGAATTGGAAAGTGCTAAAGACCAACAAGATTATAAATTTATTCCCCTTTCAAAATATGGAGTTGCTGTTTTTTACCAAAGTGCAATATTAAGTATTGACACTGCGCAATGGGTCATTATTCACTATGATACTAATCTCGTGAGAAAAAACCTCTTTAAACTCAAACTTCCCAACTTATGCCAATACATTTCTGCCGATTTCTCTAATGATAAACTCTACCTGTTTTTACAAAAACCTGCTTTTAAAAAAGATACTTTGAGAAATTATATTTTGGAATGGAATATCGTAACTGATGATTTTCAACTTTTTGATTTACACAATTATAAATATCCATTTCGTTCCTCAATAAAAGTAGTGGACGACTATATTTTTATGGTTATTAATGAACAAAAGGCAAAAAAAATTGTTTTCTACAATCATAAGACAAATACAAAAAATGAATGGCAGCTTGGAGACGATGAACTCATCGCTATAGAATCTTTTACTGTTGATTCAATAGCCAAAAAAACGTATGTATGTTTGTTTTTAAGAAATAAAAAGAATACATGGGCTGAGATTTTCGTAGCCGATTATTCGGGAAAAATTATGGAAAGGGTTGTTCTTCCTGCATACCAAGATGTTATTTATAATAGCATTACTATTAACATTTCCGGAAAAGATTCCATTCTTTTAATTGGGGGTTACTCTAACAACAGAGACAAGAGACAAAATGGATGTTTTTCCGGCATATTTTCTATGCTTTTTTCAAAAAACAGGTTTTCAGAAATAAACACCTATCCATTTGGGGCGCTGTTGGAAAAAGACTCTTCCTTAAATAAAAAGCAATTATTAGAAAGCAGCTTAACTATGAATATGTTGGTAAAACAAAGCAATGGAAAATTCTTTGCTGTTACCCAACTGTTTTATCCTGAATACCAACATAATGTGTCTTCTTCACACAGAGGTTTTGGCTATTACGGCTTTGCCCCGCCGACCAACGTTTTTGTCGGGTTTCGCTTTCTAAATGCTTATATATCAGAGTTTTATACGAAAGGAACACCCTTGAATGAATGGTTTTTTCCTCTCACTAATGTGCTCACGCAATCTATCTATCACTTAGTGAATGTTCATCAGGATAATGAAGAGAATAGCTTGTTTTATTATGTGCATAACAATGAAATAGTGTCGCAGTTTATGAATGGACAACACGTGATTAGTGCTCAAAGCAGTACATCTGTTGAATTATTACAAAGAGCAGACATATTAGAATATAGTTCGAATTTATCTATGCAGCATTGGTACGACAATAGCTTCATCCTTTCTGGTTATCAATATATTAGAAACTCACAGAGAGGAAAAGGGAAGCGTTATGTGTTTTTTTTGAGTAAATTTATTTTACTCAATTGACATTTTTTTTACGAAAACGGATTTTTCTGTTGTATATTTGCCGTTGATTAACTACCCTAACTAAACTAACTGCCATGTCTCGTAAACTACTCATTGGTTGGTGTTTAATGCCATTATTTACTTTTTCATCACTTTTTATTCAAGCGCAAATAGTGCCGGTTTCTGTTTCCGATTATTATTTTTCTTATAATCGGGAGCAGAATTTCTCGGTTGTGCCGTGGCTCACATTCAGTAACCTGTCATTGTCTTTTCAAAACCAATTCCTGCTAAAAGAACTTTGTACAATTTCTGTTACAGGAAATTATAACACAAAAGGAAATGCAGTATTATTATCTATTTCCCATTTTGGGTATTCTAAATATGGAGTGTTTACATTTTCTTCCGGTTATGCGCGCACATTTGCAAAACGGGTTTCATTCGGATTGCAAACTCATTATCTGCTTCATCACGTAACGGAATATCCTAAAAAACATTCTTTTACCTTCGATTTATCGCTTTACGGAAAAATTTCTGCAAAAGTTGGCGTTGGAGTTTCGGCTTACAACGCAGCAAAACTAAAATATGGTATGAGAGGGAAAGAGCCTATACCTATGAAATACATATTAATGTTAGATTTTGTTCTTAGTGAAAAATTGGTAGTCGCGGTTACTGCTTCAAAACAACTGCCCGGCTTTTTTAATATTGCCGGAACACTCTACTTTAAAGATAAATTTTATGGATTTTTGATTGATGCATCAGCAAAAAAAGTAAATACTCAGTTTTCCTTTTGGTTGAAGAAAGTGCAATTTGATGTGGGAGGAAGTTTTGATTATAAGTTGGGATACTCCCCATTTGTGAAAATTGGATATTGTTTTTAAACAGGCAAAAATAAAACCTCAAACTAATTATTCCCCCTTATAAGAAAAAGAACATGAGAAAAGTATTCCTACTAATACTACTACCAAAAATTGCTATCGCCCAAATAGATACCAATTTCAACCGCATCAATTTTGAAGAAAACTTCATGGAGGAAATTGAATATTTAGAAATTGAGGATGAAAGCGATTTAATGGAAGGACTTTATGATTTTTTCGGAACAAACGAAAAAGTAAACCTCAACGATTTGTCGCCTGAAGTAGCACTTTCAATGCTTAAAATGACAGATTTTCAATATTATCAACTCCAAAAATATATATCGGAAAATGGATTTTTAGTTTCGATATATGAATTAGCGGCAGTGGAGGGTTTCACTATTGAATTTGTACAACAACTTGAACCCTATATTATTGCATCTGAAGTGAAGGAACGCAAACGAAGTTATAAATCTATTTTTAAAAGGACAAAACACAAATTGTTAATTCGATACACCCAAATATTGGAAAAGAAAGCGGGCTACAACAAAAACAGAAATACCCATTACGTGGGAACGCCACAAGTGTTCGCCTTTCGATATAATTTCACGGCAAGCGAGCATATTACTTTAGGATTTTCGGGGAAGAAAAATGCAGGAGAAGAATTTTTTAAAGGCTCTCAAAAACAGGGATTTGGATTCTATTCCTTTCATTTACAAGTAAAAAACATTGGTATTTTGCAATCTGTAATTGTAGGCGATTACCGGTTGCACTTCGGACAGGGGGTAATCATGGGCAACGGATTTTTAGGCAGTGGTACAGGAGAGGTTAGAAAAACGGGGGCAGTGCAACGCCCGGTTACTGCTATGAGTCAAAGCAATTTCTTTCGTGGTGTGAGCATTAAGTTAGGTAATTACAGGTTTAGTGGCAACATTTTTTATGGACATCGTTTTTTTGATGGGAATGTAGTCGAAATTGAATCCGGTATTTTTGCTTTTGAAGGGGCTATTTCCAATACTGGTTTACACCGAACAGAAACCGAAATAAAAAAGCGGAACACTTTGTTTAACAGAGTTTACGGGGCACATTTTCATGCGCAGCTAAGCACTTTTAAAATCGGAGCACAAATTACACGCACCTCGTTTTCAATACCCGTACTTCCGCCATCAAAACCCTATCAGAAGTACGATTTTTCAGGCCAAGGGTATTGCAATGGAAGTGTTGATTATCAAGTGTTAATAAAACATCATATACTATTTGGAGAATTTGCAGCAAGTAGCACAAAAGGCTATGGTATTGTACAAGGCGCCATTTTTAAAATCGACTCACGTGCCAAAATTTCTACTCTTTTTAGGCACTTTAGCAAAAATTTTGTAGCGCTTGATGGGAAATCTTTTGCAAAAAGCAGTAAGCTGAATAATGAAACCGGTTTGCTGCTCACTTCCGAAATTGTTTTGTCGAAAAGAGTAAACATGGTAGCCTTTTTAGATATATATCAATTTCATTGGTTGAAATATTTAATAGACAAGCCTCTTTCGCATCTCAATGCCTCCTTGAAGTTTGAGGTAGCGCTTTCCAGAAATTGCGTAATGAATATACGATATTCCTACAAAACACAAGCCAAAAATTTCAGAGATGAAACTATCTACAATCAAGTGTTAGAAACAGAACAACACAGCTTGCGCGTGATTCTATCTTGTAATTTTCTGAATTTTTTGCAGTTGAAATCTGAAATTAGTGGTGTGTGCAACAGAAAAACCAACAAAAAAGAAAATTTGTTTGGCGCACTTGCATACCAAGATGTTGGAGTTAATATCAATAAAATTGGAATGGATGTTAAATTTAGATTTGCATTGTTTGATACCGATACCTACGACGAACGATTGTATGCGTATGAAAACGACCTTTCCTATACATTTACTATAAATAGCTACTACTACAGAGGATGCAAAACCTATTTCATTTTAAAATGGAAAGGAAAGCGTTTTGAGATTCAGGGGAAAATATCACGTTTGTTGTTTTCCAACAAGCATCAAATAGGTAGTGGCTTAGAGTTGATAGATGCACCCCACAAAACAGAAGTTAAAGTACAATTGGTACTGAGAATTTAAAATATGCAAACGTTTCTGTTATACTGTTGTTTTTCAGGATAGTAAAAAAAGAGGGCAATCTTGCGAGTTACCCCCATTCTTTATCATATTTCTCATCTTCGTACAAAAGTGTCTCTTTTTGTAACGCTTCTGCGAAAGTATAATGAAATGGTATCAATATTCAGATTTCTTTAGAAAAACGACGTAAAAATGTCCTAAACAAATGTTCTCTCCTTGAACTGTTGCAAAAACGATAACCTAAATCGGTAACTTATTGGCAAAAAACAATACTTTCGCCGCATTATTATATCGTTGTAAATTCCCATGATTTCTAAAAAAACTATTGAAGAAATACTGTTGGTTACCAAGATTGAAGAGGTTGTTGGAGAGTTTGTTTCTTTAAAACGGAGAGGACAAAACTGGGTGGGCATTTGTCCTTTTCACGACGACAAAAACCCTTCCATGTATGTAAGTCCTAAACTGGGTATCTACAACTGTTTTGTGTGCGACTCAAAAGGGAATGCCGTGCATTTTGTTATGGAGCACGAAAAAATCTCTTACCCCGAAGCGTTGAGGTTCCTTGCAAAGAAATATAACATTACTATTGAAGAGGTTGCGGAAAAAACAAAAGAGCAACTTGAAGAGGATAACAAAAAAGAGAGTTTGCTGTTGGTCAATCAATTTGCAGAAAACTATTTCATTGAACAACTATTTGAAACAGAGGATGGGAGAAACATTGCTTTGAGTTACTTTAAAGAGCGCGGCTATACCGAAACGATTATAAAAAAATTCAAATTAGGCTATAATCCGGAAGGTTGGGATGCATTTACACAAACTGCTCTTAGCAGAGGATATAAAAAAGAACAGTTGCTTGCATTGGGATTAACCAAAGAAAGCGAAAGCGGGAAATTGTTTGATTTTTTTCATGGGCGCGTAATTTTTCCCATTCACAGTTCTTTAGGAAAAACGTTAGGTTTTGGAGCACGCACTTTAAAGCATGGAGAAAAAATTGCCAAATACTTTAACTCCCCTGAAAGCGAAGTGTATCACAAAAGCAACGTTTTGTACGGTTTTTTCTTTGCCAAAAAAGCTATTCGCGCACAAGACAACGTATATTTGGTTGAAGGCTATACAGATGTTATTTCGATGTTTGCAGCGGGCATTGAAAATGTTGTAGCTTCTTCAGGCACAGCGTTAACCAAAGGACAAATAAAGCTCATCGCCTCTCAAACTCAGAATATTACGTTAGTTTATGACGGAGATACAGCAGGCGTTAAAGCCTCGCTACGTGGTATAGATATGTTGTTAGAAAGCGGTTTAAATGTTCAAACTGTAATGCTTCCGGAGGGTGAAGACCCCGATTCATTTGCAAAGAAAAAGAGTCAAGAAGAACTTAAAACATATTTTCAAGAAAATGCTGCAAGTTTTATCCTATTTAAGGCTAAGATATTATCGAAAGAAGCGGGCACCGACCCTATGAAGCGCGCCAACATGGTTAACGAGATAATTCAAAATATAGCAGAGATTCCTGATAACGTTGCGCGTGCCTTCTACATAAAGGAGTGTGCAGAGATTTTTAAGTTGCAGGAAGAAACGCTGAATGTGCAACTGCGAAAGGCGGTTTGGAAGAAAACGGAGGCGCTCAAAGCGAAAAAAAATGAGGGTGTGAGTGCAAGCGAAAATGAAGAACCGACAGTGGATATCGCTGAGATTGCTCCTAAGCAACTAAAATTAGAAACCGACAACCGCTTGGCGGAAGTTGAAAAAAACATTATTCTACTCTTACTTAAATATGGTATGTATGAAGTAGATATTCAAGAAGTTTCTGAAAATGGCGAAGAGTTTTACTGTAAAAATCGTATTGACCAATATATTTTTAATGAATTTTACCGTCAGCAAATAGAATTTAAGAACCCTTTGTTCCAAAATATCTATATACAATACGCAGAAATTGCACCCAAAGCCCCCAGCCAAAATGTAATAAAGAGCTATTTTTCAACTATAAATGATAAAGAAATTGCAGATTTTGTTATTGCCCATTTGTTAAATGAGGAGCAGGAGATAAGCGAACAGTGGCTCAGTCGCTTCGACATCGTTACGCGGAGTGTTTCCAACAATATTCACAAACTTAATAATGCGGTAGAGGAAACGATTCTTATGTTTAAATTACGTCTTGTTGAAGAGTATAGAAAACTGATTATAAGAGAAATTGATGAGAATACAGACACTTATTTAGAGCAGTTGATGCTTAGTAAACTTCAATCCTTGTTAAGGCGGCGTGAGGAAATTGCTCGGCTACTTGGCGCAGTAGTCTCATATTAGAAAAATTATACTCCAAGATACCCGACTGTAATCAAAAGTCGACCAAAAGAACGCCCTGTTTGCTGCCCAAGTCTGCGCAGTAATGCAGACCCGTCCTGAAAAAATGTTTACATAATTTGACTTGTTTTTTTGAATGTTTTGATATAGGTTTGCCTATTACTAATTTATTGTATCTTTGCCGCCGATTTGAGTTATTGAATTTTTATTGCTGAGTGCTCTATTTTTATATTACAGTTTAAGGACAGCCTTTCATTATTTTTTCCTCTCAATCTTAATTACTTATTTACTTAATATAAAAATTAATGAACATTTACATTGCAAATTTAAGTTACGGCGTGGATGATGCTGACTTAAAAGAATTATTTCAAGAGTATGGAGAAGTATCTTCAGCTAATGTTATCACAGACAAGTTAACCGGAAAATCAAGAGGTTTTGGCTTCGTGGAAATGCCCAATGAGGCAGAAGGATTAAAAGCTATCAAAGAATTGAATGAAGTGGAATACGATGGCAAAGTTATAGCTGTTAATGTAGCAAAACCTAAAACTGAGAAAAGAGACTTCAACAATAATCGTCGAAGCGGAGGATATAACTCGCGGAGATACTAAAACTCCAAATCTACCTTCACCTTGATTAAAACAAATAGTGAAAGCTAAACCAAATTAGTTTTTCACTATTTGCTGTTTCTATTTACCAATAAAACACACAATTATACAAATTTATGACATTTAAAGAATTAAATATTACAACACCTATTTTAAGGGCGCTTGAAGAAAAAAAATATTCGATGCCTACACCTATTCAAGAAAAAGCTATTCCTGTGGCAATAAATCAACGAGATTTATTAGGATGCGCCCAAACAGGAACAGGCAAAACTGCTGCCTTTGCCATTCCTGTCATACAACGATTATCAAAAGCGACATTGCAAGAAAAACATCGCCCTATTAGAGCTCTAATACTTACTCCCACACGAGAATTGGCTATACAAATTGATGAATGTTTCAGCCATTATGCAAAATATACCAACATTAAACACAGCCTTGTTTTTGGCGGAGTTAATCAAAACTCACAAGTTGAAAAACTTAAAAAAGGTATGGATGTATTAATTGCCACACCCGGACGTTTATTAGATTTAATGGCGCAAGGCTTTGTTAACTTAAATGCTATCGAATGTTTTGTATTGGATGAAGCAGACAAAATGTTAGGCATGGGATTTATTCATGACATAAAACGTTTATTACCAAAACTTCCTCAAAAAAAGCAAACACTTTTCTTTTCGGCAACCATGCCGCCAGAAATTATTGCACTTGCAAAGTCTATCTTACATAACCCTGTAAAGATTGAAATATCTCCGGAATCCTCCGTTTTAGACACGATAGATCAATATGTATATTATGTAGAGAAAGATGAAAAAAGAATACTTTTAACCTCTTTAGTAAAAAAATCAAAAGGAAATTCAATATTAGTGTTTTCACGAACCAAACATGGTGCCGACCGCATTGCACGTACATTAAGCAGAGCAGGAATAGGCAGCGAGGCAATTCATAGCAACAAATCCCAAACTGCAAGACAGCGAACACTCAGCAATTTTAAATCAGGTAAGACACGTGTCATGATAGCAACTGACATTGCTGCCCGTGGATTGGATATTAGCAAACTTCCTCTTGTAATCAATTATGATTTACCGGACATGCCGGAAACATATATTCACCGTATCGGTCGCACGGGAAGAGCCGGAGAAACA
>Ga0209737_10001968_pt1 | contig 14445 bp, 8 predicted proteins | sample TergutCu122P3_FD_187284 | JGI IMG/M metagenome (GOLD analysis project Ga0209737, IMG submission 187284) | Cubitermes ugandensis P3 segment gut microbial communities from Kakamega Forest, Kenya - Cu122 P3 (SPAdes) (version 2) | ecosystem: Host-associated > Arthropoda: Insects > Digestive system >...
GACATTTCGTGTGAAAGGCGACACGGTGGATATTTTTCTTGCTTACGACGACGTGGGCTGCCGCGTATTGTTCTGGGGCGACGAAATTGAAGAAATCTACACCTTCGACCCTTTCAACAACCATATTGAAGAAAAATTTGAAGAGATACGCATCTACCCCGCTAATATTTTTGTTACCTCAAAAGAGCGGCAACAATCGGCTTTTCAACAGATACAGGTTGATTTGGTGAAACGCCTTGACTATCTTCGCGAAAACGGACTGCATCAGGAAGCCAAACGCCTCGAAAGCCGTGTAACCTACGACCTTGAAATGATGCGCGAATTGGGATACTGTTCTGGTATTGAGAACTATTCGCGTTATTTTGACAACCGATCGCCGGGAACACGTCCATTCTGCCTGTTGGACTACTTTCCCGAAGATTTCATCACAGTGATTGACGAAAGCCATGTCACCCTTCCACAGATACACGCTATGCACGGCGGCGACCACTCGCGAAAAATCAACCTCGTGGAGTACGGGTTTCGCCTGCCTGCCGCTATTGATAACCGTCCGCTGAAGTTTGAGGAATTTGAATCATTAGTGGGACAGACCATTTATGTAAGCGCAACGCCGGCCAATTACGAATTGACAAAATGCGAAGGAGTGATTGTCGAACAAGTGATTCGTCCAACGGGATTGCTCGACCCGGCCATCGAGGTGAAACCCAGCCTGACACAGATTGACGACCTGATGGAAAACATCCAGCAATGCGTGGAGCGCAGCGAACGGGCTTTGGTCACCACTCTTACCAAGCGCATGGCCGAAGAGTTGACCAAATTTCTGGCCAAAGCAAATATCCGTTGCCGCTACATCCACTCGGATGTGGACACGCTGGAACGTGTGGAAATTATGGAGGGTCTGCGTTCCGGTAAATTCGACGTGCTGGTGGGCGTCAACCTCCTGCGCGAAGGGTTGGACTTGCCCGAAGTGTCGCTCGTAGCCATTCTCGACGCCGACAAGGAAGGCTTCCTGCGCTCGGAACGCTCGCTGACACAAACGGCAGGACGCGCAGCCCGAAACATCAATGGCCGCGTAATCATGTATGCCGACAAAATCACCGACAGTATGCAGCGTACCATCGACGAAACGAATCGACGTCGTGCCAAACAGTTGGAATACAACCAAAAAAACAATATCACCCCAACACAAATAGTCAAAGCGCTGAACACGATTATGGGTAACCTGCCGGGAGGTGAAAGCGGTAGCGGCAATACAAATAACGCTAAACGCGAGCCGCGTCCCTACGTTGAATTGGAAACTGCGCATATTGCAGCCGAACCGGTGGTTAAATACATGACCCGCAAGGACATCGAAAAAACAATTGCACAAACGAAAGCCAACATGCAAAAAGCAGCCAGGGAACTTGATTTTATCGAAGCGGCAAGGCTGCGTGATGAGTTTTATGCGTTGGAGAAAATGCTATAAACTAACGCTTGCTTAACACTTCCTTTTCATACAAGGTAATCTCTTCAATACATTCCAATCCGGATGGTACATTGCAGGCGAGGCAGAAATAATCCCAAACTGCCGTCCAGGGCATCGCTTTGCTTTCTTCAAGTAATGCCAGGCGTTCGAATCCGCGACCGGAATCTTCATATTCTCGAAGTTTTTTCAACGGCTCGAGCAATGCTATCAAGAATGCCTTTTGCGTAGCGCGCGAACCTACAACGTAAGCGCCGATACGATTGATGGTAGCGTCGAAATAATCAAGCCCGATATTTACGCGACCCAATGCGTCGCAACGTACGATCTCTTTCGCCAAATCCTGAAGGTCGTCGTTCAGGATGACTACATGGTCGCTATCCCAGCGGATGGGGCGGCTTACGTGCAACATAATTTCGGGAGTGAACAGCAACAACGATGAAATTTTATCGGCAACACTTTCCGTCAGATGAAAGTGACCGGTATCCAAGGTTACCATTTTGTTCTTTTTAGCTCCGTAGCCCAAATAGAAGTCGTACGAACCTACTGTATAAGTTTCGAATCCAATTCCAAAGAGTTTGGCTTCTATGGCATCCTTCATGTGTTGATATTCGGTGGCAAAAATTTCGTCCAGTGAATTTTCAAGGATTTGGCGGTAACGAAGGCGGTTTACTGTGGTATCTTTCGAACCGTCATGTATCCAAAGATTCATAACACAGGGATTTTCCTGGAATTTGCCCATTTCGTCGCTGACCCAACGGCTGCGTTTGGTGTGTTCAATCCAAAAATCGCGGACTTTTTTGTCGGGATTCGAGAGGGTCAGGTTGCCGCTTAACGGGTGCGAGAAAGAGGTGGAGTTGAAATCAAGTTTCAAGCCGCTTGCTTTTGCCCATTCCATCCAACTTTTAAAGTGCTCGGGGCCAAATTCGTCGCGTTCTACCTTCTTACCTCCAAAATCACCGTAGATTTCGTGCAAACTTACACGGTGACTTCCTGGTATTAAAGAGGTTGCCTTAATGAGGTCGGCTCTGACTTCGTCGATATTCCGTGCTTTTCCGGGATGATTACCGGTAACCAGACAACCGCCTCCGGCAGTACTGTCAGGATTTTCAAATCCTGTTACATCATCTGTTTGCCAGCAATGCAGGCTCAATGAGATGCCTGCGAGATCTTCCAATACTTTATCGGTATCAACGCCCAATGCTGCGTATTTTACTTTTGCAACTTCATAAGCCGCTTTTACTAATGATTCTTTCATGGTTTTATCTAATTGATTAATATTTATAATTTTCTACGTTTGCCGCAATTTTGACATATTGAATAGGATACAGTTTTTGATTTTCTACCTCTTATCAGCATAAATAACGCAATCCAACCGATAATTGGAATACACAATAATATAATGTATATTAAAACCGATAGGCAACTTCTTTTCCTTATTTCTGAAACTGCTTGAATTTGAACGTTTTTACTTCCGCATCTTGAACAAGTCATATAATTCTAATTTATCAATTGTGGGAAAACGATGGACAGTACGAGTATTGATAAACCGATGATTAATACCGTAACAGTTTGCCGTCCTGAACCTTTCCATTCTTTTAACAAAATTCCCCATACGTTGCTAAACAATACATTCAACGACATGAGTATGCTCCACGAAAAAGCGAGCATCACAGGACTGTCTGCCAGAAAACTTTTGCCCATGCCTAATCCGAAAAATTGCGAATACCACAATACACCTGCTAAAGCACAAAACAATAGATTATTGATTAAAATTCTGGATGGTACTGAAAAATATTGTTTCCCGGTTTTATTCTTTATATTGTTGTAAATGCAAAATATGGCGTTGGTACAAAATCCGCCGATGGTTACCAGCAAAGTCACAGGATTTTGAGCCATCAGGTCGCTTGCACCTAACGCTCTGGCTTTTGCAAGGATAGGCGCTCCGGCTTCAAGTCCCAGACTGAAACATGCACTCATCACTCCTGCCAGCAGCGCAATCAGGATTCCTTTTTTCAGTGCAAAATCTTTGACGGCTTTGCGTTTTTCTTCTTCGGTCATGTTTTTGTCGCGAAGACTTCCGGCATAACCGATAACAGCAATGCCCGCTATGGCAATACTCACGCCGATAAGAAGTATCAACCCGTCGCCGCGAAACAGGCTATCGCCTTTCAATAAAGCGGGAATCAGTGTTCCGAAAGCCGAGCATGTACCCAATGCCAGTGATTGTCCCATAGCCACTCCAAGATAGCGCATACTTAAACCGAAAGTTAAACCGCCAACGCCCCAAAGAGCGCCATAGCCCATCACTTTCCAAGCCACCATTGCGCCTCCAGCGTTAGTAACTGATATAATCTCGCAAAGCGAAGCGCCGGACGGGACAGTCATTAAAGCGCCTAAATAGGGAAAAAGCAGCCACGCAAAGATACCTTGAATTAGCCAAAAACATTCCCACGCCCAGTCACGTACTTTCTTTATTGGAACATAAGAACTTGATTGTCCGAAACTTCCGATAGCAATTATCAATAAACCTAAAACAGTATTCATAGAAATATCATTTTTTATTTAAATTTTTTTACACAACAAAGTAAAGAAAAAAAATTGACGTATCAAAAAAAACAGTATTTTTGTGCAACAATTTTTTAGTATTTGAAAATATCGTGATTTTTGAAAGTGTAAGGCTGAAAATTGCCAAAATGCTTCTTCGTAAAAAAAATGCAAAAGTGAAGAGGCAAAGGAAATTATACGATTTTGCTACGGCAAAATATGTTGGTGTTTTGTGTTCACCTCAAGATGAAGTAAGTACAGGACATTTAAGGGAATTTTTGTATCATCTCACACAAAAAGGTATCCAATATTCGGTGTTTGGCTATTTCGACGGGAACGATATTCCTGAAAATTATCTTTATTGGAAAGGATTAGACTTCATTACACGTAAGGACTTGAATTTCTTTTATATACCAAAAAGTCCGCTTGTAGATCAATTCGTGCTTGAACCATTTGATATGCTGATCAATTGCACGATCACACGATATTTTCCCGTGGAATATATTTCACAGTTATCAGTGGCAAAATGTAAGGTAGGCGTCATGCATGAAGGCGAAACCTGCTACGATCTGATGATAGATATTCAAAAAAATTGCACTATTGAGTATTTTTTGAAAAATCTTGAAAAATATTTGTCCAATATAAGACAACCACAATTTAAATAAACATAATCATATCCAATATGTTATATACAGGTACAGGTGTTGCAATTGTGACACCATTTAAGAATGACAGAACAGTAGATTTTGAAGCCTTGCGACGGATTGCCAACCACTGTATTGACGGACAGGTTGACTACATTGTTGTTTTAGGAACGACGGGTGAATCGGTGACTTTGAATACCGGCGAAAAAGAGGAAGTAGCCCGTTGTGTTGTCGATGCCGCTGCCGGACGTGTGCAGGTTGTCATTGGAGTTGGCGGCAATGATACGGTAAAAGTTGTAGATGCTGTCAGACACACAAATTTTAACGGTATATCCGGTTTGTTATCGCAAACGCCTTATTATAACAAACCTGCACAATCCGGATTAATCGAACACTTTAAGGCTGTAGCCGCTGCAAGTCCCGTTCCGGTGATCCTGTATAATGTACCTGGACGAACCGGCGTGAACATGACTGCCGAAACAACGCTTACCCTTGCACACGAAGTCGATAATATCGTAGCCATTAAAGAAGCATCGGGAATGATGGTACAAATCATGCAGATCATCAAGGATCGTCCTGAAAGTTTTTCGGTCATATCAGGAGATGATGCTCTCACGCTTCCGATGATGTCTATAGGAGGACAAGGAGTTATTTCTGTTGCTGCGAACGCTTTTCCCAAGGAAATGTCCACTCTCATTCGCAGCTCTCTGGAAAAAAATTATCCACTGGCACAGCATATCCAATATACTTTGCTCGATTTGTTTGAAACCCTTTTTGTAGAAGGAAGTCCTTCAGGGATCAAGGCTGCGCTCAACATTCTCGGACTGTGCGAAAATGTACTCCGGTTACCTTTAGTTCCGGTGTCGCAAAAAACATACAAAAAATTGGAAGATATTATTCTCCATAAATGAAAGCATTGTGAAAGATATCACTCCCCAAATCTGGAAGTATTTTGAAGAAATCTGCCTAATTCCGCGTCCTTCAAAAAAAGAAGAAAAGATTTGCGCTTACATCCGGCAATTTGCAGTTGATCACCAATTAGAATGCAAACAGGATGACGCAGGCAATATTTTAATTCGTAAACCGGCAACGCCGGGGATGGAACACAAACCGGCAGTAATCCTGCAAAGCCATGTAGATATGGTTTGCGAAAAGGACTGCAATGTAAGTCATGATTTCGATACCGATCCGATTGATCATTATGTCGATGGCGAATGGATGAAAGCCCGCGGAACAACTTTAGGCGCCGACGATGGTATCGGAATTGCTGCAATGCTGGCTGTTTTGGCCGATAGAGATATAGAACACGGGAATATAGAAGCGCTTTTCACCGTTGATGAAGAAACAGGACTGACAGGCGCAAAAGCATTGAAGAAAGATTTCCTTACCGGAAAGGCATTGATTAACCTCGATTCGGAAGATGAGGGTGAGTTGTTCATTGGTTGCGCTGGTGGTATAGATACGGTGGCAACTTTTCAATACAAAAACAGGGAAATTCCAACTGATTCAATTGCTTTCAAGTTGTCAATCAGTGGAATGACTGGCGGACATTCGGGCGATGATATCCATAAACGTCGTGGCAACGCGATAAAGATACTTAACCTTCTGTTATTGAATTGTTCAAGCATGTTTGGAATATCCATCAACCGGTTTGAAGGAGGCAACCTCCGCAACGCTATTCCTCGCGAAGCATCAGCAACTATTGTTGTAGACAAGGTATATCAAGATGAATTTGAGCAGTTCTGTGTCAATGAATTGCAGTTGTGGAAGGAAAGTTTGCTGACAACTTCCCCGAACTTTTTTTTCACCGTTGAGCCATGCGATTTGCCGGAAAACATTATAGACATTGTCAGTCAGTCGTGTCTGCTCAACGCTCTGTCTATGTGCCCTTCAGGTGTGGTTACGATGAGCGAAACGATGCCCGGATTGGTAAGTACTTCAACTAATATTGCATCCGTTAGATTTACTGACGACAAGAAAATCATTATTGCCACCAGTCAGCGAAGTGACCGAGAGGATGCAAAGGTGAGCATCAACAAGCGTATACGCAGGATTTTCACCATGCTGGATGCCGATGTGAAAAGTTCTGACGGTTATCCCGGATGGACGCCCAATCCACAATCACCCATTCTGGAAACCAGTAAAGCCGCTTACCGTGAGTTATTTGGTTCAGAACCTGTTGTGAGAGCAATACATGCCGGTTTGGAATGTGGTTTGTTCCTTGAAAAGTATCCCCATTTAGATATGATTTCGTTCGGCCCCACTATTAAAAATGTACATTCACCCAGCGAACAACTTCATATCCCAAGTGTGAGAAGGTTTTCGGAGTTATTACTTAAAGTATTACTTGAAATTGAAAATTGAAAATGTCTCAAAATGTTATATTTAAAACTTTACAAATTAATAAAATAAAATCAAAATGAAAACAATTAAATATTTGTTCATGATCGTTATCATCAGTACGATGATAGCATGTAAGGAAAAAGATTACACTGGCCAATGGATTTCCATCAAACCCAATAAATCCCTGAAGGGCTGGAAAACGGACGGGAGCAAAAAGGATTATGGTTATGAAGGCGATACCCTGCTTTTAACCGGACGAGGTACTCTTTATTATGCAGACGGGATACACGATTCAAAGTTCAAAAATTTTGAATTGCATGCCGAAATCAAAACTGAACCGAATGCTGTTGCTGCAATATGGTTTCATTCAGGTAACAAGTCTGGTTATCAGGTACTGATCAATAACACGCCCACCAGCGAGGAACATCGTAAAACCGGTAGCCTTAGTGGTGTTCGCAATATCTATAAAAGTATGGCGGTTGATGATGAATGGCTTAGTTTGCATCTTAAAGTGGTAAAGAAACACATTACCATCAAGGTAAACGATATATTGGTGGTGGATTACGTGGAACCCGACGACCCTTTCCGAACAGAAGAAAATGATGGAATGCGTATTTCTGAGGGCACGTTTGCAATCAGCAACTATACCACCAATCGAGTAAAAATCAGCAGTATATTACTGCAACCCCTGCCAGGAAATGAACAACCCGAACGGACCGATGCTGTAGACGAACAAAAGGACGAGATTATCCGTTTGCAGCAAGCCAATTTCCCTGTGATTGACTTTCATGTACACTTAAAAGGCTGGAGTCAGGAACAGGCGATGGCAAATTCACGCAAGGTTGGTATTTTTTATGGGTTTGCCCCCAATTGCGGCATTGGATTCCCGGTTACTTCTGACGCCGATATTTATACATACCTCGATACAACTAAAAACCTTTCGAGTTTCCAAGCCATGCAAGGTGAAGGTCGCGAATGGCCAACCACATTCTCAAGAAAAGCCCGTGAGCGGTTTGATTATGTGTTTACCGACGCCATGACCTTTACCGATCATAAAGGACGTCGTACACGTTTGTGGATGCCCAACGAAGTACACATTGATATATCACAGGAACAGTACATGGATATTATTGTCGACCGGATAGTAAAAGTATTGAAGGAGGAACCGATCAATATTTACGTGAATCCAACCTTCCTGCCCGATCCGATGATGCCCAATTACGACAAACTGTGGACGGATGTTCGTATCAATAAAGTGATTGAAGCGCTGAAAACAAGAAGAATAGCCCTGGAAATCAATGCCAGATATTGTATCCCAAGCGAAAAGATCATCAGAGCAGCAAAAGAAGCCGGTGTTCGTTTTGCTTTTGGCACCAACAATGCAAATTCAGATATAGGAAAACTCGAGTATTGTATCGAGATGATGAACAATTGCGGTATAACTGAACGAGATATGTTTTTTCCGGTAGTTAAACCGGTGAAACCGAAATGATCTTTATTTCTTTGCGTCTTTGCGATTTAACTCCATCTGTGAAGCCAGTCCCAGATTTATCCATACGAGTGCATACCACTAAGAAAAAGATTCACACCAAAATAAGTCATTAATACCGAGGCAAATGCAATCACCGTACACAGATTAAAACTCCACAGGTTATACCATTTTCGGATTAGATGCAGATGGGTCGTCATCACGTATACAATGATGGTGATTAATGCCCATGTTTCTTTGGGATCCCAGCCCCAGTAGCGTCCCCAGGATTCATTTGCCCATACGGCGCCCATAAACGTACCGATAGTCATCAAAATCAGACCGATGAGCAATGATATTTCATTGATGGCGCTTAAATCCCGTATTGACCCGGCTAAAGCGGTATAATTATTTTTCCGGTTGAAAGTCAACATCAACAGATTAACCAAGCCTATCAGGAAACTGACGCCGAAAAATCCGTAGGCTGCCATCAGTACAGCCACATGAAACATCAGCCAGGGCGATTTCAATACGGGTACTAAGGGATTGATTTGCGGATCCATCCAGTTCAAGCCGGATACAAACAGAACAATTCCGGCAAAAAGCGTAGCCAGCGAAAAAACAATTGGACTCCGGCGAACAAACAATAAACCGGCAAAAACTGTAGCCCATGCCATGAACACCATGGTTTCATACGAATTGCTCCACGGGGCGTATCCGCCAATTTTCCAACGCATCCCCATCCCCAGCATTTGAAAATGGAAAACAAGCAAAACGCATATTCCTAATATTTTAATAACCAGAGAAATCCAATGTTTTTCTCTGAAAAATAAAACAAATGATAATGCCAACAGCAATCCGCCCAATGATAAATAAGCGACTTTACACCAGCGGAAAATCTCTAAACGATTGTATTTCAGTTCAAGGTCAATAATTCTCTTATCTAATTCAGGGACATTGTTTTTTGCCGTCTGATAGGTAGATATCATATCCAGTATTTCATTCGGCTTGCTCCAGTCGCCCGAGTGCAATGCGTCCTGCACTTCCGAAAGATACCAATAGAAAATTTTTGAAACGAACAGGGAATCCATATCGCTGAAAACCGATAAATCATCGCCCGGAGCATACCAGGTCTGATGAGGACAGTCTTCTTTTGGAAACAGCCGTAACAATTGGTAATCAAACAATTGGTGCAAAATATTGACTTTCTCATCTAATTGAATCACCTCTTTATCAAATCCTGTGCGCTCCACCGGCATTTTCCGGTATGCTTCATTCAATTTTCCCTGTAACTTGTAGGATGCATCCTCGCGAAAAAAATCCACATAAGCGCATTCTTTTTTTGGCAAACTGAAGTAATCGGCTATTTCATTGTTCGAATGGGCGATTATGGGAACCTGCATCCACATTTCGGGCATGGCCAGGAGGCTGAGCAAAAACCGGTCAGCATCCAATTGACCCATCCGGTTGTCCTTTCGCAGTTTTCGCAATATTTCTGACGAAAACGTGTTCACCGGAATCATACGTCCATTTACCGACTGCATGGGTAAAGCGCCGAACCGTTTGGCATGAGCCGCAGGTACAGTCAATTTTTGTACCGCGTCAACTGGTGATTTTGGCGCTACTGTCGCCAAAATTTTTCCTGCACAACCGAAAAGTAGCGCCAACAGAAATAAACCGGAAACTGTTTTCCGATGATTCAATTGCTTGAATAATATGCGTATTCGTCCGTTTTTTCCTGTTAAACATCCTACAAACCCAATTAATAAAAGACAATAGCCCGCGTAGGTCAGACTTCTGCCGGCCACATCCTGATTCACTGATAAAACAGTACCTGCTTCATCTTCATCATACGACGCCTGAAAGAACCGATACCCTTTTACATCCAATACATTGTTCATATATACCCGTTCGCGGCGTGTTGTTCCGTCAATATGAACCAGCAATTCACTCTCAAAGGATGAAGGACTGGCCGAACCCGGATAACGGGTCAGGGTGAATTGTACCAACTCCACCTGAAATGGCAGAAAATATTCGTGGTAACCACGTTGGGTATGCGCCACCATCCGGTTGCCTGTTTCGCCTTCCCTCAAATGCAAAATCCCTTCTTTTCCGAAAATATGGGTGGTCAAAGCGCCGGTAAGGATAACAATAAAAGAAAAATGTACCAGTAACAATCCCCATCGCTTCAACTTTAAAAGTTGGTAACGTATGGCAATCATCACAAAATTAACGATAAGCAAAAACTGTAACAGGAAGAAGAGCGGCGAGTGGTATATCGCCAATCTGGCAAACATCGTTCCGTGATATTTTTCAATAAATGTAGCCGCAGCCATACTTATTGCAAACAACGCCAACAGCGCTATCATCGTCACATAAGATGAAAAAATTTTCATTCTTCAATTATTACCCTGAATCCTACATTAAATACCTTTTGCCATGGATAATAAGCCTTTCGGGCATAAGCCGTAGAATATTCCGGACGTTCGATATATGAACCTCCCCGTACCACTTTAAACGGCGAATTTTCCTGCGAATTTTCATTGTAGGGATAAGGCAGATAACAGGAACGAGTCCATTCGGCAATATTCCCATGCATGCTGTACAGACCAAACGGATTCGGTTGATACGTAATCGAAGCCACCTGAATCATGCTCCCGTCATCTACAGTTTCTGCCTTGGGGATAAAATTGTAATAGGGAAACCAGGGGTCTGTTCTCTTCATAGGTTGAGGATTGACGCCGGTCACAGCCATATTACTCAATTGCGCGTCGGCCAGATTTTCATACCTGCTGAAATCAGTATTCAAATCACCGAACCAGAAACTTTTATCGCTGCCCGCCCTGCAAGCCCATTCCCATTGGGCTTCAGTTGGTAAACTAATGTTTAGTCCTGTTTTTTCACTCAACTTTTTGCAGTAAGCCATCGCTTCTTCATAACTAACGCGGATTACCGGCTGATGTGGAAGATTAGCGGGATAACCCTCATTGATATGGTCTTTCCAGAATTGGTCGACATAACGGCTATCATGTTCAGGTACAAGCACGTTATACTGTTCGTTGGTAATTTCAATTTCACCCATCCAGAAGGGTTTTATAATTTCCACTTTGGATGCGGGTTGTACATCGGGAAGCCTGCTATTGTTGCTACCCATCACAAATTGTCCGGCAGGAATATAAACAAATTTCAAATTAACCCCCTGAGGCAGTTCAATCTCTCTTGTATAATTCCTGTTTTTATTCAAGTTTGGAATTTCGTTAGCGGTAAAAGGCCAGCCGTACACCTTTACTTCCTGCGCCTCTATACGGGGACTTCGCTCTGGTCTGACCGACTTTATTTCACCTTTCGATTTCAAAAAATCTGCATAATCGGCAATTTCCTGTTGCCAATCCACCCCTGACTCCAAAGCATATTTGTCATTCAGTTCTATTCTTCGTTTTACCTGGTCGAAGCCCTGATAGGGAAATCCTTTATGCAGCGTGGCCTCAAATGTTCCTTTGTCGGGCGCATTATAATCAATCCAGTTATACAGCGTTCGCCATTCCGCATCGGTCAACTGCACGTTGTAGTGTCCCTTTTTCAACAAGCGCACCAGTTCGCTTGTGTTGGCATGGTATTCGTATGGATACAGCACTTTAATTCCGGCTTCCGGCCCCTGACGGTGTACGTAAGGATGCAGATTCAGATAGGCTGTCCCGTATCCTCTTCGGTCTTTCTTTCCGCCTTGCAAGTCAAAAGCGCGTCCTTCGCCGGTATGACAAGCGATACAGGCTCTGTCAAGAATGGGTTGCATTTCCAAATCAAAGGTGAATGAACGGACGCCACCTTCGGGTTTTTTCAATTGGGCAGGCGCTTTTTGTGAAGCAATCACGCGCTTGGGTATAACGATTTGGTTGGGGTCTTCATGGCATCCGACACACGAAACCACCTCGCCCGGCATGGCCGTGAACCAACTGCGCATCCACTGAACAGCCGCTCCTTCTTCATCCAACGGCTGAATAGAAATGGGAGTATTGGCCGGAATCTTAAAGATAACCGAACCGTCTTCTTCAACAGGCACAGTGCCCAGCAATCGCTTGATGTCCCATCCACTCTGAATGCCTTGCGCATAATGGTCGGAAGGCGAGTTGACATACGCATACTCGTAGGCGTGTATACGGAGTTCCTTCACAATTCCGCGTGGAACGCCGCGCAAGCCTTCGCCTTCGTAAATATCCTGAATAAAAACAGTCGCTTCCCTGTCATTCAGTCTTACACGGTCGGGTATGACTGGAGGCGTTGCTGTCTTTCGAACGGGTACCGGACTGATGAACCCTTCACCTTCCTGTTTTATCAGACAGGTTACATTGTCGAACACATCTACCAGATATATTCCCCACAAATCATTGGGCGTTAATTTGGCTGCTACTAAAAAATATTTATCACTCAACGGCATCGGTTTGATGAACTGAGGCCAGACGTCATTTACCAATTCATCTTTAATTAATGGCACAACCGGCCGGTTTCGATGCGGTATTTCCTGCATCACTCCCTCTGCTCCCTTTCGCGCCTTCATCGGGTCGAAAAGGAGCAAGCGACCCGAACGGGCTACGCCGTGATGTCCCGAAATGATTCCGGCAAAAGCGGATGGATGTCCCGGCAAGGGCTGAACATCGAATGTGCTGTTCGGAAACATGGAACCGCTGCCCCACAGCGCCTTATTTTCTGTTCCGTCGGGATTAACATGCATCACGATACGCGAATAGTAATGCGTCAAATCGGTGTATTCCCAACGGGTATACATCACTCGTCCGTTGTGCATGATTACCGGATTCCAGTTGGCATCCTGGTCGAAAGTCAGACGGCGCAGGTTTTTACTTTTCGGGTCATACAACACCATATTGCCCACCGGGTCAGAGCCGTTGACGCACGGTACGCCATGATAACCGATGTTTGAATTGATTATCACACGGCCATCAGGCAGATAAGTTCCATCATAAAATTCCAGTTCCGGTTCAACGGTTTCCACCAAAGGTTTAAAGCCTGTACCATCCAACTTCACCTCAAACACATTCCAACGTCTGTCGGGCATAGTGGAGGTGAACATCACCCTGTCCCCATCCCAATGCAACCGCAAATCAGCAATGGATGCTGTATCTTTCGGTTGGTAAACAGTACGTAAACGAATGTCATTGCGCAAATTGGATATTTCTACAATTTCAGCATCTAACCCGCGGCGTCTTGCCGACTGCTGGTTGCTCCAGTTGTTCATTTGCGTACCTAAATCAGGAGCCATCGCCTTTCTCGCTCTTTGCCCTATTTTATAACGGGTTGCGATGATTTTATCGCCGTCCAGCAGCGGATGGGACAGTAAAATGGTTCGCTTGATGGCCAAGGCCCTTTGGGCATCCTGTATGGCCTGCTTTTCAAATCGCCGGATTCCGTCAAATCCTTTTTTCACGAGTTGTTCCAACTCATCCATCAAAGGCTGATAAGCGCTTGAATTATACGATTTTGTCTGTTTCATATCGGCAAAAGCCAAGCGGATAGCATCTATATTCAGCCATTCGAGTTCCTCCTGTAACTGGTTGACTTGAACAGTTTCATTGTTAGCAACTTTGTTGATAACTTGTGAATAACTGTATATCGTCACAAAAAACAGCACTATTCCGGCAAAGATTAGTTTTGTATGTAATCTGCTCATTTTTAGGTAATATTTAAAGATTTCTTGAACGCAAAGATAGAAAAAATTTAATGAATGAAAAATAATAATTATTGCGGGATTAATGCAAGATTTATTGTAATTTTGCATCATCAATCCATAAAACATCGAAGCCATGGAAAACAAGATGTTAAAATTGCCTGCGGGCATACAGACTTTTGAAAAGTTGCGTAAAGACAATTGTGTTTATGTTGACAAAACAAAATATCTTGTCGATATCATTGACAAGATCAGTGTTTGTTTTCTTGCCCGCCCCCGACGATTCGGGAAATCGCTAACC
>Ga0209737_10001970_pt1 | contig 14427 bp, 15 predicted proteins | sample TergutCu122P3_FD_187284 | JGI IMG/M metagenome (GOLD analysis project Ga0209737, IMG submission 187284) | Cubitermes ugandensis P3 segment gut microbial communities from Kakamega Forest, Kenya - Cu122 P3 (SPAdes) (version 2) | ecosystem: Host-associated > Arthropoda: Insects > Digestive system...
CTTGACAAGGAAAGCGCGGTAGAACTTGAGGGCAACGCTCACAGAGGCTTTACCTTCCCGGTTGTGTATCCGGCGCCTGAACTTGAGGTAGGAAAAACGTATCTCGCTAAAATTACGCCAACGATGAGTGGCGGAACGGGAGCTATCTCTCCGCTGCTTGCGGGGCTCTATTATGAGTACGCAGCCGTGGAGGTAGGAGAGAGCACTAATATCGTCACATTCTTCCATGACAAAGCACCAATCCTTAATGTATATGAGCAAGATGTGGCAGCAACCCCGACAGACGTCTACGGTTACGCCTATGATACCTCGCAAAGTGCCACTCGTCCGATCGCTGAACTGAGCATGGACGATGCGCTTCTTGAGGAGCTGAACGCGGACGAGTCGGTCAGACGCATTTCCGTGTCGTGGCCAGATGTCAGCAGACCGCTTTTCGTGACTATCGACGAGGTGCCCGGTATGCCTGCAGAGGTCAGACCTGCACCGACGTTTATGGTGCTCGATGTTGCCTCGGTGCAGCTGATGGACGAATATCCGTATCCAGAGTTCGATGATCCGGACGGTCCGGTAAGACCAATAAGCAAGTTCGCCTTACAGACCCTGTTCGATACCGTTCTCGGCGCACGAGCGAGCAATGAAACTCTGCAGTTCGATGCAACTCTCACCGCTGCACTCACAGCTGCAGGAGATGTATTGGCTGATCTCATGGCAACTCAGCAAGAAATCGATGACGCACGTGCAAATCTGGCAAGCGCTTATCTCGCTGCGTCAAAAGTTGCTCTGGGCGTACTGATTGGTCAGGCTGCTCAAGCAGACGAGGAAGAGTACACGCAGATGTCGTTCGGCGTTTTGGCTGCCGCGCTTTCGAGCGCCCGGTCAACGCATGAGAATGATGCAGCCACTCAGCGTCAGCTAGATGCCGCACGCAAGAACTTGCAGTCAGCCTATAACTCGCTCGTTCTGAAGAGCAACACTGAGTTCGAAGTTGGGAAGACCTATCTGGTCGATATTTTGGCACGTAAATGGGACAACCTCGATGAGGCTTCCTCGATGACCAACTACTTCGACACCAAGGCGGTTGTACAGGTTAAGGCTGACAAGCTCGTTGTTACGTACTTCCAGACACAGAGTCCGGAGCTTGTCTCTAACTTTACCTATGATAAGACGCAAAGTGATAACAACGTCACCGCAAAGGCCAATCTGGTAAATGCGCTGCGTGAGGAAATGAGCGCTGACGATACGATCAGAGCCATCACGGTGAACTGGCTTGATAAGACGCGCTCGTTGATGATCGGCATGGAGATCGATCGTGGCGCGGAGTTTGGGATTCTTATTACCGAAGCTCGCCTTATCTTCGACCTTGAGGGTGCCGTTGAGCTTGAGAGCGACACGTACCTCGGCTTTGATTTCTCAGAAGAAGAGCCATCGATTGATCTTGAGGTAGGAAAGACCTACTTGGTCAATATTGCCTCACGAAACATTTCAAATCTTAACAACGATTCGCCGACAGCTGGATATTTCTATTCTCAAGCGGTCGTAGAGGTAACGGCAGACGGGGCAAAGGTCAGTTTCTTCCAAAACCGGGATGCGATCTTTATCACCAACTATCGTTACGATCAGACCCAGAATGATGACAACACTATCGCTGAGAGCAATCTGACCGCTGCAACAGAAAGACTGAATGCGGATGAGTCTGTAAGGCGCATAACGGTAGACTGGTCCGATTTGGAAAGATCACTCTTTATCATGATGACCGTTCCGATGGGAACCCCAGAGAGTGGAATAACCGGACCCTCTCGGGCACGTCTGGTGCTTGACCTGAGCAGTGCTCAGGAGATGATCGCTCCACCTTTCGACGGGTTTGATGGTGCACCAACTCTAGTAGTGGGCAAAAACTATCTGATGGATATCGTGCCATTCTTTAGTGACTTCCCGGACACAGCAATGGCGCACCACATCTATGCAGAGAAAGCAGTTGTGGAAGTAAAGGCAGACGGATACGTTGTTAGCTTTTTCTTAACGGATGCTCTTCTTAGTGACTCCAGTCTGGTAGAACGTACTGCCGGTTTCGCCTATGACAAAACCCAAAGTGATGACAATACGCTAGCGAGAGTAAGTTTGGTTGACGCAATTCGCGAAGAACTTAATGCAGCAAAAACGGCTAAAGTTGTCACTGTCAAATGGATTGATATATCCAGAACACTTCTTGTGGGCTATGAGATAGACAGGTCCCCCGAATCGATGCCTACCTTTGAGGGCGATATGCGTATGCGACTCAATCCCGAGAGTGCAGTAGAGTTTACCGGTGATTCATATCTGGGCTTCTCAATCCCCAGCATCCCCACTCCAGTAGACAAGACAGCACTTCAGACTGAGATTGCTCGGGCAGAGGCAGAGTTGGCAAAAGCATCCGAGTACACCACGGCTTCTATCGAGAGACTGACATCAGCCCTCAGTAGTGCACGTAGCGTATTCAATAACGGTACCGCGACGCAGACCCAAGTCAATGCAGCGAAGAATGCGCTGACAGATGCAATCACCGCTCTTGTTCGCAAACCATCTAACCCAGCCGGAACGCTTGAGGTGGGCAAGGTGTATCTGATGAACATTTACGCACGCAATGCGGCAACGCCTACCGTTGCGTCATCAGCTGCCGGTTACTACGATGCCAAAGCGGTTGTCGAAGTACGGGCTGACGGTCATGCGGTCCACTACTTCCAGACCAACACACTTGAGTTTACGTCGAACTATCTCTATGACAGCAAACAAAGCGATAGCAACACCCAAGGCGAACTTGGCTTTGTCAAGTCACCGGAAGAGCGCAAAGGTAATGTACTGCGCATAGGCACCGAGTGGCCGAACCTTTCAAAAAGACTTCTGGTAAATGTGAGCGTTATCAGAGGCGTAGGAGAACCCATACCAACGAATATGCGCATGGAGCTTGACCGAGAATCAGCGGTAGAGCTACCAAGCAAAACGTACTTGGGCTTTACCTTCACGGGAGGCAATACGCCGACCCCGCAACAGCCAGCCAACAAGACCGCGCTTCGCAACCTGATAGCGCAAGCTGCACTAATCGACCAGTCGCTTTATACGTCAGCAACAGTCAACGATCTCAACGAGGCATTGGCACACGCACGCACTGTGGAAGCAATGGCGACGGTTTCTCAAATTGTGGTCGATCGTGCTGTCAACTCACTGCAGGCAGCGATAAATGCACTGGAACTCAAGCCCACAGGTCAGACGCTTGACATCAATAATCTGACCGATGGACGCTACACCGTTCGCGTGGACTTCTGGCATGCAACCCAAAACACCGCGTCCTTTGCAAACAACTCGCTCAACAACACTGCGATTATCGATGTTGCGGGTGGTGCGATGACCATGTCGCTTTCAACGAGACCGATTCAGGTTGTCGATACCGTGGTTGCACTACGCCAACTCGATGTCAACGGAAGAGCCGCCTCGGTCATAGCAAGAAACATTAACATACCCGTTTACGGAAACCAGCCCAGCGCGTTCAGCTTCCAGCTTCCCAACACGGAGTCATATCAGCCGGTTGTGTTCCACCTGACCCCGGGTATGCCTGGCAGCAGTAGCCCTCCGGGAAGATTGCGGATCAGCTGGGATTCGATTCAGGCTGCAGCAGGTGCCGGTCTTTCAAGCAACACCGCGGTCGCGGAGGCTCCGATGCCTGACCTCGATGAGATCGAGCGTACTGCAGAGCTAACAGACGAGAAAGCACCTCAGCCCGTCATGGCTAAGTCGGGCACACTCGATGGTGGCATTGAAGAAGATGAAGCCCAAAATGATGCGAAGAAAAAGATGTCGTGGCAAGCATGGGCTACAATTGGGTTTGGCACTTTTGGTACCGCTACAGCCGGTTGGGCATTATTCCAGAAGAAAATCGCCCCGAAAGGAAACGGTTTACATGAAGTCGATACTCTCTAATTCAAAGACAACGCTTGGTGTATGTGTGTTACTGGCAGGGGCGCTTTTCGCCCCTGTCGGCACCGCGGGCGCCGTAGAGGAAAAGGCGCTTCAGACAGTTCCCTCGTATGTCAATCCTCTCTCAGGAGAGATCGAGGATTCGGGAAATAATTACGAGCTTGGCCAGGGCATGGTCGAGAATCTTATCAAAAAGACGCCGACGATGATGCTTGTTGATGCCGAAGGCAGCGTGTTCATTACCTTTCGCGTCGGGCTGGTGGCAGAGTCGCTGGACTTCGCCATCGAGCTTCTTGACGGTCAGGGCAAGGTAAAAGCGCCGGTTCCCTACAGTATCGTTGCCGAGCAACCCGATGAGAACACGCAAGATATTCGTGTCAAGGTTCCCGATGAGAACGCCGTACTACGCATCTCACTCGTCTCTATCCCCATGGGTCGCGAGGTCGTCGGCTTCACCGCATTCGCACCTGAAGGAACGGCGGTTGCGGTCCCAATAGCGGAAGACACCGGCGAGATCGATGACGAGGCGATTTCAATCTATGAAAACAAAAACAATGACGAGCTTGTCGCCATCAGCGATGAGGATCGCGGACAGGTTCTGACATTTCTTGGTGTCGCAGGCGGCATTCTGCTGGTCATCGCTGCTGTTGCCGGCGTCGTATACCTGCGCAAGAAGAAAACGGGCGAGAGCACGTAATCTATGCGTCGCCTAGCAGTCATTAGCGCCCTTATCATCGCGCTGTGCGCTTTCGCTGTTCTGGTGACCGGTTGCGTTGACCAATACCCCGAGGGCAAGGGCGGTCCCAAGATAATCACCGGCAATGAGCGCGTGGTCGCAACTTCGCGCTCTGTCGCTGAAATCATGGATCGCCTCAATGTCGAGCTTATCGGCGTTCCTCAAAGCGAGCTTGAGATGTCCGATCGCTTCAAGGGGGCTGCCAATGTAGGGGCCTCCATGAATCCCGATATGGAGATCATCCGCTCCGTACAGCCCGATTGGGTGTTCTGTCCCAAATCCCTTGAATCAAGTTTAAAGCCACGATTTGAGGCTGCGCGTATCGATGTTGCGTTTTTAAATCTGCGTAGCATCGACAACATGTACGCCTCCATCGCAGAGCTTGGTCCACTGTTGATGCGAGAGGCGGAAGCGCAAAACCAGCTGGATGAGTACGGCGCGTTCAAAGCCCAGTACCGCGAGGAAGTGGCATTCGAGACCCCGCCTCGCGTGCTGATTTTGATGGGTCTTCCCGGATCCTATCTGGTTGCGACCGAACATTCCTACATCGGGTCGCTTGTTGCCATGACCGGGGCGGTCAACGTCTATGATGATGAGCGCACCGAGTTCATCTCCGTCAATACCGAGGACATGCTGTCAAAGCAACCCGACATCATCTTGCGTGCGGCGCACGCGCTTCCCCAAGACGTGCTGGAGATGTTTGACAAAGAGTTCAAAGAGAACGATATCTGGAAGCATTTCGATGCGGTCAAAACCAATCGGGTCTACGACCTGCCTCACAACGAATTCGGGATGAGCGCGACATTCGAGTATCCTCAAGCGCTTGAAACCCTCAAGAAAATCTATCAGCAGGCACGATAAGCGAGGCGCACTATGAGCTCTCAGGTCATGAGTTTGCTTATCAACGGAGCTCTTCTCGTGATTCTTGCTTGTGTGTGCGTAATCGACTGGCGCACGAAAACTATTCCCGATAGCCTCTGGATCGCCCTTGCGCTTTTGGGCGTGTTTCGTGTTGGGTGTGGCTATGTGGGCTTGTTGGGCGATCCAATACCGGTGACCGTCATTGACGCTACCATCGGCGCGCTCGCGGCAAGTATCCCACTTTTTGTACTTGCATACTCGACCGGAGGATTCGGCGGGGGAGATATCAAGCTCATATTCGCAGCCGGCATCTTCTTGGGGTGGCAACCAGTTATCCTCGCTCTACTTATCGGGATTGCGCTGGGTGCGCTGGTGGCGATAGTCCTGCTAGCCACAAAGCGCGCTACCCGAAAGACCGCCATCGCTTTTGGGCCGTATCTTGCGATGGGGATTGCTGCGGCCGCTTTCTGGGGATCGACTATTATCGAGGGGTATTTCGCGCTACTCTAAAACTACGGGCGCAGTCCAGCCAGCGCGTACCGGGCAAGACGATCCGCAATTTCGCGGGGATCATCCTCGGGATGAATCACCGTCCAATTAATGGCACCGGACAAAAACGTTGCCCATATCGTTTGAGAGATAAACGCGATGCTCTCGTCATCAAGGGCGACGAACTCGTTTGTATCGACCCCCCGCTTGATCTCGCGCTCGAAAATCGAAACGATATTTGTCACACACTCATCCAGCGTTTTGCGCCACTCGCGATCCTCGCGCCACATCTCTGAAAGGAGAAACTTGGCGAAGTCACGGCGCTTCTCGATTTGGCGCATCTGCTCGTGCGCAAGCGCGGTGATTGCTTCATGTGCGGTCATCTCAACGTTGATGGCTCGGTCGAGTCTGACCGCCAGCGCGTCAAGACCGGTCTTGATGAGCTGCTCGGCCAAAGCCGCTTTCGAGTCGAAGTAGTAGTAGACGACACCCTTGGCAACTCCGGCGCGCGCGGCGATCTCATCGACGCTCGTGCCACCGTAACCGCGCTCCCCGATGATACTCATCGCGGCGTTGAACAGGACGTCCTTCTTGCTTTTTCTTTTCTGTGATTCTGTCATAGTGGTATCAATTTTACACCAGCACCAAATCTCTTGATTTGCTTTACTTGCTTATTCAGTTCACAATAGGGTAGCGGCAAGATGCCAACTCATTCGATTTCCCAGAAGGGATACCAATCACATGGAACAACGTTCATTTAACCAATTCAACATTTCTGACAAGATACTAAGAGCCATCCGGGATATGGGATTTGAGGAACCCACCTCGATTCAGCACCAGACTATTCCCCTAATTCTGGAGGGAGACGACGTCATCGGTCATTCTCAAACGGGAACGGGCAAGACCGTTGCGTTCGGAATACCGATGATTGAGTTGATGGATTCAGCACTGAAGGCTCCGCAGGCCTTGGTGTTATGCCCGACTCGCGAGCTGGCTATTCAGGTGTGCGAGGAACTGCGCAAGCTAACCAAGTTCAATCATGGCGTCGGAGTCATTCCGATTTATGGTGGTCAACCTATTGATAGGCAGATAAAGCTACTGAAAAACAAGCCTGCGATAGTCGTGGGAACACCGGGACGAATCATGGATCACCTGGATCGCAAGACGTTGCGACTCGATAATCTTGCGCTTGTTGTGTTGGACGAGGCGGATGAGATGCTCAATATGGGCTTTCGTCCAAACATCGAAAGAATATTGAAAGACGCTCCGGCAAGTCGCCAAACCGTACTGTTCTCCGCGACGATGCCCAAAGCGATACTGGAGATTACGAAGCGGTACCAGCGCGATCCGAAGATAGTCGAAATAGAGCGTCATAAGCTTACTGCACCTCAAATTAGCCAATATCGCTACGAGGTTCCCAGCGGCAATAAGATCGATGCATTGGCGAATCTTCTCGATTACCTCGACCCAAAGGTCGCCATCGTCTTTTGCAATACGAAACGAAAAGCCGATAAGGTAGCGCGCCAGCTTGACAATAGGGGATACAGTGTCGGTAAGATTCATGGCGACATTAGCCAGAACGCGCGAACGAGAGTGATGAAAGCGTTCAAAGCCGGTAAGATCGATATCCTTGTCGCCACAGATGTCGCTGCTCGTGGAATTGATGTCGATGACGTCGATGCGGTCATCAATTTTGATATTCCGCTCGAAGGGGAGTCTTATGTCCACCGGATCGGACGAACGGGAAGGGCAGGGAAGAAGGGGAGCTCGCACACGCTTGTCGTGGGGCGCACGGAAGCAGCAGCGCTTAAAGAGATAGAGCGTCATACGGACTCCCGAATCTTTGAGGGAACGATACCTTCTATCAGCAGGATGGCAAAAGTGGCTGACGATCGTTTTTCTATAGCTATTACTCAGGTGCTGAAAGGCGATGCGTTTAGGCAGCAAAAACCTTTGGTCGAGGCACTTACGGAGGCCGGCTTTTCTTCGATCGATATCGCATGCGCCGCACTGCAGATGGCCTCAGAGTCGCAGAGTGCACCTTCATCGGCAAAGTCCGCTCAAGACGATCGGAAAGCCAGCGATTCGGGTTCGAAGAAAAAATCGTCCTCGGCGAACAGGAAGAGCAGTTCCGCATCACAGCCGAAGGCGAATAGGACACATCGCTCGGCTAGTCCGAAAACAAAGAGCGTTCCTCGAAGAAAGCCTGCGAGGAATTCCTAGTTCGCGCAGAAATTATAGCGCTCATCAGTAAGCATCTATTTGCCGATACACTGCTTTTGGCGTACGTTCGTCTGTGTCAAAATATGATACTTTCTGTGTGCCAATGTCTCGAAAGGCATATCGAAATGTGCCATACTGAATGTATGTCACATGCTTTATCAAGAAGATGTGTATATGGGGAAACGAATGCGGTGTTATCGTAGGTGCCTGATGCGTCTTTTGGGTGAGTCATTTGGGGAATAACGGGGAAACAGAGAGGATGGCGATATGAAATATTCAATCAAAGGCGACCAGCTACCGGTCGTTGTGTGCGAGCTCGATGCAGGCGAGGAGATGATTACGGAATCCGGCGGCATGAGCTGGATGAGCGCGAATATCGCCATGAGCACGGACATGAAAGGTGGCCTGCTAAAAGGGTTGGGTCGCGCATTAGCGGGTGAATCCCTTTTCCTTGTTACCTATAGATCCGAAGGTGGACCGGGGATGATTGCGTACGCGTCGTCTTTTCCCGGCAGCATTGTTGCGAAAGAGCTTGGCGCGGGGGAAAGCATAATTTGTCAAAAGCGTTCATTTCTCGCTGCAACCAGTGGTGTTCAGCTTGATGTTTTCTTCCAGAAAAAGCTTGGTGCTGGTTTTGTCGGCGGCGAAGGGTTTATCATGCAGCGCATTACCGGACCAGGCACGGTATTTCTGGAGATCGATGGTGCTGCTATTGAATATAAGCTGCAGCCCAACCAGGTCATGAAGCTCGATACAGGACACGTTGCGATTATGGAAGAAAGCGTGAAGTACGATGTGGTAACCGTCAAAGGGTTCAAGAACGTTTTGTTTGGCGGAGAGGGATTATTCTTGACGACCGTTACCGGACCGGGTCACGTCTGGCTCCAATCGATGCCGATCGAAAACATCGCGAAGAACATAATACCGTTCATTCCAAAACAAGGCTAAGACCGCATGCGGCCAAGCGTTGTCAGTACTTCAGAGTATATAGACAGGTGGTAAGGTCATGGCGAAGCGCTGATTAACGATCAGCGGGGAGCAAGGGAGAGAGTTATGAAAAGAATTGTACTGATTGTTTTGTTGGTTATCGCATTGGGTGCTCTAGTCGGGTGCGGTCCCAACAAAAGCGATGACCCCAACGTAGGACTGTGGAAAGCGACCTCGGTGTCGATGATGGGAATGACCATGGACCCGGCAGAGGTCTTTGAGTCAGGGATCACACTCGAATTGAAAGCAAACGGAAAATTCGAGCTCTCAATGGACGGCGAAACGGGCAACGGGTCGTGGGATATCGATGGCGGTAAGGTGCAGTTGACATCAAGCGATGCTGAAATGTCAGGAACCGTTTCCGGCAACACGATGACATTAATCGACGTAGCAGGCATGGGGCTGGACATAGTCCTGGAAAAATAGTCCTCGGACAATGAAATACTATGTTGAGGGGTGCCCATCGGGCACCTCTTGCATGCGCTCAGAATTACGAGCGCAACCGCTAGTTGGTGGATGAAAACCATGCTTTACCTTACCCTAGGTCAGCTGTAACCCATGGATGAGAGGATCAATCCATAAATTGCTCAAAACAGCACAATTCAGAAAACTCTTTTTTCTGAAAAAGACCTATTTAATTCGTCTGTTGCCGGTGGTTACAGAAAACGAAGACATCAGGGTTCGCAAACAATCGAAGCTTTATTTCGTTGATACCGGCATTGCCATCCATAACGCAGACATCTCTGGTGGTGCGAAATTTGAGAACACTCTCTGCCATCAACTGCAGCGTTATGGCGATCTTTCTTACTACCAGAATACGGGAGAGATCGATTTCATTCTTTCGACGGAAACGGATCGCTATGCATTAGAGGCAAAGGAAACTCCCGTTCCCACACAAAAAAAGGCGTTGAGCAGGAGGGCGGCACGCCTTGGGATTTCCGAGCTCAATCTTGTGGGACGCCATCAATCGGCGAAATATGACCGATATCTTTGGGGAGGTAGCATTGCGTGATGGAGCGACTGGAGGTGGGGTTGAGTTACTGGAGCCGACTGGGGGATTTGCGCGTATTCGCCTTGCGAATCCGCATACGTCGCGTCACCCCGTGACGCTCCTTACGTGCGGCTCAATAATTCGCCGCACGCCCTCACGGGCTCAAATCCCCTCTCAGCAGCACGATAAAACCAAAATGCCCGCTGAAGCGGACATTTTTGCTTTTATGGAGCCGACTGGGGGATTTGAGCCCCCGACCCCTTCATTACGAGGTCGAGGACTTGGAGGGCTAAGCAGTAGTCTTGAATTATCACACGTTCCACAAAATACCAGTTAAAGTGTAGAAAACGTCTCTTTGGTGTTACAAGGCGATCTGTCGTTTTAAAAAAATTTTACCCAAATTTTACCCAAAAAAATCAGGTAGATCTCAAGTTGAGCATTCGTGATAACAGCCGAGACAAGCTGCATGCTTGATTTGAGTGCCCTGGGCTTAAGTTAGAGCTCCTTGCCGTATGTATGCCGTATGTATTCAGTGATATGCACGTATTGCTTCATATTAAAAAGTACTCGAACCAGGTTTCGTTGATTCACAATAAAAAGTACTCGAAGAGATTTTAGCCAATCCCCCCTTCTTCGGTCCGAGGCATCGTGTGATGCCCATACAGTATATCGCGTAACCGTACGATTTCTCGTCTTAGCTCCAATGGGTTGAGGCTTTCGAACTGCTCGGTCAGTCGCTTCTTTGTGTCTGTATCGATCTGGTCACAGGCAAGCAGGCGCCGATAGGGGGTGAGGGGCTTGGAGTATTTTTTGGTAACGCGTGCGCCATCGCGTTTTTTACTCTCAAGCTTTACTGAGGGCATGAAGAAATTATTGTGGCAACTGACAAGATCATAGATCATGTTCATAAGATCTGCCTCGCGCTTACTTTCGAAGCGCTTGTAGCCGATGTTTTGACGCACGATCGACCAGTTCTTCTGTTCGACGTAGCATCCATCGTTTTTCTTGTAAGGTCTGCCTCGGGTAAAGGTCAGGTTTTCCTGATTGCACCATTTGAGCAGATGGTTGTTGATAAACTCGGTTCCGTTATCAGAGTCTATGCCCAAAAGCTTAAAGGGCAGCGCCAAAGCGATATCTTCAATAGCCTTGATGACGTGTATCTGCGCCTTGTTGAGCACGGCTCGCTGTTCACTCCACCCACTGTAGACGTCGGTGACATTAAGTGTGCAGACATATTGACCTTTCGTTGTGATCCCGCAATGTGTTACCAGATCGCACTCGACAAAGCCAGGGCGCAGATCATCCCACTCGGTACCGGTACGTATCGGTATCTGGCTTTTGAGTAGTGTGCCGGGCTTGGTGGTCGCCCTGCCCTTGATTTGCATGCTTTTCTTTGTTGGTCCAAGCAATCTTTCTATCGTCGATGCCGAGACAGTCCTCAATTTTCCCATTACCTCGTCATCGACATCTATCTCATCGAAGCGAACCATCGCATCAAGCATATCGCCCATACCGCCTGCCATACGTTTAGCGCAGGCAAAATCCATTCCTGCTCATATTTTTTTGAGAGGAGCAAGCATCTCGGGACCGTATCTGGTCTTGGGTCCTCGTCTCCTCTCAAAGGTCTTCTTGTGTTTTTTATAAAACCGTCCGACCTTGTCGCTGTGAAGCTTGCGGGAGGCATAGCTTCTGTTAAAACCGGTTAGCTTCACATACTCGTCAAGCATCTGTCCCTTGCGCCTCTTCGATGCCTTGCGATATTCATTGCGCATAGCAACGGTGACTGATTGTTTCTCCTTCATAGTAAGCGGCATATCGACCCTTTCGACACATTGCATACGGGTCGATTTTCAAGTACTTTTTTAATATGACGCAACGAATGTGTTTCAAGTACTTTTAATTTGAAGCAACGCGATGCATTGACATTGGTATTCAAAACACATACAATGGTATGTACTTATTGAGAGGATGTGGCATGAGCAATTCAGCTTTGATACAGGTGCGTGTAGAGCCTGAACTAAAGAATGATGTGGATAGCACGCTCGCTGCGAATGGCTTGGATATTCCTACGGCTATTCGGATTTTTCTTACCAAGGTACAGCAAGTCGGTGGTATTCCATTTGAAGTAAGAACGTACAACGCAAAGACTCTTGCAGCAATGGAAGAGGCGAATCGCATTGCGAGCGATCCTAACGCGAAGTCCTATGGCAGCTTCGGAGAGCTTCTTGCTGACCTCGACGAAGATGACTGATGAACTCGTCCTATCAAATCAAGCGTACGTCTCAGTTCAAGAAGGATCTCAAGCGACTCATTAAGCAGGGTAAAGACCTCTCAAAGCTTCAGGAGGTAGTTGATGCTCTTGCTGATGGAAAGCAACTCGACGCGAAGCATGTCGATCATGCGCTAACAGGTAATTGGAAAAATTTTCGTGATTGCCATATCGAGCCGGATTGGATTTTACTATACAAGTTGGAAAAGGAGATTCTAGTACTTACCTTGACTCGTACCGGGAGTCATGCCGAGCTGGAGTTCTAATCATGGTCCAAATAATTTATCGAAGGAAGACTCGCATGCGGACGCTGATTGTCGTTGCATTAGTTATTGCTGCATTCTCTTTCCTGCTCGTTGGTTGTACGGTAGGCCAAAGCGCTGAAAGACTCGAAATTGAGATTGCGCTTGCGAATGCATTCGAGACCATAAAAGAAGCTCGGATGGAGGATTTTGGTAAGTATTGCGTAGACCAAATGCCGTTAGACGAAAATAATGTCACGCTACTTGACGAACAGCGCGATTATCTTCAAGCATTCCTCGGCACGCTGACCTATGAAATCCTCGATATCAAGATAATGGGGAATACTGCCACCGCTCGAGTATTCATCTCAGCGGTAGACAGAGAGCATGCGCTCGCTGATATGGAAACTCGCCGCGATTCAATCGAGGCGAAATGGTTCGATGAATGTGCGGCAGGTATTCAAGACGGCTCAGACGAAGCATGGAATGACTTCATGAACAGTGCATATTATGAGACACTCAGGCAGACCGTCCAGAGAAATGAAATGGAGCTGACCGTCAATCTTGAAAAGGTCGGTGATCGTTGGTTGATTCATGCAGATAAGGATTTCCATGAATCGCACGCAATCATAGGGTTGTAACAAAATCCGAAAGGCTCCCATTTTTGGTAGCCTTTTGACGATTTGAAGTTGATGATTTGTTGAGCCATCACTTACTTACGAACCCTTTGGGAGACTGCGAAAAACATGTGCTGGGGTCACGGTTATTGTTGTTACAGGAGACTACAGGTGATAACGAAGGACTATGAGAATTCGAGCCCTGATTATAAAAATCTGAAAAATTTTACCCAAATTTTACCCAAAACATGATTTTTGCTGAGACGGTAGAGACGCAAACATACGTTGACATGCGGCTTCTGGAGCCGACTGGGGGATTTGAACCCCCGACCCCTTCATTACGAGTGAAGTGCTCTACCAGCTGAGCTAAGTCGGCCTGCGTCGATACGCGATTAGTCATTATAGAGCACGCTGGTCGTTTTGTCGAAAAAAGTACGCACAAAGTAAATAAGTTGTGCGAAAATCGGATATCCTGTTTATGTACGTAAATATGATGGACACTGAGGGGGCCCAGTTGTTTCAGCAAATAGTCATTGCTATGTTCGTCATTGTCGGAGCAGCTTTCGCGTGCATCGGGCTGGGTGCCTCATGGCTCCTTTCGCCCACGAATCCAACTGAAGGCAAAGGTATTACCTTTGAATCGGGCGTCGAACCGATCGGCGATCCTTGGATCAGATTTCGTCCCGGGTATTTCGTGTACGCGATCCTGTACGTTATCTTCGATATCGAGGTGGTCTTCTTATATCCCTGGGCGGTTGCGCTGGGCAGCGCGGCGACCGGGTGGTTCATTCTTATCGAGATGGTGATCTTCGTCACAATCCTTCTCGGCGGTCTTGGATATGCTCAAAAAGAGGGAGCGCTTGTATGGCACTAGATAAGCTTACCGGTGAAACCTCGATAATATTTCTAAAAACTGAACAGTTCTTCGATTGGTCGCGAGCCCACTCACTGTGGTACCTCGCGTTTGGCATCGCCTGCTGCTCGCTTGAGGGCTTGATTGCGGCGAGCGGTCCTCGGTTCGACTTCGACCGACTCGGCGTCTTTTTCCGTGGTGTCCCACGTCA
>Ga0209737_10001971_pt1 | contig 14426 bp, 9 predicted proteins | sample TergutCu122P3_FD_187284 | JGI IMG/M metagenome (GOLD analysis project Ga0209737, IMG submission 187284) | Cubitermes ugandensis P3 segment gut microbial communities from Kakamega Forest, Kenya - Cu122 P3 (SPAdes) (version 2) | ecosystem: Host-associated > Arthropoda: Insects > Digestive system >...
CGCCCGGCCGTGGAAGAAGTCGTGGCCGCGCGGCTGGCCGATTTTCTGCTCGAAAACCCGATCGACGCCCGCACGATCTGCGGCAAGATCGTCGAAGCCGCCCGCGCCCGCGAAGCCGCGCGCAAGGCGCGTGAAATGACGCGCCGCAAGGGCGTGCTCGACGGCGCGGGACTGCCCGGCAAGCTTGCCGACTGTCAGGAAAAGGATCCGGCGCTCTGCGAGGTCTACATCGTCGAGGGCGACTCCGCCGGCGGCTCCGCCAAGCAGGGCCGTGATCGCAAATTCCAGGCCATCCTGCCCCTGCGCGGCAAGGTGCTCAACGTCGAAAAGGCCCGATTCGAAAAACTCATCGGCTCGGAAGCCATCATCACCCTGATCACCGCGCTCGGAACCGGCATCGGCAAGGACGACTACAAGCCCGAAAAACTCCGCTACCATCGCGTCATCCTCATGACCGACGCCGACGTCGACGGCGCGCACATCCGCACGCTGCTCCTGACCTTCTTCTACCGTCAGATGCCCGAACTGATCGAGCGCGGCCACATCTACATCGCACAGCCGCCGCTCTACAAGCTCAAGCATGGCAAGACCGAGCACTACATCAAGGACAATCACGAGCTGAGCAATCACCTGCTCAAGCTTGCCCTGGAGGGCGCTTCCCTCATCCCAAGCGAAGGCGCCGCGCCCATCACCGAAGAAACCCTGGGGGGGCTCGCGCGCAGCTACCTGCTGGCCGAAGCCGTCATCAAGCGCCAGTCCAGCTTCATCGACTCCGAAGTGCTACATGTCATGCTTGCGCACGACATCACCCTCGATCTGCACGACGAGGCTGCCGCCCGCGCCAGCGCCCAGACCCTGCAAACCTGGCTGCCCGACGGCCCGCATGTTCATCCCGAATTCCACGACGAATCCGAAGCCTGGCGGCTCGTCATCGAGCGCCTGCACCACGGCAACCGCAAATTCGGCTGGATCGAAGACGACTTTCTGGCTTCCGGCGACTACCGCAGCATCCGTACCGCCGCCCAATCCATTTCCGGCCTGATCGGGCCCGGAGCTGAAATCCGTCGTGGCGACAAACGGCAGGCCATTACCCGCTTCGCCGACGCCATCGACTGGCTGCTTGCCGAAGTCGAACGCGGCATCACCAAGCAGCGCTACAAAGGTCTGGGAGAAATGAACCCCGAACAGCTCTGGGAAACCACGATGGACCCCGCCGTGCGGCGGCTGTTGCGCGTGCAGATCGATGACGCCATCGCCGCTGACGAAATCTTCACCACCCTGATGGGAGACGAAGTCGAGCCGCGCCGGGCGTTCATCGAGATGAATGCGCTACGGGCGCAGAATATCGACGTGTAGGCAGGGAAAGAAACAGCGGATCACGCACAGCACACGCTTCCGATAGCGCTCATGGGAACGAGGCCATGCTCTATGGTGGTTTCAAGGGCGCGTTCGGTGTGGTTATGACTCGTCTGCTACGGAAGTATTGCCGCCTGTCAGTTCCAGTTCAATCTGCTCAATGCTTGGCAAGCTGGTCTGCAATTCGGGGGGCAAGGACTCCACCAACTGATATTCTGCCACCCCAATGGGCTGCGTCTTGTCGCGCAGTGCGTACTCCGCCACCACCTTGTTTTTGCTTTTGCACAGCAAGAGGCCAATAGTTGGGGCATCCTGCGGGTGTTTCACCTGGGTATCCACTGCCGTCAGATAAAAACCCAACTGGCCCAAGTGTTCGGGTTTGAATTTGCCTGCCTTGAGTTCGATCACCACATAGCAGCGCAGCTTGAGGTGATAGAACAGCAGGTCGATAAAAAACTCGTCGCCGTCCACATCCAGCAAAACTTGCTGCCCGACAAAGGCAAAGCCTGCGCCCAGTTCCAGCAGAAATTCGGTGACATGCCTGACCAGCGCGTTTTCGATCTCGCGTTCCTGCGCATCAAAGGTCAAGCCGAGGAAGTCGAAGCGGTAAGGGTCTTTGATGGATTCACGTGCCAGATCGGATTTCGGTTTGGGCAGGCGAGCGTCGAAGTTGGTGACAGCCTTGCCGCTACGCTCCAGCAGGCGGTTTTCGATCTGCATCACCAGAATGTTGCGCGACCAGTTGTGCTCGATTGCCTTGGCGGCGTACCAGCGGCGGGTTTCCGGGCCAGGTAGTTTGTCTAGCAGCGCCAACTGGTGATACCACGGCAATTGTGCAAGCACCTCTTGCACAAATGACTCATCCGGCCATGCCTCGGCAAACGCACGCATGTACTTGAGGTTGCGCGGCGAAAAACCCTTCATCTCGGGAAACGCAGTGCGCAAATCATGGGCCAGCCGTTCGATCACCTTCGCGCCCCAGCCCTGTTCGGTCTGTCGTGTCAGAATGTCACGTCCGATCTGCCAGTACAACAGCACCAGTTCTCGGTTGACCGCCAGCGTAGCGCGTTGCTGGGCGTTGTGGATGCGATCTTTGAGTTTGATCAGCCAGTCGGCGTAGCCTTGCGGTAGCGGGATTAAGGATGATGGAACGTCGTGTTTCATCTCAGCATATCCCTTCGATTTAGCGTCGCCGGGTTGTCCCCAAGGGTGCAGGTTGTCTGCCCCTTGGGGACAGACAACACAAAATTGATCAAACCCGCCCCAGAAAGAAGCGTTACACGACCTCGTCCTGCGATTCCAGGTCTTGCGATTGCTTGCGCCAGCTATCCACAATCGCCTTGAACTGTTCTTCGTAACCCAGCACATCGGGATACACGCGCAAGCGGCCGATCATGCCGAAGACGATCTGCATGTCGGCGATGATTGCGCCATCGACCGCCCAGAGACTGGTGATGTCGAAATGCCCGCAGTTCACGGAATCCCACCAGGACAACAGGAAGTCCGCCACGATCATGCTCTGATGGGTGCTGCCCTGGGACACGCCCATGACAGGATCATTCGCGCCGGCGACGGCGAGCAGGCGTTCAAACGCAGCTATCTCGTCCGGCCGCATGACAGGGACTTCCGGCGTGGTGAGGGTTTCCATGTCGTTCTCCTTTTTATGAAGTTTCCGTGTTCATTCGCTGCGCATTTGCGGAAATAGAATGACGTCGCGGATTGCGGGGCTGTCGGTGAGCAACATCGCCAGGCGGTCGATGCCGATGCCGCAACCGCCGGTGGGAGGCAGGCCGATTTCGAGCGCGCGGATGTAGTCGGCATCATAGTACATGGCTTCCTCGTCACCTGCATCCTTGGCCGCCGCCTGGGCACGGAAACGGGCGGCCTGGTCTTCGGGATCGTTGAGCTCGGAGAAACCGTTGGCAATTTCGCGGCCCGCGATGAAAAGCTCGAAGCGCTCGGTGATTTCAGGGTTGTCGTCGGAAGCGCGCGCCAGCGGCGAGACTTCGACCGGGTAGTCGATGATGAAGGTGGGTTCCCACAGTTCGGCTTCCGCCGAGGCTTCAAAAAGCTGTAGTTGCAGGCTGCCAAGACCGCCCGGTTTGACCTTTTCGCCGAAGTCCCGAATCTTTTGTGCAAGCCAGACGGGATCGGCAAGCTGCGCCTCGGTGAAACCGGGATGGTATTTGCGGATTGCGCCGGTGATGGTGAGCCGGGCAAAGGGCTTGGAGAAATCGAGCGGACGCCCCTGATAGACGAAGGTTTCAGTTCCGAGCGCCTCGCGCGCGGTCAGGCGGATCAGCCCTTCGGTGAAATCCATCAGCGTGCGGTAGTTCGCGTAGGCTTCGTAGAACTCCATCATCGTGAACTCGGGGTTGTGCCGTGGCGACAGACCCTCGTTCCTGAAATTGCGGTTGATCTCGAAGACTTTCTCGAAACCGCCCACGACCAGCCGCTTGAGGTAGAGCTCGGGCGCAACGCGCAGATAAAGCGCCATATCGAGGGCGTTGTGATGGGTCACGAAGGGTTTGGCCGTGGCTCCGCCCGGAATCGGATGCATCATGGGCGTTTCGACTTCGAGGAAGCCGTGGCCGCACATGTAGTTGCGAATCGACTGCACCAGACGGCTGCGGGCAACGAAGGTAAAACGGGACTCCTCGCTCATGATGAGGTCGGTGTAACGCTGCCGGTATCTGGACTCGGTATCGGTGAGGCCGTGGAATTTGTCGGGCAGCGGGCGCAGGCTCTTGGTGAGCAGACGCAGCGTTTCGGCCTTGACGGTCAACTCGCCCGTTTTGGTCTTGAACAGCGTGCCAACGCAGCCAACGATATCGCCGATATCCCAGCGCTTGAAGTCGACATAGACTTCTTCGCCGACCATGTCGCGCATCACGTAAAGCTGGAGTTTGCCGGACAAGTCCTGAATGGTGACAAAGCTCGCCTTGCCCATGAGGCGCTTGAGCATGATCCGCCCGGCAACCTTGACTTCGACGGGGGTCGCTTCCAGCGTCTCGGAGTCTTTGCTCGCATAGAGTTCGTCGAGCTTGCCTGCGGTATTTTCGCGCGCAAAGTCGTTCGGAAAAGCCCGTCCGGAAGCGCGCCATTGGGCGAGCTTTTCGCGGCGCTCGGCGATGATGTGGTTTTCGTCCTGGGAGACGGCGGCATTATGATCGGTCATGGTCTGTTTTATGAAGAAAGTTATAATTGTCGCAGGCATGCCCGCTCGGAGCAAACCGGGTTCAAAATCATGCCTCACCCGCCGATTGCGCCAGGTACGGATGGAGTACTGTGACTTTATGGACTAGACTTGAACTGTCCGGTGCTTGAGCATGTGCCATACTTGATTGACTTTTAGTCCATGGTGAAGGGGCTCGGCCCGGGCTAGGATGTCCACATTTTCGGTATTTCCTTTCTGTACAGCAGGGGATAAATATGGGAATCACGCTAGGCAATCCATTTGAGTGGGTCAAAGATGCGGCGGGACGCCTCTTTGGGACTGCCGCCCGTTCGCGGAAAATATCATCCAGATCGACACTTGAACCGACTTTATTAAATTTTTGTGATAACGAAAAACAACCCGGACTGTTCAAGGAATTTCATTTCTCTGGAAGAACGACGCGCTACGTCATGGACGAATCGCTGTGGCGCGATTTCGAGGCGTTCTACAGTGCGCCACAGCCTTTATCATGGTGGCTGATTACCGGAAAGGCGGGGTCGGGCAAAAGCCGCACGGCGCTCGAATTCTGCAAGGCGCTGGAGGCGGGCGAAATCCGTCTGGACGAAACCGCCGAACCGGCTACGGACGAAGAGCCCACAGCTTGGAAAGCCGGGTTCCTGAACCTTGCGGGAACGCCTTTTTCGGTCTGGAAAGACTGGATACCCGAACAGCACACCCTGCTGGTATTTGACCGGGTAACCAGGCATTACAACGAAGGCTCCCGTCTGTGCACAGGATGGCAGGACGGCGAAGATGTCCGGCAGCGTTTCAATGTCACCGAGATCATCAAACTTCTCGCCGCCAAGGCGGAACAGGGCGACTTCGGATCATTCCGTGTCCGCCTGCTGCTGCTGGAGCGGGAACACAGGCAGATAGGCCGGGACTGGTACAGCGACGTGGATTCGTCCCTGCGTTTCAAGGAAGAGCCGACGCTGCTGCCGTCCATGGCGCCGGAAGGTCTGTTTGAAATTGCGCAGAACGTATGGAAGGGGCAGGACGACGCGCCCTGCTCCACGTCCGATGCTTTCATGGAAAAGCTGCTTTCCGTGGATAGCGACCGCAGGCCCCTGTTCGCCATGCTGCTGGCTTCGGCGATGACCACCGGCGCAGAGCTCCCGTTTACCCGTCACGATGTGCTGAAACTTGCCCTTCAGGGCGGACATGAGCGTGTATTGCGGCTTGCCGGAGAAGAGACCGCCGCGCAGGCGATGCGACTTCTGGCGCTCTCTACCCTGACGGGCGGCAGGCTTGGCGCCTGCGATCTGGACAAGGATCATGCCTTGTGGAATTCCGGCCTGGGATATGCCGGCGAAGAAGGCATTTTCTATCCCTGGCCCGTTGAACCGGAACTGCTCGGGGAATGCTTCATTCTCGGCGACATGAAGCAGGACGGCATCCCGGAAGACGTGCGCATCAATGATGATGAGATGCGCACCCTGATCGTCAAGGCATGGGAAACCTGCTCTCCCGAAGTCGCGTACTTTTTCGAGTGTTGCGGGCAGGACTTTGCGGCCGACCCAGCCTGGATCGAAACGCGGTTCCTGAACTGCCGTCTGGCCGATGTCGACACGCCGCTCTACATGCGAACCGCCGTGAATCTGGTGACCTGGTTCGGCAAGGGACAACTCGAGGCCGCGCGCAGGATTTGCGAGCACATGAACAGCGTCGGAAACGCAGGCATGTTCTGCCGTGAGCGCGCCGAAGTCTCGACGAACCTGATTCGCATCTACTGCGAGGCGGGGATGTTCGATGAAGCCTCCCCGGTATTCCTCACCATGAATGCCCTGGGAGAATCGGAAGAAGTCCGGCGTTGTCGCGCCGCCGCCTCGGTCTATCTGGTTGGAGGATTGAGCAAGGCAGGCGAACTCGTGCGGGCCAGAGTGATGTTCGAGGGCGCGCTGGCCTTCGAGGAAACCGAAGAATACCGAATTCCCAAAGCGCTGGCGTTGATCAGCCTGATCAACGGCTATGCCAAGGCCGGAGATTTCGCCGAGGCGCGCGATTTGTTCGACAGTCTGGCGACTTACGGAGACTCGGAAGCGGTGCGCGTGCAACGCGCCAAAGTCTCCGTCAATATGATCGTCTTCTACAGCAAGGCAGGGCTTCTGGAAGAAGCGCGCGCCATCCACAAGAGCATGCAGGCGCTTGGGAATGAGCCGAAAGTGCACGAGGAATACGTCAGGGCATCCAGGTTTCTCGAATTTCTTTCTGCCACGAAACCTGCTGGCAGCGAAGAGGCGGAACGGCCTGTAGCTGCGTCTGCCTGAGGGGGCGGGGCTTTCTGGGTGTGTCCAGGTTCGCTTGCCTGCCCCATAAGTATGTGGATAGAATCGCGGCATGAACGCCATCACCTTCGACACCCTCAAGTACGCCAACCGGCTCAAAAAGGCCGGGTTCACGCCTGAGCAGGCCGAAGAGCAAGCAGGTGCACTATCCGAAGTTCTGGAGGTGAATCTGAAAGAGCTTGCCACCAAAGCCGATATTGCGATGCTCAAGCAGGAAATGGAGGCAAGGTTCGTTCAGTTTGAACAGCGCATGACCATTAAGCTTGGCACGATCCTTGCCGCCAGTATTGGGGTTGCGGCCGTACTCATCAAGCTGTTTTGATAGCCGGAATCCAAAAGGCAGAAGCCCTGTCCAGCGGAGTAGGCGTCTGGCAGCGAAGAGGCGGAACGGCCCGTAGCTGCGTCCGCCTGAGGGGGTGGAGGGTTCTTCCTTTCAGCAAGGAGAATCCCCGCCTCACCTGTAAAGCTGGCTGTGCATGTGATCAGCGCAGTTATAGGTGCTCTCTCTCCATCCTCTGCATCAATTCTGCTCGCTTTTCTGCACTGAGCCGGTAGAAGCACTGGAGCAATTTTGCTTCATCATCCTCTACGGCATAGAAATATGCCGCTGGAAGCTTAAGCTCGTTGGCGATCCGTTCAACAAGCGCCGGGGTTGGTATGCGCGTCCCTTGTTCATAGCGGTTCATCCGCGCACTTGCGGAGGCAGGATCAATCCCGATCTGTATCCCAAGCCGCTCCTGAGAAATGCCCGCAAGAAGCCGCGCTTCCCGAATCCTCTTCGACAGTACTGACATAGCCCTTTTTTGAATGTCTGAAGGGCTAGATCGTTACGGGTTATGCTTGACGGCACACTACCGAATCGGTAGCATTGAAATATCCTAGCTAGTTACCGCCTGCATAAAACGCTGTCAGGCGTCGAGAATCACGTTCATCTTCCTGGTTCAATCGCAAAGGAATCACCTTGTCAAACTTCAAAACCAAACCCACTGTCCGCGTTCTTTTCAATGCACTCCTGTTTTCCTGCACCCTGCTCGGCGCGGCGCAGGCCGAGGATGTCAAAGGCGGCAAGGATCATCCATTGATTTCCCGCTTCGCAGGTGCGGAGCTGAGAGGGTATATACAAAAGGACTTTGACGAGGCTGTCGTAGCCATCAAGGCAGTGCAAAACGCAAACAAACCGGAGCCGGGCACCGTGCTGACGCTGGAAGGCAAAGTCACCAAGAACGGCTATGTCATCGGAGGCGGCAAGAGCGCGCTGGAAGTCATGCGCAATTACGAACAGGCGCTGGCACAGGCAGGCTTTCAAACGATCTTCCAATGCAGCAACCGGGAAAGTTGTGGAGATGACCTCAACATGTTCATCTACGATCAAATGAGTCCAAGGAGCAGGAATTTTCCAACCGGCTCCGGCAACGAGAAAAACCGTTACATCCTGGCCAAGCGGGACACGCCCGAAGGCTTGGTGCATGTGGCGGTTTACGTGGCGTTGCCGTACAGCAACGATAGTGTTGAGGTGGATGTATTCCAGCAAGTCGTCGAATCCAAACCGATGGCGACCAATCAGGTGCAGGTTTTCAACGCCGCGCAAATGGCGCAGGGGCTGAAAGCCGAGGGCAAGATTGCCATCTATGGCGTGTTTTTCGATACCGCCAAAGCCGAGATCAAACCCGAATCCAAACCGGCCCTTGACGAAATGGTCAAGCTGCTGTCTGGCGACAAAACGCTCAAGGTGTATATCGTCGGCCATACCGACAATGTGGGCAACCTCGCATCCAACCTCGAGCTGTCGCAGCGCCGCGCCGATGCGGTGGTCAAGGCGCTTGCTGCGCAACAAATTGAAGCCGCCCGGCTTGTGCCCAAGGGCGTTGCATCGCTGGCGCCCGTCACCAGCAACGCCAATGAAGCGGGGCGCGCCAAGAATCGGCGCGTGGAACTCGTCGTACAGTAAATGCTGTTTGCGAATTGATACGAAGCAATCGGCCTGACATTGCGCTCAACCCGGACGGCTGCGCCGCCGGTTAGCTTGGGCGTTGGCTTGTGAATACATCACAAAATACAAACCCACAAGGAGGAACTGATGATGAAGCCGTTTTCCCGCCACATTTCTACACTGGCCCTTTCCGTTACGGCCATTTTATGTAATCAAACGGCATTTGCCGCTACATTCACAACCACAGATGGCCTTTTAACCCCATATAATTTTTTTGGCGGCAGCGCATTTGTATTTCAGAACAGCAAACTTGATGCCATTACCCCCCCGCCACTGCCCGACTTTGGAGTGCCACCGGGGTTCGCTGTACTATACACGTTGCTCAACGATGTCAACGATAGCCCCTCCTCCTTGTATCAGCATGGTTTTCAATCGTACATAGACGAGAACAATAGCGTTTTCTTCAATCCAGGAGCCCCTATTGAGTCTTACGCTTACTACCTCGAGGATGGAGAAACAGGATATGGATACCACTACCGTCAGCCTGTATACGACGCTGAGGGTCATGTAACCATTGTCTCCGATTTTTTAACGACCTCAACATATAAAAAACAGGGCGAAGCTTATACGAAAATTACATATGCCTGGGATGAATATAATGGAGGACTGTATTCAAAACTGGGAGAGTATTATCGCTGGGAAGCCCCAGACTCTTACAGGTATGAGCAAACAGTAAATGATAAATTTACAACATCGGATGACCCATTCAGCATATCCGGGGTGATGGAAAGAATGAATTTTGATCTTCCGGTTTCTGGATACGGTATTTTCGATTTCGAGAAGACTTTGGTTTTTTACGAAGGAGAAGTAGCAGGTATAGCACTGTCTGAAATTCTCGCGGGTAATATCGATGGTGAACGTTTAGTATATCTTCTTACCACTCACAGTTTTCTTGAAGACCGCAATATAACCATGATCTGGGAATCCAATCGCAAGATTACGGGTATTACCCTCGCCTACAGTGAGATCAGCGGTTCTAGCACCCCTTCTATCCCCGAACCCGAAACCTGGGCCATGCTGCTGGCGGGGCTAGGTATTGTGGGCGCAGTCACGCGCAGACGGCGTATAAAAGCCGCAATGTAAGTGCGGCTAAAAAACCGATAATGTCCCGCATTTCATGCAAAGAAGTGCGGGACATACGAGATGCTGGCAGGCGTTCAATCTGCTTTACGCGTTAAGCGGATAATTCCTAAAAGCTCAGTAAAAAGCAGCGCGTTTTTTGATGTGATCACTGGCCTGCCGCTACGCTGTTCGATACTGCGCCGAGTTTCTCCAGCCACACTACCGCCCTCTTTGGCGATTTCCCGGTTTCCTTCAAAGGTTTTCGGTTCTCTGGCCTTTGAAATTTCCGTGGTCGTAGCCTCGGCCAACATGTTGAGTACCAATTCCAGGGTACTCATATTGTCGCGGAGGTTTTCCTTCTTCAATCCCTTGTAGTTTTTGTACTGGCGAGTGCTCATGCCCGCCCAGGCCCGCGTAATTTCATCCGTCAGAATGGCATATTCCGCGCCTTCCTTGACGCCCCGAGCGCCCCATTCGTCCGTGAGTTCCTTGCGCACCTGAATGGCCTGAAGCCGCTGGTTGATCCATTCACGGCTGTAACCTTTACGCAAATACGTTTTCAGGGCGCGATCAATTGCCAGTTCCGGGTCAATGGCCTCATCAATGCGTTCCCTGCCGACCATTGCCAGCCAGAGCTTGAACGGTTCAGCCTTGGGCGAGGGAATGGACTGGATGATACGTAAAAGCTGTTCCGTATCGGCCACATCCGTCAGGCGCATTTTGCCGTCTGATGCCGGCATCCTCAAACCGTTACAGTTTGTAACGGTTTCATTCCCCTCATCCTTCAAGCGCTTTTTCAGTACTCTCCAGTAGGTTTGAGGATTTTGGCTGTCAGTCAGGGCCGCAATCACATCCACTACGGAAAACAACCAGGTTTCCTGGACTTCATCCCAGGCAGTGCGGATTTTGCAGCCCTCAAAAGGAGCAATGCCGGTCATGAGCCAATTTCCTCGATTCTGTTCCCTGTCAGACAAACAAACCACTTTTGAAGCAGCGTACATCAATATTTTGGGATAGTCAAATTACATAAAAATATGGCTCATGCGCCCTACCGGGCGTAAAAAAACGGGCCGACATCGTCGGCCCGTTTTTTTTACTACAACTTCTTACCGCATCAGAATCATTCCTGCCACTGCGGCGCTTTTTCCTCGCTGATGGCGGGCGTTTCTTCCACTGGAGCCCAGGCGTGCGGCGCGTCGCTCTGGTCCTCTCCGGCAGTCTGCGCCTTGCGGCTGCGGTGGTACGCGAGACCCGTGCCTGCTGGAATGAGACGACCCACGATGACGTTTTCCTTCAGACCGCGCAGTTCGTCGCGCTTGCCCATGATCGCGGCTTCGGTCAGCACGCGGGTGGTTTCCTGGAAGGAGGCCGCCGAGATGAAGGAGTCGGTCGACAGGGACGCCTTGGTGATGCCGAGCAGGAGGTTTTCGTAGCGCGCGGGCAATTTGCCCTCGGCTTCGAGACGATCGTTTTCGTCCAGAACTTCGGAACGCTCGACCTGCTCCTCGCGAATGAACTTGGAGTCGCCCGGATCGGTGATGACGACCCGGCGCAGCATCTGACGCACGATCACTTCGATGTGCTTGTCGTTGATCCTCACGCCCTGCAGACGGTAGACGTCCTGCACTTCGTCGATGATGTAACGCGCCAGTTCCGAGATGCCCTGCAGGCGCAGGATGTCGTGCGGGTCGGCCGGGCCGTCGACGATCATCTCGCCCTTGTTCACGACCTGCCCTTCATGCACCATCAGGTGCTTGTCCTTCGAGATCAGGAATTCGTGCGCAGCGCCGTCCGGTTCGGTGATGACGAGACGTTGCTTGCCCTTGGTGTCCTTGCCGAAGGAGACGGTTCCCGTGTATTCGGCCAGCATGCCGGCATCCTTGGGCGCGCGGGCTTCGAACAGTTCCGCCACACGTGGCAGACCGCCGGTAATGTCGCGCGTCTTGGCCGATTCCTGCGGAATACGGGCAAGCACGTCGCCGATGCCGACCGCCTGACCATCCTGCACGGTAATGAGCGCGCCCGGCTGGAAGGTGATGGTGACGACGTGGTCGCTGCCTGCGATTTTCACCTCTCCGCCCTTATCGTCGAGCAGTTTGACCTGCGGGCGTGCGCCCCTGCTCGTCGAGGAGGTGGAACGGCGCGGGGAGTCGATGACCACCAGAGTCGACAGACCCGTGATTTCATCGACCTGCTTGGCAACGGTCACGCCTTCTTCGATGTGCTCGAATTTCACCGTACCCGAGTATTCGGTGATGATGGGGCGGGTGTGCGGGTCCCAGTTCGCCAGCTTGGCGCCGGCCTTGATTTCGGCGCCATCGTCGACGAGGAGCGTTGCGCCATAGGGAATCTTGTGGTTCTCACGCTCGCGACCATGCCGGTCGGCTACCGCGACTTCCGCCGAACGGGCAATGACGACCTTTTCGCCCTTGGCGTTGGAGACGTAGCGCATGTTGCCCGCAAAGCGGACGATACCGTCGGTCTTGGCTTCGACCCCGGTGACAGCCGCCGCACGCGAGGCCGCGCCACCGACGTGGAACGTTCTCATGGTGAGCTGCGTGCCGGGTTCGCCGATCGACTGCGCGGCAATGACGCCGACCGCTTCGCCGGAGTTGACCATGTGACCGCGGCCAAGGTCGCGCCCGTAGCACTTGACGCACAGACCGTAGCGGGTTTCGCACGTGAGCGGAGTGCGCACCTTGACTTCGTCGACTCCAAACTGGTCGATGAGGTCGACCGCGTCTTCGTCGAGCAGGGAACCTGCGTCGATCACGGTTTCGCGGGTTTCCGGGTTGATGACGTCCTCGGCGCAGACGCGGCCAAGGATACGGTCGCGGAGCGGCTCAACGACTTCGCCGCCCTCGGTCAACGCCTTCATGTTGAAGCCGTTGCGGGTTCCGCAATCGTCTTCGATGACCACCAGATCCTGGGTCACGTCGACCAGACGGCGGGTGAGGTAACCGGAGTTCGCGGTTTTCAGCGCCGTGTCGGCCAGACCCTTACGTGCGCCGTGGGTGGAGATGAAGTACTGGAGAACGTTCAACCCTTCGCGGAAGTTGGTGGTAATCGGCGTTTCGATAATGGAGCCGTCGGGCTTGGCCATCAGGCCGCGCATCCCGGCAAGCTGGCGAATCTGGGCGGCGGAACCGCGCGCGCCCGAGTCGGCCATCATGTAGATGGAGTTGAAGGCTTCCTGCTTGACCTTGTTGCCTTCACGGTCGATGACGTCTTCCTGGCCGAGTTGCTCCATCATGGCCTTGGCGACCTGATCGCCGCAGCGGCCCCAGATATCCACGACCTTGTTGTAGCGTTCGCCCTGGGTGACGAGACCGTTGGCGTACTGGCGTTCGATTTCGCCCACCTCGGTTTCGGCGGTGCTGATGAGTTCCTTCTTCTTCATCGGAACCAGCATGTCCTTGACCGTGATCGAGATCCCGGCGCGGGTGGCGAGACGGTAGCCGGACTGCATCAGCTTGTCGGCGAAGATCACCGTGGCCTTGAGGCCGCAACGGCGGTACGAGGCGTTGATGAGCTTGGAGATTTCCTTTTTCTTCAGCGGTTTGTCGATCACGCTGAACGGCAGCCCGGCAGGCAGAATCTCGGAAAGAATGGCGCGCCCGGCCGTGGTATCGGCCCGAATGATGCGCTCGATGTGCTCACCGTCCGGCCCGAGATCGACCTCCTTGATCCGCACGGTAATCTTGGCGTGCAGGGAAATCTTTCCCGATTCGTAGGCGCGCTTGACTTCGCTCACATCGGCAAACAGCATGCCTTCGCCCGGCGCGTTGACCGCGGCGCGGGTGGCGTAATAGAGCCCCAGCACGATGTCCTGGGAGGGGACGATGATCGGCTCGCCGTTGGCCGGGGAGAGCACGTTGTTGGAGGCCAGCATCAGCGTGCGGGCTTCCATTTGCGCTTCGAGCGACAGCGGCACATGAACGGCCATCTGGTCGCCGTCGAAGTCGGCGTTGAACGCGACGCAGACGAGCGGGTGCAACTGGATGGCCTTGCCTTCGATCAGAATCGGCTCAAACGCCTGAATGCCCAGACGGTGCAGGGTCGGAGCGCGGTTGAGCATCACCGGATGTTCGCGGATGACGTCTTCCAGGATGTCCCAAACGATGGGTTCCTGCATTTCCACCATCTTCTTGGCCTGCTTGATGGTGGTGGCCAGGCCCATGAGTTCGAGCTTGTTGAAGATGAAGGGCTTGAAGAGTTCGAGCGCCATCAGCTTGGGCAGGCCGCACTGGAAAAGCTTCAGTTGCGGGCCGACGGTAATCACGGAACGGCCCGAGTAGTCGACGCGTTTTCCGAGCAGGTTTTGCCGGAAGCGGCCTCCCTTGCCCTTGATCATGTCGGCAAGCGATTTGAGCGGACGCTTGTTGGCGCCGGTCATGGCCTTGCCGCGCCGCCCGTTGTCGAGCAGCGAGTCGACCGACTCCTGGAGCATGCGCTTTTCGTTGCGCACGATGATGTCGGGCGCTTTCAGTTCCAGCAGCCGACGCAGGCGGTTGTT
>Ga0209737_10001972_pt1 | contig 14424 bp, 11 predicted proteins | sample TergutCu122P3_FD_187284 | JGI IMG/M metagenome (GOLD analysis project Ga0209737, IMG submission 187284) | Cubitermes ugandensis P3 segment gut microbial communities from Kakamega Forest, Kenya - Cu122 P3 (SPAdes) (version 2) | ecosystem: Host-associated > Arthropoda: Insects > Digestive system...
TTGCTGCTGCAAATGCTCGAGAACTTGGAATTTCGCCCGAAAGAAGCGTTATTCCTTTTAATGATAACGCTGAAAAAATCGCAAAAAGCAGAGCAGCGGATTTTGGACTAGGAACTTCGGTTTCATGGATTGAGCATATTTCAAAAAATGCTGTTGAACCGATTGCTTTGGAAGAAGCGATTGATGAAATTTATTGGAAAAAAGTTGACGAGTTGGCTGAAATGAAAACTTTCGGAATCGAAAATGTATTGGGTATTATGGTGAAAGCAAACAGAATTGAACGCTGGTTGCGCTTAGATACGGAAAAAGGAATTGCGCGGGCAAATGATTTGATTGAAAAACTTAAATCTTCGGCGCAGAAATAAAATTGTTGAGTATCATACTCTTGGAGGTAATAATAAATGAGTACAAAAGGTAAAGTTGTCGGCGTTGTTGCAAACTTGGTAACTTTGGAAGTTGATGGTCCGGTTGGGCAAAATGAAATTTGTTACATTGACCTTAACGGCACAAAAATGATGGCGGAAGTTATTAAAGTTACGGGTGATAAAGTATCTGTTCAGGTTTTTGAAAGTACGCGCGGACTTAAAACAGGTTGTGTTGCAGAATTTACGGGACGAATGTTGGAAGTAACTTTGGGACCCGGAATGCTCTCTAAAACTTATGACGGATTACAGAACGATTTACATAAAATGGATGGTGTTTTTCTTAAGCGCGGAGATTATACACAACCGCTCAATCCCGGGCAAAAATGGGATTTTGTTCCGACGGCAAAAGTTGGCGACGAAGTTGAAGCGGCGGCGTGGCTCGGAGAAGTTAAAGAAAACTGGCTTAATCATAAAATTATGGCTCCGTTTAACCTTAAAGGTTCGGCAAAAATTAAATCAATTGCTCCTGCGGGAAGTTATACATCCGATACTCAAATTGCTGTTTTGACCGACAAGGACGGAAACGATATTTCGGTTACGATGGAAATTAAATGGGCTGTTAAAAAAGAAGTTAAAGCATACAGAAACAAACCTCGTCCGTTCAAATTGTTTGAAACGGGAGTCAGAACTATTGATACGCTTAATCCGCTTGCAGAAGGCGGAACAGGATTTATGCCCGGACCGTTTGGTGCCGGAAAAACTGTTATGCAGCATAGCTTATCGAAAAACGCAAATGCCGACATTATTGTTATGGTTGCATGTGGTGAAAGAGCTAACGAAGTTGTGGAAATTTTCACTGAATTCCCCGAACTTGAAGACCCGAGAACCGGTAGAAAACTTATGGAAAGAACGGTTATCATAGCAAATACGTCGAATATGCCTGTTGCAGCCCGTGAAGCGTCGGTTTATACGGGAATGGCGATTGCGGAATATTATCGTTCTATGGGAATGAAAGTGCTTTTACTTGCCGATTCAACATCCCGTTGGGCGCAGGCACTTAGAGAAATGTCGAATAGATTGGAAGAACTTCCGGGACAGGATGCTTTCCCGATGGACTTGTCGGCGATTATTGCTCAGTTCTATGCTAGAAACGGATTTGTGGAACTTAATAACGGAAAAACAGGCTCAATTACCTTTATGGGGGCGGTTTCACCTGCTGGTGGTAATTTGAAAGAACCGGTTACGGAATCTACCAAAAAAGCGGCAAGATGTTTCTACGCTCTTGAACAGGCTCGTGCGGACTCAAAACGATATCCTGCGGTTGACCCGATTGAAAGTTATTCAAAATATATTGAGTATCCTGAAGTAATTTCGTATTTGGACGAAAATGTGCAAAAAGGATGGGCGCAGGGAGTTCAATATTTGAAAGACGTGTTACTTAGAGGAAAAGAAGCAAAAGACCAGATAAATATTTTGGGTGATGACGGCGTTCCGCTTGAATACCACGTTACCTACAACAAATCCGAAGTTGTGGATTTCGCTATTTTACAGCAGGATTCATTCGATAAAATCGACGGAACAACACCGATGAAGAGACAAAAACAGCTTACAAACAAAGTTTTGGAAATTTGCCGAAATAATTATGTGTTTGCGGATTTTGACGATGTGAATAAATTTTTCAGAAGAGTAATAAACCTTACCAATCAAATGAAATATACAAAATTTGAGACGGATGAGTTTTATGCCGCAGAAAAAGAACTTGATGAATTTGTAGCGACAAAAAAAGTTGCTGCCAAGAAGGGGGAATAAGTAGATGAGCGCATTTCAGAAAATCTACACTAAAGTAGAAAATATTACAAAAGCGACAATAACGGTTAAAGCAGAAGGCGTTTCAAATGAAGAAATGGCGTATGTTGATGGTCGTCCTGCGCAGGTGGTGAAAATTAAAGGAAACGAAATTACGCTTCAAATTTTCCCGGGAACTCAAGGAATTTATACGAATGCCGAAGTGAAATTTACAGGCAAAGCGCCTACAATTAAACTTTCGGACGAACTTCGAGGCAGATTTTTTAACGCTTACGGCGAACCTATTGACGGTGGCGCACAAATTGACGGCACAGAAGAAGAAATCGGCGGTCCGTCGGTAAATCCAGTTAGAAGAAAACAGCCGAGTGAGTTTATTCCAACAGGTATTGCAGGTATTGACTTGAATAATACGCTTGTTACGGGGCAAAAAATTCCGTTCTTTGCAGACCCCGACCAGCCGTATAATATGGTTATGGCGGATGTGGCGCTTAAAGCAAAAGCAGATATGATTGTTTTGGGCGGAATGGGAATGAGTAACGATGACTATTTGTATTATAAGCAGACATTTGACAATGCGGGTGCTCTTGACAGAATTACCTGTTTTATAAATACGACCGACGATGCTCCTGTTGAAAGACTTCTTATCCCGGATATGGTGCTCACAACTGCGGAATATTTTGCAACTAAAAAGAATATGAAAGTGCTTGTTCTTTTGACTGATATGACTCTTTATGCGGACGCACTTGCTATTGTTTCAAATAGAATGGACCAAATTCCGTCTAAAGATAGTATGCCCGGTTCGCTTTATTCGGATTTGGCGAAAATTTATGAAAAAGCTGTGCAATTTCCAGAAGGCGGCTCAATCACAATTATTGCCGTAACGACACTTTCGGGCGGTGATATTACTCACGCTATTCCTGACAATACGGGATATATTACGGAAGGTCAGTTGTATTTAAGAAGAGATACCGATGTGGGTAAAGTTATTATTGACCCATTCCGTTCGCTTTCTCGTTTGAAACAGCTTGTTATCGGAAAGAAAACCAGAGAAGACCATCCTCAAGTTATGAATACCTGCGTTCGTTTGTTTGCTGATGCGGCAAATGCCAAAACTAAACAGGAAAATGGATTTGACTTGACGGATTATGACGAAAGATGTTTGAAATATGCAAAAGAATATTCGGAACAGCTCCTTGCGATTGATGTAAATATTGACGCTGAAAAAATGCTTGATACGGGTTGGGAAATTCTTGGAAAATACTTCACAAAAGACGAAGTAGCGATGAAAAAAGTTCTTATGGACAAGTATTGGAAGGGAAAGTAAGGGCAAACCCTTGCGGTTGCCCCTTGGGAGGTAGATTGTGGCATTAAAAATTCAGTTCAATAAAACTGCTCTTGCTCAACTCAAAAAGGAGTTGAAAGTGAGAGAAAAGGCTTTGCCGACACTAAAAGCGAAAGAGACAGCTCTTCGTTTGGAAGTTAAAAAAGCTAAAGAAGAACTTATTGCTGCTCAAAAGATTTACGAGAAAGATTTGCAAAATTTAGCCGAATACGGCAAACTTTGGGGTGAATTTCCAGATGATATTTTGCAAGTTAAAAATGTTGAAGTCGATTTTAAGAAAGTTGCAGGCGTGAAAACTCCTGTTTTGGGGAATGTTGAGTTTAATTTGATGATTGACTCGTTTTTCTCAATGGCTGGATGGACTGCAGCCGGTATTGCACTTATTAAGGAATCGGCAAGAATCGCGATTGCGATTGATATTGTGAAACAACGGCTTTCTATATTGGAATATGCTCGAAAAAAATCAACACAAAAAGTAAATCTTTATGAAAAAGTGCAAATTCCCGAATATAAGGAAGGAATTTTGAAAATTAAGCGCTTTATGGAAGACGAAGAAAATCTTGAAAAATCAGCGCAAAAGATTCTCAAAGATAAATTATCGCAACAGCAGGAGGCAGCATAATGGTTACGAAAATGGCTAAACTTTCTGTTTTGCTTTATCATGGTGAACGAGAGTTGTTTCTTGGAAAATTGCGGGAAGTCGGCGTTGTTCATATTGAAAAAGCGGATAAAGAATTAAACGCAAAATCTGTAACGCTTAACGCGGAGCTTTCTGAAGTCGAAAAAGTGATTGCCGAAGTTAAAAAAATAACGGCAACCAATAAAGATATTTCGGGAAAATGCGAATTAAGTGCGGCGGATGCTGTAAAACAATTTGTTGCAAATTCATTGAGAATTGAAGCGATAAATGGCGAAATATCCGCTGTTTCAAAAGAAAAGGTGAAATTTGAGCCTTGGGGTGATGTCTCAATTAAAACACTTGATAAACTTCAGGAAAAAGGCGTATATGTTTCACTTTATGAATTGTCTGTTAAAGACAAACATCTTTTGGAAAACATTGATTACGAAATTATAAAACAAACTCCGGCATATATTTATATTGCTGTTGCCGGATTGGAAGAGCCGATAATTATTGAAGGCAGAGAACCGTGGCATTTACCTGATTTAACGCTTGCGGAATTGAACAGCAAAGAGTCGATTTTGAACGCTGAAAAATATAAGTTATCTCAAGAGCAGAAAGATATTGCGACTATTTTGAACGAAATTGAAAAACACAGGGCAGGTATTCAAAATTTGTTGAATTTTGAAATAGCGTCTTCGTCTATGGAAAATGCCGGAGCCGAGAAAATTCTTTATGTAAACGGTTGGGTTCCTGTTGAAAAACAGGCTGAACTTGAGAAAGTGTTCAATGAATTTTCGTGCTGGTATGAATTTGAAAAACCAACAAAAAAAGATGATGTTCCTGTACAATACAATAATAGTAAATTTGCTCAAAAGTATGAAGTTATTACAAATCTTTTTGCACTTCCCAAATATGCGGAAATTGATCCAACGCCGTTTTTTGCACCGTTTTATATGCTTTTCTTCGGATTTTGTGTTGGTGACATCGGTTACGGATTGTTGATTTTGTTTGGTGCAATGTTTGCGTATTTCAAAGTGAGCGACAAAATGCGTCCGATTACGATTTTGGCAATGATGCTCGGATTTTCGACTATTATCGGCGGATTTTTACTTAACGGCTTTTTCGGAATGCCGGTATTTAATTCAGCTGACGGAACAGGATTGCTTGGTACAGCTGGCGGTTTGAGCGTTTGGTCATTCCTTAAAACAACCACTGTTCATACAGCAACCGGTACCAAAAATATAATGCCTATGATTCCTTTCTCGTTGTTTTTGGGAGTCTTCCAAATTTTATTTGGAATGGTGCTTAGAACAATCAATAAGCTCAGACAAAGCGGTGGAAATATTCAATATGCAATTTATCCGATTGGGACTATGTTTTTGACGATTGCCGTAGCACTTTGGACAATTCAAATCAATTTCTTGGATTTAGGCTCGTTCTTTGAAGTAATTACTCGCGGTAGCGTAACTGCAATGGATATGGCAGCTAATATTAATTCGACTATGATTTTGATACCTTTGTGTATTGGACTTGTGTTGGTATTTTTCTTTAACAATCCGTCAAAGCCGGTTTATGTGCGTTTGCCGCTTGGACTTTGGGAATTGTATAATTACACAACGGGAATTATGGGCGATGTGCTTTCGTATATTCGTTTGTTTGCACTTGGACTTGCCGGCGGGCTTTTGGGTGCTTCATTCAACCAAATAGCGTTGATGATTACAGGCGGCAAATTTGATTTGGGGACGCCGCTTATTATTTTCACGATACTTGTGTTGATTTTAGGGCATACGATAAATATTGCGCTTGCGGCACTCGGAGCGTTTGTTCACCCGCTTCGTTTGACTTTTGTGGAATTCTATAAATATATGGAATTTGAAGGCGGAGCAAGAGAATATAAGCCATTTGCAAAAGTTGATTAGTTAATAAAAAAGGTTTTTTGTAGGGGCGACAATCTGTCGCCCTTTTTTATTTGTTTCGGTTTTGTGAAATAAAGTATTTTTCGGAAGAAAATTAAACCATTGAGAAAATTATGAAGCAAAAAATTATTTTACTTTTGATTTCAATCACTTTTTTTGCCTGCACGGAAAACAATAATTCAAATAATGATAACACATTAGAAACGAATGTAGTTTTTATTGAAAATTTTGATGGAAATAATCCGAAAAAACTCGAGAATTTTTCTTATGGTACAGGAAGAATAACTCCACACGATAATCTGCTGAAAATCGAAGACGGGATTTTAAAAGCGGCAATCGATGGCAATGACAAAGCCGGTGCTTGGCAAGGACGAAATTATGCGGCAAACGAGCTTTCTCTTTTCGGAAGATATTCGGCGAGAATCAAAATTCCGCCGGTAGAAACGCAGCCGAATGTTGGGGGAGTTGTCGGATTTTATACTTATTACAGCGATTTATACGGAAATGAGCAAGAAAAAGACATTAATCAAAATGGAATCACAGATAATCCCGAAATTGATTTTGAATGGCTTATTGCAAATCCGAAAATAATTTATCTGACTGCTTGGACGGATTACGAAGAAAAACCAAACGGTACGGAGTTCAGAAAAATTTCTCGAATAATAAATCTTGCTACCGGAAAAATTTACTCAACAACTTATGCGGAAAAATGGGGTAAAATTACTAAATTAACAGATGTTGAGAATCAGCCGGAAACAATAAAACCTATTCCGAATTTTGATGCTTCTAAAAACTTTTACACTTATGGATTCGATTGGAAAACCGATAATATTCGTTGGTGGATAATAAATCCTGAAAATTCTGCAGACACAATAACGCTTTGGGATTACAAAGGAAATACTGAAAGAATTACACAAAAACCGGCATATTTATCGTTTAATATTTGGCATACGAATGATTGGGCAGCCGAAGAAAAACCAAAATCTACCGAAATACCGATTGGCGCATTTTTTGTGGAATTTGATTGGATAAAATACGAAAGATTCGATAGAAAATGATAAAATACATTCTTAAACGGCTTTTATTGACAATTCCGCTACTTTTGGCAATGTCGTTTATAACATTTTTTCTAATCCGACTTGCTCCGGGTGATATGCTTGCGAGTTATCGTGCTAATCCGCAAATTTCGCAGGAGACAATCCGCAATCTTGAAGAGAGATTTCACCTTGATAAACCGCTTGTTGTTCAATACGGATTTTGGCTAAAAAATGTTGTTCGCGGTGATATGGGTTATTCGTTTCTCAAAAAAGATGCGGTTTCGTCGGTTATCGGCAGCCGGCTTGTGAACACGCTAATTTTGGCATTATTCAGCATTTTCATAACTTGGACAATTGCAATTCCGCTTGGGATTTATGCTGCAATGAATCAGTATAAACCTATAGACGGATTTCTGTCATTTATTTCATATATAGGAATTTCATTTCCGAATTTCTTTTTGGCACTTTTACTTTTAGCGCTAATTTCGGTAATGCCGGAGTTGCCGATTATAGGAAAACTTCCTCTTGGCGGAATGAAATCTGCGGATTTTGAGTCGCTTTCATTTTTGGGACAAATAGGGGATTTACTTAAACATTTGTTGGTTCCAGGAATTGTTTTGGCGACGGCTTCAATGGCAGGTTTGCAAAGAATTATGCGTGGAAATATGCTTGAAGAACTTCGTCAGCGGTATATTACAACCGCAAGAGCAAAAGGGCTTCCTGAAAATAAAGTTATTTACAAACATGCTCTCAGAAACGCAATAAATCCGCTAATAACAATTTTCGGCTATGAATTTTCGGCACTTCTTTCGGGCGCGGCGCTTACCGAAATTATTACGGGCTACCCCGGACTTGGCTCGGTTATGCTTGAAGCAGTTCGAGCACAAGACCAGTTTTTGATTATGGCAAATTTGCTTATGAGCGGTGTTTTGCTAATTTGTGGAAATTTACTCGCCGATATTCTTTTGGCGGCAGTTGACCCGAGAGTGAAATTGAGTTAAAAAAACAACAAAAAATTAAAAAATTAAAAAAATAGCTTGACAAATAAAAAATATATTGTATAATGTTTTATTAAAAGCAGAAATGCTTTAATTTAGTTCTTTGAGTTTTTACTCTAACAACCAATCTAAAACATTTAATATTTTTATTCCGCTTTTGAGATTTTCAAGCGGATACTCTCTTGTCAAAATAAACTTGGGATTGTGGTCTGAAATCATATCAAGAGAAGAAAATTCTCTAATTTGTGTTTTTTCGGTTTTAATTTCGTCTGCAACCTGATAATATTCTGTAATTCCGTCTTTTACTGCTACAAAATCGACTTCTTTGGTATTTATTTTACCGACATGAACGTTGTATCCCCGTCTGAGTAATTCTAAATACACAATGTTTTCAAGAATATGTCCCGCATCACCCTCTCTTCCCAATAAAAAATAACGCAAGCCAATATCCGAAAGATAATATTTGGCATTTGTTTGTAAAATTTTTTTACCTTTTATGTCGTATCTTCCTACTTTGTAAAGCACAAAAGCGTCAAGCAATCCTTCTAAATAATTCTCTATCGTCGGAATTTGAACTTCTCTGCCGTCTGATTTCATTGTGTTGTGAATGTTGCGAATAGATGTTTCGTTCCCTATGTTGTCAAACATATATTTTATTACGCTTTGAAGTCGAGAAACATCAGAAATTCGTTTTCGTTCAACAATATCTTTTAATATTATAGTGTTATAAATTCCCTGCAAAAACATATTGATTTGTTCTCTGTCCCAAATGTTTTTCTTGTCCAGCAAAGGATTATTCTCGGCTGTCAAACGCATAGCGTAAGGAAATGAGCTATTACGCAAATAATCATCAAACATTTTTTCCGTAGTTGCATTAAAAGGATACGCCGAAGTATATTCTTTGAACGAAAGCGGAAGCATATTTGTTTCTACGTATCTTCCCGACAAAAGCGTTGCTAACTCTCCTGATAGCATTCTTGAATTTGAGCCTGTTAAATACAAATCAATATTTTCGGACAATCGCAAACTATTAACAGCTTTTTGAAATTCGGGAACATTTTGTATTTCGCCAAGAAAAATATAGTTCATTTTGTCGGGAGTGCAGTTTTTTTTCACACTATCATGTAAAACACGCCAATCAAGTAGTTTTTCGTTGACAGCATCTTCAAAATTTATGTCTTGGATTTGTTCACTTAAAACACCTTTTTGTTTGAGATGTTTTTGGTATAGTTTGAATAAAGTTGATTTGCCGCAGCGGCGAATCCCCGTTATTATTTTAACGACATCATTTTTTCCTTGCCAACCAACTAATTTATTTAGATAATTTGGTCTTTTTATCATATCTTCCATAAATCACTCCTTGAAAATTTGATATATTGCACTATAACAAACTTTGTGAAATTGTTGCGTTTGACATACTGCACTATAACAAAATATATTATGCCGAAACGAATGTGTTTAAATATTTAATAATTTGTTTTATTCGTTCCAAAAAGAAACCATAAAATTTTATGCTCAATTATATCTGTTTCAAAATGCAACAAAACTTGCGTTGGCACGGCTTTTGCAAGTATAGGACGGAAGTAAAAATAACAAAGTCAAAGGAGCAGAAAAAAGGTGGGAAAGAAGCACGACGAAAAATTGAATGAGGAAGAGCATATTGAAGTAACATCTGAGCAAAACTGCGAATGCGGGAATGAATGTGATTGCGGTTGTGATTGTGAATGTAATGAAAATGAAGAAATCAATCAGTTGCAAGGAGAATTGGCTTTGCAGAAAGATAAGTATGTTCGTTTGATGGCGGAGTTTGATAATTTTAAAAAACGTACTGCGGGTGAATATTCTAAAATGATTGAAATGGCGAACAAAAATATTGTTGAAGATTTGATTGAAGTCAGAGAAACATTTGAGAAGGCACTTGCGGCGGAAAATGATTCGAGCGCGTTCAAAGAAGGTGTTGCTTTAATTTATACGAAATTCGATGAGATTTTGGCAAAGCATGGGCTTGAAAGTTTCGGTGAAGTGGGTGATGAATTCGACCCGTCTTTGCACGATGCTATGCTGAAACAGGCAAGTGACGATATTGAAGAAGGGAAAATTGCGGTAATTTTCCAAAAAGGTTATAAGTTGAGAAACAACATTATTCGCCACGCAAAAGTGGTAATAAGTTCAGGTGTAGGGGCGTAATATCTTGCGCCCAAAACAAAAAAGAAAATTAAGAAAGGGGTTATTTATTATGGGTAAAATTATTGGTATTGATTTGGGAACGACTAATTCGTGCGTTGCCGTGATGGAAGGTGGAAAACCCGTCATTATTGCGAACGCGGAAGGTTTGAGAACTACGCCGTCTATTGTTGCATTTGCAAAAGACGGACAAAAATTGGTTGGGGATATTGCACGCCGTCAAGCGGTGACAAATCCTGAAAACACAATTTATTCGATTAAGAGATTTATGGGTCGCCGTCATAACGAAGTTGGAAGTGAAGAAAAATTGGTGCCGTACAAAGTTATTGGTGCGGGTGATGAATTGGTAAAAGTTGAAGTAAATGGTCAGCAATATACTCCGCCGGAAATTTCGGCAATGATTTTGCAAAACTTAAAAGCAAGCGCTGAAGCATATTTGGGAACAACAATTACCGAAGCGGTTATAACTGTTCCCGCATATTTCAACGATTCGCAAAGACAAGCTACAAAAGACGCAGGTAAAATTGCCGGTCTTGATGTAAAAAGAATTGTAAATGAGCCGACAGCGGCAAGTTTGGCATATGGTCTTGACAAAAAGAAAAACGAAACCATCGCGGTTTATGACTTGGGCGGCGGAACTTTCGATGTGTCGATTTTGGAAATCGGTGACGGCGTTTTTGAAGTGAAAGCAACAAACGGCGATACTCATTTGGGTGGTGATGATTTTGACCAAGTGTTGATTGATTATATTGCCGACGAGTTTAAGAAAACCAACGGCATTGATTTGAGAAACGACAAAATGGCTTTGCAGCGTCTTAAAGAAGCGGCAGAAAAAGCGAAAAAAGATTTGTCGGGAATTGAAAGTGTGAATGTGAATTTGCCGTTTATAACTGCAGATGCAAGCGGTCCGAAACATTTGGATTTGACTATCACAAGAGCAAAATTCGAGCAACTTACCGAGAATTTGGTTGCAAGAAGTATTGAACCGTGTAAAAAGGCGATTAAAGATGCGGGAATTTCGGTTTCTGATATTGACGAAGTGATTTTGGTAGGCGGTTCAACAAGAATTCCGAGAGTTCAGGAAGTTGTAAAAGATTTCTTTAAGAAAGAGCCGAATCGCGGAATTAATCCTGACGAAGTTGTTGCATTAGGTGCGGCAATTCAGGGCGCGGTAATCGGCGGTGACGATTCGGTGAAAGATGTTCTTTTACTCGATGTTACTCCGCTTTCGCTTGGTATTGAAACTTTGGGCGGCGTTATGACGAAGCTCATTGAAAGAAACACGACAATTCCGTCAAAGAAAAGCCAAACATTCTCGACTGCGGCGGATAATCAGCCCGCTGTTTCGATTATGGTTTATCAGGGCGAACGTGAAATGGCACAGCACAACAGACTTTTGGGCAAATTTGATTTGAGCGATATTCCGCCGGCACCGCGCGGTGTTCCGCAAATCGAAGTAACATTCGATATTGACAGTAACGGAATTTTGAATGTGTCTGCAAAAGATAAAGGCACAGGCAAAGAGCAGAAAATCAAAATCGAAAGCTCAAGCGGTTTGAGTGAAGCGGATATTGAAAAAATGGTAAAAGATGCGGAAGCAAATGCAGAAGCAGACAAAAAAGCAAAAGAAAAAGTCGAAGTGAAAAACCAAGGCGAACAGATTGTTTTCCAAACCGAAAAAGCATTGAAAGAAGCAGGCGAAAACTTGTCGGAAGATGCGAAAAAACCGGTTGAAGATGCTCTTGCGGAACTCAAAAAAGCGATTGAACTTGACGATACTGACGCAATTAAGTCGAATATCGACAAGGTTAGTCAAGCGGCAAGTGCGTTCTACCAGCAGGCACAACAAGAGCAAGCACAGGCTCAAGCTCAAACCGGTGGCGAAGCGGCAACTGAACAATCAGCAGAAGGCCAAGCGGCGGAAGAAGCTGAATTTGAAGTAGTTGACGACGAGAATAAATAATTAGGAATTAGAAATGTGAAATGAGAAGTGAATTTTTTCGCTTCTCATTTTGCATTTATGTATTTTTATGTAAAATAAGGAGTAAATATGGGCACTAAAATTGCTATAATGTATGATTTTGATAAAACTCTATGTACTAAAGATATGCAGGAATATGGGTTTATTGATAAATTGGGTATGAAATCGGAAGAGTTTTGGGGTGAAGTTGATACATTTGCAAAAGAAAATGAAATGTGCGGAATACTTACTTATATGTATTTGATGCTCAAAAAATCCCGAGAAAAAAGCCAATCTATCAGACGAGGAGATTTTGTTAAACTTGGCGAAAAAATTGAATTTTTTGACGGAGTTATTGATTGGTTTGACAGAATTACAAAATACGGAAAAGATAGCGGCGTTGAAATTGAGCATTATATTATTTCGTCGGGCGTGAAAGAAATTATTGAAGGAAGCAAAATTGCAGATAAATTCAAAAAAATATATGCCTGCGAATTTCTTTATGACGAAAACAGTGTTGCGGTTTGGGCGAAATTGGCAGTAAATTATACAGCAAAAACGCAATTTTTGTTTAGAATAAATAAAGGTGTTCTTGATGTTTGGGATAATAAGCAAATAAATAATTTTGTTTTGGAAGACCAAAGAGAAGTTCCGTTTAGAAATATGATTTATATCGGCGACGGACTGACAGATGTTCCGTGTATGAAATTGGTCAAAATGAACGGCGGGCAATCAATTGTAGTTTATCCGCCGAATACAGACGGAGCAGAAGAAAAAGCTGCGAAATTGTTTGATGACGACAGAGTGAGTTATGTAGAAAAAGCAGATTATTCGGAAAACGGCGATTTGGATTTGTTGGTTAAAGATATAATTGATAAAATGGTTGCAACCGATAAACTTGTTGAACGGCAAATTAAACAGAAAAAAAGTTAAAATTTAAATCTTATTCAAAAAATCTTCGTAAGCGATTTTTATTCCGTTTTCAAAATCGGTTTTCGGTTTCCAGCCTAAATTTCTCAAAACTGATGAATCCATAAGTTTTCTTGGAGTGCCGTCGGGTTTTGTGTTATCCCAAACTAATTCACCATTAAATCCGATAATTTTCTTTATTGTTTCGGCAAGCTGTTTGATTGTGATTTCTTTTCCGCTTCCGACATTTATATGCTGATTTCCCGAATAGTTTTGCATTAAAAATAAACACGCATCGGCTAAGTCGTCGGCAAACAAAAATTCACGCAAGGGACTGCCCGTTCCCCAAACTACAACTTCTTTCGCACCGGAAATTTTCGCTTCGTGAAAACGGCGGATTAGTGCAGGTAAAACATGTGAATTTTCGGGGTGATAATTATCGCCTATTCCGTAGAGATTTGTCGGCATTGCGGAAATAAAATTTGTGCCGTATTGTCTGTTTGCACTTTCGCAAAGTTTAATTGCGGCGATTTTTGCTATTGCATACGGCTCATTTGTTTGTTCCAATTCGCCTGTTAAAAGCGAATTTTCTGTAATCGGTTGTTCGGCAAATTTGGGGTAAATGCAGGAGCTTCCCAAATTCAGCAGTTTTTTTACACCGTTTTTACGGGATGCTTCAATTACATTTGCCGCAATCATTAAGTTTTGGTAGATAAAATCGTAGCGATAAGTATTGTTTGCAAAAATTCCGCCGACTTTTGCCGCTGCCAAAAAAACATATTCGATTTTTTTATTTTCAAAGAAATTATTTACTTCTGCCTGATTTAGCAAATCAAGTTCGTTGTGTGATTTTGTTATGATATTTACGAAACCCGTTTCGTTTAGTTCGCGTAAAATTGCTCCGCCGACCATTCCGCTATGTCCTGCAATAAATATTTTTGCCGATTTTTCCATTGTTTGCTCCTTTTTTTAATAGAAAATAAATTATATTCACATTAAATAAGGAATAAATATGACAAATAAGAGTGATACACCCAAGAAACTTCCGCCGATGATGACGCAATATTATCGAATTAAAGCAGAATATCCAAACACAGTTTTGCTTTATCGAATGGGCGATTTTTATGAAACATTTGAAGAAGATGCGATAATTGCATCAAAAATTTTGGGGATTACACTCACAAAACGCAATCACGGCGGTGTAGACGAAACTCCTCTGGCAGGATTTCCGCATCACGCAATTGACAAATATGCACACAAATTGGTAAAAGCGGGAAATCCTGCC
>Ga0209737_10001973_pt1 | contig 14419 bp, 13 predicted proteins | sample TergutCu122P3_FD_187284 | JGI IMG/M metagenome (GOLD analysis project Ga0209737, IMG submission 187284) | Cubitermes ugandensis P3 segment gut microbial communities from Kakamega Forest, Kenya - Cu122 P3 (SPAdes) (version 2) | ecosystem: Host-associated > Arthropoda: Insects > Digestive system...
GATATCCGCCCCTACGATGGGCGACGGATTGCGCGCCAGAATTAACCCAAAACAGCCTTCGACACCGACGCCGTAGGGGCGGATATCATCCGCCCGCAGCTCATCCGCCCGAATTTCCCTGGTTTCTCCAGTCTCCTTCCCCCGCTTGCGGGGGAAGGCCGGGATGGGGGCAATGTGTGCATCTGAATCAAAATCGCTCTAAAAACCTCAAGCAGCTTTTTCGCTGTCGCGCCACCCTTCGTCAAAACGCAATGTCATCATCTCATGCAGCCTTCTGGCAAGGCTGTTGATGGTTTCGATCTGTTCCATGATTTCCGCTTTTCCTGTAGTAGCCTCCAGGTAAAGGCCACGCATGAAACGGTCAGCGATCAAAGGAACACGCTTCTTTTTTTCCCATAGCGCGACCGCCTGAGATGTTTTTCCTATGATGCGGGCAAAGGTTTCCTGTGAAAGCTCAAGCTCTTTACGAAGAAACCTGAATTCCGCGCCAGAAAGTGGAGATGTCTGCCGCGCGACCATTCCGCCGATGACGCGATGTAGCCCGCGCACATCCTCGATGGCGACGACTTCGCCGTGTTCTGTCTGTTTGACGTGGTATCCGTTCTTCAGCCATACGTTTGGAAGGCCGGATCCGAGATAGTGGTGCATACCCGCTTCCTTTTTTAGTCCATTACGGTAACGACAACCGCAAACTCCCCATCAGCGTCTTCGTCCAGTTCGGCTACAACGAAAATTTCAATCCCTGCACGGAACCAGATAACCGTCATCCGCCACGCACCGCACGGCATCTGCGCTGGCCCTTCAACAATGCGGCCTTTTGCAAGACAGTCGAGCACATCTGGCGCAGAGATGCCGCGCTCGAACATTCGTTGTTCAGCATGTCGTGTGAAGAACACGCGACTGTCAGGCAGGTTGCGCAAGGCAGATTGCGCATGGTTTTTTCCGAGCGGAAACGGTAGGACATTACCCATAATTTATACCTATAATTTTTATAGTACAAGTAAAATGTCACCTGCCAGGAAGCTTGAAGCGTGTTTTTTGCAACGTACTTTGCAAGGTGGACTGACAGAGGGGTTGCCCGAAGCGCTCCCACCCACAAACCCGCTCAAGGGTTTGCGGGTTGAGAGACGAAAAAGCCGTTAAAAGCCCAGGCAGGCGATGTAGACCGTGTCATCGTCGAGGGTGGCGATACTGACCGGGGGGCCGGCGGTGGTGATGCCGACGCGCATCGAGCCGGCTGCGGGATCGCCATCGTCCAGCGTGCTGTCGAGTTGGCGGACAAGTTTGCCGGGAATGCCCGCCGAGCAGGTCACGTAGCTGCCCGGTGCGCCCAGGGGGGATGCAGCGCCGCCGGACTGGATGCCGATGCGTCCGCCGACGCTGTTCGTGGGCAGGAAATTGGGGTCGGTCGTGTCGGTCGATCCGGTGGCAAGATTTGCGAACCGGACATGCTGCCAGAAGTAAATGCTCTCGACTGCGGCCACAGCGGCGTCATCCCAGTTGCCGCCGATGGTTCCATCTGCGTTTCCGGCGGTTGTGCAGGCAGGCGCGCCCGATGGGCAGACATGGGATGGCGCGCGACCGTCATCGCCCGGTAGGGCGCGGAACTTGTCCTGATAGGCATAGAGGATCGTCTGTATGTTGCGGAAATCCTGGGCAAGGTTTTTGACTTTGGCGCTGTTGATGAGTTCCTGGCCCTTGAGTACTCCTCCGATCAACAGTCCGATGATGACGAGAACGATTGCGATTTCGACGAGGGTGAATCCGGTTTGTCTGGCGGTTGCTTTCATGGAAATTCTCCTTTTGCAGTGAATGACGACTTTGAACACGCGAACGTCACAGACGTCCGCCACGGGCGAGACCGGCAATGAAGAGCGGATGCCCGATCCAGCGCAGCAGGTCATCGAAGGCGGGGGTCGGTTCCCCGGCTTCAAACGTGGGGGAAGAGGGCGCATGCGTGGCGTTGAGTCCGTCGGCCTGCTGGTTGGGGCCGGTCGAGAAAACGACGGCGACGACGCGGGAATCCGCTGTGCTGATCAGGTTGCCGTCGTGATCCTTGATCTGAATGGTTCCGCTTGGCAGGGTGGAAAGCGTAATCGCGCCTTCGGCAAAAATCTTGTCCGGCCGGTAGCGCCAGTGCCCTGTCCACGGCTGGCCTGCATGGGTGCGCGGGCTGCCCCAGGGGTCATGGGCAGGTAGACCGAGCGTGCGCCAGGGCAGATAGCCGGGTACGTTCAGTATGCAGGGAGGCCCTTGCTCCAGCCCGTAGGCGGGATTTGCGGGGTTGGACTCGATGGTCGGGCACGGCAGGCGGCCGTGCACCAGGGCGAAGCCGATCAGCGCGTCGGTAATGTTGTCGAGCATGCCTTCTGCGGCGTGGCGTTGGCTGGCTTCAAAACGCATGGCGAGCGGCGTGATGAGAAAGCTGGCGACCAGGCCAAGCACGACGAGGACGATGGCCATCTCAACCAGGGTGAAGCCGTGTTTGTCCGCTATGGTATGCATCGGATCAGATCCTCGCTGGCAGGACGATGGAGGTCGGCGATTGCGTAGTGGCGGTAGCCGGCGTAGTCGCCCGTGCCGGTGATGTAGCTCACATGGTTTATTCCTTCGAGGTATTGGGCGGAATCCGCGCGCTCGGCTGCGGTGCTTCGCCGTTGCGGGGCGCTGCCCCGTAATCGTTCGCCGCCAAACAGCACGAGGGCGCGGCAGGTTTCGATTTCGGAAGCCGGTGAAGAAACCGTCGAATCGGTCAGCGCCACGGTCAGGCAGGCGGTGCCGTCCATGCAGGCGACGAAGCGTGACTGGTCACGCCAGTTGTCATGCGCGGCGGCTTGTTCTGGCGCGATGCCGAGTGTGGCGCTGTTGGGCAGGCGTCCATGCGCGCGGTTGTCGATGATTGTTTCAGCCTGGGCGGTGAGGAAAGTCAGGCGGTCGGTGTCGGCAAGAAGCGATTGAAGCGCTGAGGCGGCGGCGTCGAGAATGCCGTCGATCATGCTGGAGAAATCAGACCGTCTGCGCAGGGTGGCGAACAGTTGATCGACGGTAATCCACGCAGCGATGTCGTTGGTACTCGTTCCCGGTTCTCCCTGAACGATGTCGAGGTTGCCGGAAATATCGCTGGCGTATGGATGATCGAGAAAGGCGGGCAGATCGACGGAGGCGTTTGCGCTGCCCGGACAGCGCTGTGCGCCGGTGACGGCAGGAGGACGAGTCTGGCCGGGCAACGCGGTTCCGGGAGCCAGAATCACCGCGACGACATCGTGCTCATCTGCGCTGATTGCGCGGCCAGTTGGGGAGACGATCCTGAACTGCCCAGGGCTGTCCCAGTTGAGGGTCAGTGGCTTGGGGTTGTGTTTGACGCTGCCTGCGACCGCGTACCACAGGCATTGTCCGTGACCGTCGCGCAGGATCGGTAGCCCCAGGGTGCGGTATGGAAAGCGGCCAAAGGCGCCACGGTCGCGGGCATTGCAGGCGCCGAGAGAAACCGACCCATTGTTGGTTTTGTCGGGACAGGGCAGGTAGCCGATGCTCTGGCCGTCGTGCTGCAATTCCGGGTAGCTGAAGGCGTAGCCGATGAGTGCGTCTTTAGCCTGGGTGAGCGCGGAGGTACTGCGTTCGTCGGCCTGCTGCTTGGCCCGAAATGCGAGTTGCCCGGATGCGGCCAGCGCGGCGGATGCCGCAAGCAAAAGCACGACGGGAAGCAGCGCTCCGCCGCGTGCGTGGTGGAAGGGAAACGGGAGGTTTGGCGCACGCGGCGTCATGGCTCGGATTTCCTGTCCTGAAGGGGCCAACTTTGTCCCGGCGACAGGGGGTGTCGGCGTCCGGAAACCACCGCGCCCGGAACGCTCTCATTGATGCGAATGGCAGGCTCAGTGGCGGGATCGACCGGGGCGCCATCGAACCACAGGGCAACGATGCGACCGTCGCGCCACAGGACTCCGTCGAAGCGGCGCTTCGGAGGCGTTTTTACGGGGGGTGGGCGTGGCGGCGGCGTGGGTTCGGCGATATGGGAGCGCGTGGATAGTTGTCCGGAGAGTTGTTTCCACTCGGGTTTGTAGTGAGGCGAGCTATCCAGCGCGGCTTTGACGAGGGCAAAACGTTTTGCGCGTACCGTGCGCGCGGCCTCGGTCTCGCGGGCGCGGGTGAGCAGTGAGGCGATTTCCTGCATGCCTGTTCGCACATTGTTCAGTTGTGCTTCGGCTTCGGCATGCCAGGCGGTGGGCAGAAACCAGAGCAACAGCGCGCCCGCAAACGCGGCCATGCAGCAAATCAGGGCGCGGCGCAACCCCGGTGGCACAGGTTGCGATCGCTCCAGCGGAAGTGGGATCGACATCAACATGTTCATGGCGCGTCTTCCCGTGTTGGCAAGGAAAAGGTGGTCTCGAGCCGCAGGCGTTCCATGTCGGAATCGATATGCACTCTCATGGGAGAGGCGTGCTGTTGCTGCCAAAGTGAAACCAGCTTGTCGGCGGCGGTTTGCGGCGGCTCGTTGCCGTTGAGCGAGATTTCGAGTTCGATATCGCTCGATTGCGTGCCGTCGGAGGCGTTCCAGGTCAGCGATTCCAATCGCGCCCAAGGCGCTTTGTCGAGCAGGCTGGCAACGGCTTGCAGGATATCGACGGGGGCAATCCTGGGGTCGTGAATGAGTCTTTCGACCTCATTGAACCAGTCGTCGGGCAGGTCTGCTCCCGGTTCGGAGGTGGCTTCCGCGTTCAGTTTTTCCAGTTCGTTTTGAAGTTTTTGCCGCTCGGCGGTGAGTTGGTTGGCTTCCTGCCGCAAATGGTTGATGTCGATGAATCCGGTAGTGGCGGTTGCCAGACCGGCGGTGAGCGCCGCCAGGGTGACAGCCAGCGCGGCATGGCGTGCAGCGGACAATCGGCGCACCCGGCGTAGCGCATGACAGTTGTAATGTCCGGGTGTGCCGCCTTGACGTGCTTCCCGCAGGGCCAGCGAGAGAACGTCCGCGCCGCCGCCGGAATATCGGGCGATGTCGATGAACTCCATGACGCTGCTCAAAGATGGAGCCAGTTCGCGCAAGAGCGGGAAATCGGTTTCAGCCGCGAGCACGAGGATCGGAGGCGATCCTTCGATGAGCCGCTGCGAGGACAGCCAGGCCAGAGTCTGCGTGAGTTCGTCGCGGTAAACGGGCAGGTCTTCAGCGAGTGTGGCGGCCTTGGCGGTGATAACGCGCGAGAAGGCAAGGCGGCGTTGCCGGAAAAGAATCTGGCGCATGCCGCCTGCCCCGAGGGTGAGCAGCAGGCATTGCGGCGGCAATTCGCGCTGGCGGCAATACCAGTGCTCAATCAGGAAGGGCACGCTGGTGAGGTGCGGCGCGTTTGTCTGACCTTTCAGTCCGGCTTCGCTCAATACGTCCAGCCAGAGACTGATGGACGATGAGCGGGGAATGGCCGAGAGCAGCACGGGCTTGTTCAGGCCGTCTTCGGGGCCGGGGGGCAGGGGAGTCGCGCTCGTGAATCCGGCATCGGGAAAGCGTTGGGCCAGTTTGCGCTCGATGAGTTGGAGGCGGTCGGCGCGTGAGGTGTTCGGCAGACGCTCGACGGCGTGACGTTCCTCAGCGAGATCGGCAATGAGGGTGATGCGGCGGCGTGCCACTGCCAGCCAGTTCTGGAGCTTCGTGCGGGCGTCGTCGGTAGTGATTTTCGACTCGCGTTCGACCCCGCCTGCCGTATGCCGCCAGATGTCGAGTCCCTGCGAGTGAATGACCAGAGAATGTTCCATGGCGCGATTCAGACCGGCAGGCGGGTGATGATGTCGTAAATCGGGCCGAGGACGGCGATGGCGATCCAGAGCATCAAGAGGCCCATGATGATGGTGAGCGCCGGTTCGATACTGGCTTGTAGCCGTTCGATGGCTTCACGGGCATCGCGCTCATAAAAGTAAACGAGCTGTTCGAGGGCGCTGTCGAGTCGCCCGGTCTGCTCGCCCACCCTCAGCATTCGGGTGACGAGTCTGGGGAAAAGCCCGGTGGCTTCGAAGGCGTTGGCGATGCCTCGCCCAGCGGCGATGTGTGCGCCAGCGGCTTCGATACCGGTGCGAATCGCCAGATTCGGCGTTGCGCGTGCGGTGCTGGCGAGCGCATCGATCACGGTGATGCCGCTGGCGTACAGCATGCCGATCAGGCTGGCGGTGCGGGCCAGCGCCAGCCGTTGCGTGATGGGGCCGATGAGCGGCAGCCGGAGCGCGAGGGCGTGCAGGCGTCGGCGCAGGAGCGGGCGGCGTGCCGCCATCATGGAAAGCGCGACGAAGGCGGCGATGAACACCGGCGGCAACAGCCAGGCGTACTGTCTGAACCAGTCGGAGAAACCGATCAACAGGCGAGTCGAGAAGGGGAGAACCTGTCCATTGCTGCGAAACAGCGTAGCGACTTGCGGCACGACCTGGGTGAGCGCGACGGCAATGGCGACGCAGAGTACGCTGCCGACGACGAGCGGGTAAATGGCGATTTTTCGGGCGTTGGCCCGGAGTTCATCGGCGCGGGCGAGGTCTGCGCCGATCTGGCGCAACACGGGAGCGAGATCGCCGGTCGATTCGGCTGCGTGCAACATGCACCGAAACACTTCGTCGAAAACTTGCGGATGCTGTTTCATGGCGGCGGAAAGCGGCTGGCCGCGTTCGACTTCGGCAAAGAGATCGGACGCAATGGCCTTGATGCCCGGATGTCCCTGTCCGTCGGTGAGTTCGGCAAGGACATCGAGTATCGGAACGCCCGCGCCGAGCATCTGTTCGAGATGAAAACAGAAGTGGATCAGTTCGCGCCGGGGGATGCGCCGCGGGCCTCTCAGCCGTGAGGCTGGTTTGATGTGAATCGGCTCCAGGTTGCGCCCGCGCAGGCGCGCTTCGAGTTCGGCATGGTTTGCGGCGGCGGCCTCGCCCTGCACGATTTTTCCATGCACATCGCAGGCGCGGTAACGGTAGCGGTTCATCGCGCGGCTTCCGGTTTTGCCGGAGGGGCGAGCGGCCCCAGGACACGGAATAGTTCTTCGGGCGAGGTGCTGCCTTCCAGCGCCTTGCGCCGTCCGTCGTCACCGAGATCGAGATACCCCTCCTGCGCGCGGGCGGCGCGCGTGATTTCGGCGGGGGATGCGCCGGTGGCGACGAGTTCATTGAGCGTCTCGTCCATATTCAATACCTCGAAAACCGGCAATCGGCCGCGATATCCGCGTCCGGCGCAGTTCGGGCAGGCGCCCGCGTGGGCGAGGATGAGACCGTCGCCGCCTCCGTGGTCGGACAGGCCGAGTCGCAGGCATTCCGCAGCGCTTGCCGGGGCCAGATGGCGGCAGTCCGGGCACAGGCGGCGCACGAGACGTTGCGCGATGACGCCGCGCAGGTTGTCGGCCAGCAGCGCCGGGCGGATGCCGAGATCGAGCAGGCGCGCGATGGAGCCGACGGCTGTGTTGGTGTGAAGCGTGGCGAAGACGCGATGCCCGGTCATTGCGGCGCGGACTGCCATTTCAGCCGTCTCTGAATCGCGTATTTCGCCGACGAGGATGATGTCCGGGTCTTGTCGCAGCATGGCGCGGATGCCGGTGGCGAAGCCGATTTTTGCGGCTTCGTTGATGGTGGTCTGGCGAACGCGCGCCATCGGGTATTCCACCGGGTCTTCGAGCGTCATGATGTTGACGGCTTCACCATTGAGGTAGTCGAGCATGGCGTAGAGGGTGGTGGTCTTGCCGCTGCCGGTGGGGCCGGTGACGAGGATCAGTCCTTCGGGGTAGGCCAGCATGCGTTCGATGGCGGCAAGTCGCGCTGCGTCGAACCCGATTTTGTCCAGCGGAACGATGCCGCGGCGGTAGTCAAGGATGCGCAGTACGATGTTTTCGCCGTTGAGCGTCGGCATGGAAGAGACGCGAAAGTCGACCGGCCGTCCGGCAACGGTAATCGAAACCCGCCCGTCCTGCGGCGCGCGCGTCTCCGCGATGTTGAGCCCGGCCATGACCTTGATCCGCACCGCCATGGCGGGCCAGTGATTGAGATGCAGCGCGCGCACCTGCTGGAGGATGCCATCGACGCGGTAGCGGATACGCAGAAAACCGGCTTCCGGCTCGAAGTGGATATCCGATGCCGCCGTTTTGACCGCGTCGACGAGCAGCGCGTCGACGAGTCGCATGAGCGGATGTCCAGTCTCGTTCATGGCCGGGGCGGCGGCTGTTTCAAGCTCCTGGAGGATGTCGTCGATGGCGAGCCGGTAGCCGTAATGCCGGTCGATGGCCTCGCGGATCTCGGATTCGGCAGCGAGCATTGGACGCAGATGCAGCCCGCAATGTGCGGACAGCGCATCGAGCGCGATGAGGTCTTGCGGGTTGGCCATTGCCACGGTGGCGGTGGTCTCGTTGAAGGACAGGGGCAATGCGGAAGTGCGGCGGGCGAGCGGCTCGGGTATGAGTGAGAGCGTTGCCGGGTCGATCACGGCCCCGGCCAGTTCCACGACCTGCCGCCCGAGCCGCTTCGATAGCGCATCACGCAGCATGGTTTCGGTGATGAAACCGAGTTCCACGCACAACTGCCCAAGGAGTCGGGGCTTATGGGTCTGTTCATGCAGGGCGATGCGCAACTGGTCGTCGCCGATCAGGCCGACATCGAGCAGGGTCTGACCGATGAGCGCGGGCGATGGCGCCTGTGCGGCAAAGGCGGGTGCTTGGTTCATGGCGGCTCGTCATGCAGGAAGGAGGTGTTCGGCAGCACGGTCCGTTCCGGCGCGTAGTCGCCGTCGATGCCCGGATGCCGGATCAGACGCGGACGCAGGAAAATGACCAGTTCGGTACGGCGGACGCTGTTTTCGCGTCTCGTGAAGAGTTCGCCGAGCAGCGGTATCGCGCCGAGCAACGGAATGCGGCCCGTGTCGGTATCGAGCTTGTCTTCCATCAGCCCGCCGAGGACGGCAATTTCCCCGTCGGCGAGTCGGAGCACGGATTCCATCTCGCGCGTGCGGATCTGCGGCACGCGATTCGGAATGCTGCCCAGCGATGGATTGGGGTCGTCCTTGTAGCCCGAAATGCTGGAAATGGTGGGTCGCACGGCAAGGATGATGGCGCCGTCGCGCCCGATCTGCGGAGTGACGGCCATTACCAGCCCGACCGATACCGATTGCGGTGTGGTGGTCGCGGTGATTCTTGCGCGGTCGCTGTTGGCGTATTCGGTGATCGAGGCGTCGACGAGAAAATAGACGACCTCTTCAACCACCTTGAGAATCGCGGTCTGGTTGTTGAGCACGGAGAGTTTGGGGCTGGAGAGCACCTTGATTTTTCCAAAGGTTTCCAGCCAGTCCAGGCGCACGTCGAGCCGGCTCGAGAGATAGGAAATCGACGGCTGCATGCCGCCAGTGTCGTTTGTGCCGCGCGGGTTCACGCTGATGAACGGCAGATTCAGCCGACTCCAGTCGATGCCCTGTCGGTAGCCGTCGCCGAGCGTGACTTCGACGATCGTGGCTTCGATCATCACCTGTCGTCTGGCCGCGCCTTGTACGAGGTCGATGAACTCATTCACCTTGCGGTGTTGGCGGGCGCTGGCGAGCACCATCAATACGCCGGTTTCTCGGTTGCTGATGACGAAAGCGGATTCTTCCGCGCCGCCGCTACAGGATGCGGCCCCGCCCGCTGCGCCGGGCTGTCGCGCGGCCTCGCAGTTGCGGATGCCAGGTTCGTTTTTCTTGAGCAGCGCGCGGATATTGTTTTCGAGCGTTTCCCAGAAATGATTCGTCGCCTTGGCGGCGATCTGGGTGAGTGAAACATTTCCGTTGCTGGCGCTGCCTTTGGCATCGACGGCGCTGCTGCTGGTAGCGATCTGGGTGCTGGTGGCGATGGCGCCGTTCATTTCGCGCGCGAGGTTCACATAGTCGATGCGATAAGCGCGCGTAAACGGGGTATCGGGCATGGCCGCCAGACGCTTGCCGTCGAATTCGCAGCGCAGATCGGCCTGCTCGCAAAGGCTTTCAATCAGTTCCGGCAGCGGGCGATCGAAAACGCTCAGGCTGACGGAGCCTTCGACGCCGGGGTGCAGTTCGAGGTCGATCCGCTGGTCGCGCGCCAGCGCCGTGAGCACCTGTTCGACCGGGGCGAGGCGAACATCGAGCGAGTATGTCGGCGCGGGAGGCGGAGGGCGGGAGGAGGCAGGATTGGATATGGGGGTGCTTTTCTGTTCTTCGAAGGCGTCTGGAACCTGCACGCGTTTTTCTTCCGCCATCAAATGCCCGGAACCCGGCATGCGCCCGGAGTTTCGCTGCTGCGGCATCTGTGCGCATCCCGCAAGTGAGGCGGCGAGAAATGCAGTCATGACGATAGGAAGTGGGCGCATATTCCATAAGATTTATTATGAATGATTTCAACATATCGAAAATAAATATACGAGTCAACGCGCCATGCAAAATAATTTTTCTGTGTCGCTCGGCGCGCCATAAAAAAACCGCCCGATGGGCGGTTCGAGAGGTTGAGTTGCATGGATAGAGCGGTTTCGGTTCAAACCTGTACAGCACAAACTAATCTGCCCAAATTTTCCTGGATCCCCGCCTTCGCGGGGATGACACATTTCTGGGCGCTTCCCCCGTCATTCCCGCGAAGGCGGGAATCTAGAATGTATGCAATTGAATCAAAATCGCTCTAGCCCCGTGATCGACGCTCCCTTTATCCCCCCAGTTTTTCTACCGCCTCGTGAATGCGGGCGGGTTCGTCGAGCTTGAGGATGCGTTGCACTTTTGGCGTGATCTCGGCGAGATCGGTGCGCAGGATCTGTTGCTTGATTTCGAGAATGCGTGCGGGGTGCATCGAGAAGCTGCGTAACCCCATGCCGAGCAGCAACAGAGTAAAGGCAGGATTGCCCGCCATCTCGCCACAGACGGAAACAGGGCATTCGGCGCGCTGTGCCGTCTGGATGGTGCCGGAGATGAGTTTCAACACGGCAGGATGGAGCGGGTCGTAGAGACGCACGACTGCTTCGTTTCCACGGTCGACCGCCAGGGTGTACTGGATGAGATCGTTGGTTCCGATGGAGAGAAAATTGAGCCGACGGATGAACATGCCCAGGGCCAGCGCGGCGGCGGGCACTTCCACCATGCCGCCGACGGGCAGTTTTTCGTCGAATTTGATTTTTTCCTCGCGCAGTTCTTCTTTCGCCTTTTCGATGAGGATCAGCGTCTGTTCGATTTCATCGGCGTGCGCCAGCATCGGAATCATGATTTGCAGCTTGCCATGTGCCGAGGCGCGCAGCAGGGCGCGCAGCTGGGTGAGGAATATCTTGGGTTCGGCCAGCGAGTAGCGCACCGCGCGCAGGCCGAGGGCCGGGTTGGGTTCGCCCTGAGGGCTTCCGGCAAATGCCTTGTCTGCGCCGATGTCGAAGGTGCGCGCCGTGACGGGTTTGCCGGAAGCGGCTTTGACGACGGTGCGGTAGATTTCGTATTGCTCGTCTTCGTCGGGCAGGGTGTCGCGGTCGATGAAGAGAAATTCGGTGCGAAACAGCCCCACGCCGTCGGCGTTGGTTTCCTTGATCTGGAGCATGTCCTGCGGGCCGCTGATGTTGCCGAGCAACTGAATGAGTTCGCCGCCAAGGGTGGCTGCCGGGGTGTCGCGCAGGCGTTTGAGTTTGGAGCGTTCCAGTTCCAGTTCGGAGCGGCGCAACTGGTATTCTTCAATGACGGATTCATCTGGATCGATGATGGCGATGCCGCGCGTGCCATCGACGATGATGAGTTCGTTGGCGCGCAACAGGTCGCGGATGTGGCGCAGCCCCACGATTGCCGGAATGCCCAGGTTGCGGGCCACGATGGCCGTGTGGCTCGTGGGGCCGCCGATATCCGTGATGAATCCTGCGATGTGATCCTTGAAGCTGATGGTGTCCGCCGGGGACAGATCGTGGGCAACGATGACGGTGCCGAACCCGCCCTTGCGCTTGGGGGGAAGCGGGCCGGGATCGCCGAGCAGCGTCTTCACCAGCCGTTCGACGACCTGCACCACGTCGGCCTTGCGCTCGCGCAGGTAGGGGTCTTCGATCTGGCGGAATTGTTCCACCACCAATTCCATTTGCTGCACCAGCGCCCATTCGGCGTTGTAGTGATGTTCCTGGATCTTGTTGCGCGCGGCCTCGATCAGCACGGGGTCTTCCAGCATCATGCGTTGCAGGTCGATGAAGGCGCCCACTTCGCTATGCGGTTGAGCGGTGGCGGCCGTAGCTTTCAGTCCGAGCAGTTCATTGTCTATGGCCGCGACGGCGTTGTCGAAGCGTTCGAGTTCGGCCTTGAGATGGCGCGGCGCGATCTGGTAATGATTGACTTCAAGCAGCGTGTGCGAAACCAGGTGTGCATGGCCGATGGCAATGCCCTGGGAAACCGGCAGGCCATGTACGGTGAAACTCATCGTGTCGCCCTCCTCATGTTTTCGTCATTCTGCTTCGTCAAAACGGTTGGCGATCAGTTCAGTGATGCGCGCCATTGCTTCGTCGGCATCCTTGCCCACGGTTTCGATGGTGAGCGTGGCGCCCTGGGTAGCGGCGAGCATCATCAATCCCATGACGCTCTTTGCGCTGACCCGGCGTTCATTGCGTTCCAGCCAGACTTCGGAGACAAAATCGTTTGCCAGTCGCGCAAGCTTCGCCGAGGCGCGCGCGTGCAGCCCAAGTTTGTTGATGATTGCTACTTCGGTTTTCGGCATTTACCACTCGAATCATTGCATGTCGTTGGCGATTGTAGCCGATGGAGAGAGGCCGCGTTGGGTGTGGGGCTGCCGGTGTGCATTCTGGAAGAACTGATTTATTCCCGTGTTTACCTAGCGCGTCGTCCCCGCGCAGGCGGGGACCCAGAAAACCGTGGAAATGACCAAGAGTGTTCTGGATTCCCGCCTGCGCGGGAATGACGGAGTAGAGAGCTTCCTTATGTTTCCTCGGGCATCTGGTGGATTCGTAAATTGCCGCCCGTTCGCAGGCGGTCTAGAATATTTAGTTTCGTCATTCACATTCATTTGGATGACGCCTTACAGGAGAGGCAGCATGAAGATGGCAATGCAGGCAGCGGCAAAGACTTCGCCCGAGCAGGCGGCCACTACGGCTGCGGAGGGCGAGTTTTTGTATCCTCCGGTTTCCAAGTCTGCCAAGCTCACCGATGTCTGCTATGACATTCGCGGCCCGGTGTTGGTTCGCGCCCGGCAACTGGAGGACGAAGGGCACCGGATCATCAAGCTCAATATCGGCAATCTCGCGCCTTTCGGGTTCGATGCGCCCGAAGAAATCCAGCGGGATATGATCCGAAATCTGCCGCACGCATCGGGATATTCGGACTCGAAGGGCATTTTCGCTGCGCGCAAGGCGGTGATGCACTACACGCAGCAAAAGAATATCAAGGGCGTGGATGTCGAAGATATTTATATCGGCAACGGCGTCTCCGAACTCATCGTCATGGCGATGAACGCGCTCCTGAATGCGGGCGACGAGGTGCTGATTCCCGCGCCCGATTATCCGCTCTGGACGGCTGCGGTATCGCTCTCCGGCGGGTGCCCGGTGCATTACCTGTGCGACGAAGGGGCAGGCTGGATGCCCGATCTGGCCGACATTCGCAGCAAGATCACGCCCAATACGCGGGCGCTCGTGATCATCAATCCGAACAACCCGACCGGGGCCGTCTATCCGGATGAGGTGTTGCGGGAAATCGTCGCCATCGCGCGGGAGCACAATCTCATTCTTTATGCCGACGAGGTGTATGACAAAGTGCTCTACGAGGGCGCAACGCACACCTCGCTCGCGGCGCTTTCCGAAGATGTGCTGACCATCATTTTCAACGGCCTGTCGAAGAATTACCGCGCCTGCGGTTATCGCGCCGGGTGGATGGTGGTGTGCGGAGAAAAGCGGCATGCACGGGATTACATCGAGGGGCTGGATATGCTGGCTTCGATGCGCCTGTGCGCGAATGTGCCCGGCCAGTATGCGATTCAGACCGCGCTCGGCGGCTATCAGAGCATCAACGAGTTGATCTGCGAAGGCGGCAGGCTGCGTCATCAGCGTGATCTGGCCTGGGAACTGCTCACTGCGATTCCGGGGGTTTCCTGCGTCAAGCCCATGTCTACGCTGTACATGTTCCCGAAGCTCGATCCCCGGATGTATCCGATTGCGGACGATCAGGCGTTCATCGCGGAACTGCTCGAAACCGAGCGGGTGCTGCTGGTGCAGGGAACGGGATTCAACTGGCCGAAACCCGATCATTTCCGGTTGGTCTTTTTGCCGTATGAAGAGGATCTGCGCGAAGCCGTCGGGCGCATTGCGCGGTTTCTCGAACACTATCGCAAGCAGCATGGCACGCTGTAGTGGCGGGTCTTACATGTTTGACTCCCATGATTTCCTGTTTCCTTCACTTCAGAGACGGTTTCTCTCCTTCCCCCGCTTGCGGGGGAAGGTGGGGATGGGGGCGAGTGCCGCTGAATGG
>Ga0209737_10001974_pt1 | contig 14416 bp, 13 predicted proteins | sample TergutCu122P3_FD_187284 | JGI IMG/M metagenome (GOLD analysis project Ga0209737, IMG submission 187284) | Cubitermes ugandensis P3 segment gut microbial communities from Kakamega Forest, Kenya - Cu122 P3 (SPAdes) (version 2) | ecosystem: Host-associated > Arthropoda: Insects > Digestive system...
GTTTTCCGTCAGATGCACGCACTACCGGAAGACCGGTCAATTTGTTCCTGACCATGATATTGATCGCATCGCTGCGGCTTCCCGGGACCTCCACCACAATCGGTGCCGCAGTCATAATGTCTGCCACTGTTTTCATCCTAAACCGACCTCTAACGCTTCCCACAGTGAAAAAGCACGGTGCTTTTTATGTGGTATTTACGCGGGTTATTCTTCTTCAGGTAATTAAGGGCATTGATACACAACGATACATTCGGAGGTCAGTCCTTTGTTACAATCGGGGACTTAGCAACCAATACGGGACACTTTGCGTTCTGCACTATCTTTTCAGCAACGCTGCCCATCAAAAGTTTCGATATGCCGGTCCTCCCCAGCGAACCCATGACGATCACGTCGTATCCTCCCGCATCCGCCTCCTGAAGAATGACCTTTGACGGCGTTCCCTCGATGAGCTTCTCTTCCGCATCCACGCCCGCCGCTTTCGCCCTTTCCGCCACGTAGCTTGTGGCGGTGGTCCCTTCTTTTTCCAGCGCGTCGTATACGTTGACCAGCGAGGCGTCCATAGGCGAGCTTGCGTACACCGTTTTGTCCAGAACATAAACTGCGGTGACCTTTCCTCCGGACAGAAGCGCAAGTTCGATCGCTATATCGACCGCATACTTGGTGAACTCGCTTCCATCCGTCGGTACGAGGATCTTTTTGAAACTCATTTCAGTTCTCTCCTTTCGGCTCATATGTGAAGACGGGATCCCCGCTTCGCAGAACATCCTTCATTAAGGATCTCTCTGAGCAGGGAAGCACATTCAGAGCGGCCGGCATTCCTTCTGAAACGTAGATTTTGTTGCCCGGATATATTATTTTTCTTCCGTTGGTGAACATAGGGGCGACGACATCTTCGGCGGAACCTCCCTGGGAGAGAAGGACATCCGCGAAAGCCGAAGCTTCAGAACGCATGTCCGGTTCGCCGAACATGGCGTTGTCGGTGCCGATCGCGACATCGACGCCGCAGTCGAACATTCTTTTTATCGGGGGCTTCTTACCGAAGAACAAATTAGATCTGGCACATACGACTATCGGCGTCTCAGTCTCGGCGCATTTCAGAAGATCGGAGTTCGTTGCTTCCACCATGTGCACGACGAATGCGGGGTCGAAGGACAATATAAGATCGATATCCTCCCTCCTTCTTTCGCTGGCGTGAACAGCGAAGATCTTCCCTCTGTCCCTGACCTGATCGGCGATAATCTCGATGATCCTGTGGTCAATGTCCGATATGCCGGATATCCCGATGCCGTCGGCAACATCGAGTATCTTTGATATCTCGTCCTCATCGTAATTGTTGCTCAAAGGTCTGCCGAGGACGACCGCCGAGGGAGCCGCTTCTCTGAGTATCGAACATCCTCTTTCCCCTCCTTCCCTGAAATCTATGAACGTACCTATCCCGTTCCTGCGGGATGTTTCGGCGTATCTTCTGATATTCTCTTTGAGGGTCGTTTCGTCCAGCTCTTTGAGGTACGCGTGCTTGAGACCGTTCGGCGGGGCGACCAATTCTTCGAGAGTGATCCCCGGAGGTATCTTCAGTCCCGCGTCCGCACAGTGCGAATGGGAGTTGACCATCGGAGGAGTTACAAGACCTTTCGCCAGCGGTTCTTTCGGCGGAACTCCGTCTTCGATCGAGACAACGATGCCGTTCTCTATGCACACGTAACCGCTTATCACGCCGTCGCCGGTGAGCACGTAACCGCCCAGCACATCCATGGCGGAGTATCGGTTCCGCAGTATAAAATAAAGGGAGGAAAATGCCCGCTCGCCTTTACAAGCCAGAGGGTTTCAGGGGCATCTCGGAAATTTAAAATACTTTCAGAGGCTACAATGGCAAGGTGTTAAGCCATGGTAAAAGTAATAGAAGCAGAATGTGTAGCGTGCGGAGCATGCGTAGACGCCTGCCCGGAGGGAGCAATTGTCATGGATGACGTAGCCGTCATCAACAAAGACAAATGCATCGACTGCGGCGTATGCGTTGACGAGTGCCCTTCGGATGCCATCGTAGAGTGATCCTAAGGTCAGCAAACCAAGTCAGCGGGACTCCCCCGCTGGAAAACAATTTCATGCCCAGTAGGGCTTTTTCACGAATTTATATGCACTGACGACTGCGGTGGCCGCTTCTCCGCAGGCGGTCACGATGAGTTTGGTCTTTCCGGGGTAGTCGATCACATCCCCGCAGGCGAATATCCCGCGGCGGTTGGTGGCCATGTCGAAATCCACTTTCACCAGACCGTCCGAGGTAAGGTCGATGCCCCAATTCTTCAGATCGGAGAGGTCGGAATGTATCCCGATGTTGATCACCGCAAGATCGGCTGGCACATCGAATTTCTTTCCCTCTTGTTCGAGGGTGACGCTCTTAAGGCGGTCCTTCCCGTTGAATGATACCACGCCCGCGCTCATTATTGCTTTGACGTTGCTGTTCAACAGTTCGTTGACCGTGCTCTCGTTCCCCCTGAACTCCGGCTTTCTGTGAACGATCGCAACATCGGTAACGGTCTCCGCGATCAGCGCCATGTCTATCGCGCTGTCGCCGCCTCCGAACACCACCACTTTGTAACCGACAAGCTCCTCCTTCACCGGAAGGATGTAAGTGATGCCTTTGCCGGCGAGTTCTTCCTCGCCCGGAGCTCCCATCTTCTTCGGTTTGAAGCTCCCCATTCCGATCGCTATGAGCACCGACTTCGCGTGATATGTTTCTTTGTTGGTGACCACCAAAAGCTCTTCTTTGCCGTCGTTTATCTCGATGACCTTCTCCCGCTCCCGGATATCGCATCCCACCGATTCGGCCTGGGCGTACAGTCTGTCCGAGAGTTTCCTTGCCTGTACGGTCTCGAATCCCGGATAGTTCTTTATTCCTTTTTCCGGGTACAGGCCGGTCAGCTGTCCGCCGACGCTCCCCGCTTCCAGTATCAAAGTGGACATCATCTTCGATTTGGCAAAAATGCCGGCAGTAAGTCCCCCCGGCCCAGCACCGATTATGACGATATCATAGCACATTCAGGGTCGTATAGTCTATCTGTATAAAATATTGTTTGTGCGCCGCTGTGATTATTGACTTTTTTTCTGTTAATTACTGCGCTAATCGTTTTTATTTTACGAAATTCGCAGCAACGGCGCAAACCGCCGGGATACGCGGAAAATTTGCTTTTTTGTGCAGCTTTCCGGTAATCATTTTTTTAAGCGGTACAACCATATCATACTATTATGGATATGAACAGTGTTTCCGCGGAGAGCCTCCTCAACATGATCTTGGACGAGGTGGACGACATGATAATAATCAACGATCCCGACAGGACGGTGATCTGGATGAACCGTGCAGCGCAACGCAAACTGGGCGTTGCCGTCGACGATGTGGTGGGATCCAAATGTTACGAGCTTTTCGGAGCAACATGCTGCTGCGACAACTGCATCGCCAATCATACTCTGGGAGGACCGCGCCGCTGCGGGTGCAGGTTCAAATGCAGGAATGCCGCGGGAGAGTTCGAATGCGAACCCAGCGCCTACTACAAGGACGGAAAGCTGAAGATCGTGGTCCAGCATCTCCGTGCAGTTAAACAATAATGAATAAATATCGATATTCGATACCAGGTTCGTGGGAACAGAGTTATCGGAGTTCTATCTTGCGATCGGAGCGGTCATCATCTTCGCAGCGATCATAGTCATCATGAACAAAGTCCGAAAGACGAAAGACGTGTGAATCCGTCTTGGCATCAGGGACGACCGTTCTTAGTATATACGTGTAAGTAGATTTATCTGCCCGGTGATTAAATGGCAAATATCCCTCAAAATGTATTGGACCTGCTCGGCGCCCAGACGACGACCAAGGTCCTGGTGACCGCAACAAAGGATGCGAAGCCCCATGCGATAGTCGCGGGCAGCATCGGATCCCCTGCGGCAGACACGATGATCGTCGGCGAGATATTGATGAAGGTGACCGCAAAGAACCTTCAGGAGAACCCCAAAGCGGCGTTCCTGATCTCATCGGGACTGAGCTCGTTCATAATCGAGTGCACGGCCAAAGCGCGCCTGGACAACGGCCCCGAACTGGACGGAATGAACAAACAACTCGCTGCAATGAACCTCCGGGCGGCCGCGGTATGGGTGTTCAAGGTCGATGCAGTGTTCGAACAGGGCGCATCTCCGAAAGCGGGAACAAAACTGGCCTGAACGGGCCAAACTCCTTAATCTTTTTCAAAACCGACGCTTTGCGCCAATGGCGCAAAGCAGCGGGAATAATGCGGGAAGGTGATACGCTGGCACTTGAGAAACAAAAGAGACTGAACAATGCGGCGATGGCCGCCGGCTTTGCGATGGTCGCCGCGGGCATCGCCGTTTATTTTCTGCTGAGCGTATTGGGAGGCGTTCTTTTGGCGATCGCCGGCATAACTGTTCTGATGATCACGCTGAGGGTCGCGGATGTTTTTTTCAAGATGAAGATGATCGAATCTCAGGAAGAACGCAAGAAGTGAATGAAAAGTAAGTTGTTTGTTGGAAATAGTTTACGGGGAGATCAGAATCTCCTTCTGTCCCTGTCGCCGCCGCCGGGTCTTCCTTCCGGCTGGTGCTTCTTGAAACAGTCCCTGCAGTACACAGGCCTTCCCTGTGTGGGTTTGAATGGTACTTCGCATTCATTTCCGCAGTCCGAACATTTTGTCTTAAAGTACTCTTTGGGCTGATCCCTGCGGTCTCCGCCCCTATATCCTCCGCTTCCGTAGGCCATTTTTATTCCTCTCTTATTTGGGTATTCCCAATACTCTACCTTTACCTCTTCAACGATGGACCAGGAGCAATATCTGAATGCCTGTATGGGGACACGCCACGTAGTTTAAATACATTACGCCTATTCCGCAGGCGTTTTTCCGAAAAATGTATAATAATTAAGGCGGTGCGAGCTGTGTTTTTGTTATGACGGATGACCTTTTTATATACTAAGTATTACTCAAGTATATATTTACGCATACTAACAGAATAAAATCGGTTTTCAAAGCGCATACAATTATATATAATTGAAAGGTGATTACCATCGTAGTGTTCCCATGGCAAAAGATAAAACATTGTCAATTAAAGTCCCGATCGGTCTCTTTGAGCGCATGATCAGAGAAGTAGAAATAGGGGAGTATACCAACGTCTCCGATCTAACAAAAGTCGCCATAAGGATGCACCTCCTTCAGTTACAGCAAACAAGAGTGAGGCCGGATGAAGGCGACCGCAGAGGATACGGTCATAATCAAAACTGATTAATACAGAAAAAGTGCCGCAAGGCACTGTTTTTTTCTAAAAAAAGGATAGTTCAGATATCCCGTTCCGCAAGGGCGCTTTTCAATACCGCTACTTCCTCATCGGATAGCGTAATGCCCTTCCCCATCTTCTCTCCGTCCGGAGACCATTCTCTTATATCGTATTTCGGATCCCTGTCATTCCAACTGATCAGATTCAGTTCTTTGGTCCATCCCTTGGATGACTGCGAGAGAACCGCTATCTTTTCAACAACCTCGTATTTGAACTCAACCGGCATTGGCGTCCACCTCTAGGTTTTAAGATACCGTCTTTTAAATATATAATAAAATAGGAGATAAAGAAGAAAAGATTCTCTCCGGTTTCCTATAAAGGTTTATATTCTTCCTTTTGATAGACGGCATGCTGGGCAAAAGCGGGACCGGAAAAAGACCGTTTCTGCCCGGATGGTGCATAGATGGATCTGTTGTTCATAATAATAGTAGCTTCGCTGGTAGGCGTCTTTGTAGGGCTTGCGGCGTACTTCTCCTGCGCGGAGACGGCATATACCGGCCTGAACCCCATCAGGATCAAGAACCTTGCTCAGGAAGGTAACAAGAAAGCAGAGAAGGTCCTGAGGATCCATGAGAATTACGATGCTCTGCTGATCACGACGCTGGTGGGGAACAACATCATGAACGTTGCCACGTCAACGCTGGGAACGATGCTGTTCACGGAATTGTTCGGCGTTGCCACCGGGGTGATCGTAGCATTGGTGTTCATGTCAACGGTGATATTGCTTTTTGCCGAGATCACGCCGAAAGCTATGGCCAAAAGGAACGCTGAACGCTATGCGCTGAGGCTTGCGGGGTCGCTGCAGCCGGTGATAGTGATCCTCACCCCCATTTCGTGGGTTTTCGCAAAGATAACGAACGGAATAGCAAAAGGCGCAAAGGACGATTCATCGGAGGCTCCGTCATTCACAGAAGATGAACTGCATGTGATGATAGACGAAGTAATAGAAGAAGGCGCTCTGGAAAGGAGCGAGGGCGAGCTGGTAAAATCCGCGATGCAGTTCGATGACATCAAGGTCTCCGATATGTATACGCCGAGGTCCAACATTGTCGGTGCCGACCTTAACATAAAAGCCGAAGATCTCAAGAAGCTGTTCCTGGAGACGGAATACTCAAGGATACCCATATTCGAAGGGACGGTGGACCGTATTATCGGACTGATCAATTCCAAGGAGTTCTTCGCCATGTGCCTGACGGACGATGACGACGACTTTGATATCATGGATATGATAAGGCCGGTGAAGTTCGTTCCGGAGAACACGAACATCGCCGCACTTTTGAAAGAGCTGCAGAAGACCCATATCCACATCGCCATTGTTCTGGACAATTTCGGCAGGACTCTCGGCCTGGTGAGTATGGAGGATATCCTGGAGGAACTCGTAGGGGACATATGGGATGAGCACGACGAGGCCGGATATCCGATACAGGAAGATAAGAACGGAAGCTTCATTGTTCCCGGCGAAGCGAACATCTTCGAGGTCATGAAGAAGATCGGAGCGGAATTCGATGCGGGTGATTTTCAGGACAATTCGGTAAGCCAATACATCACTCACAAGATGGACAGGGTCCCGCGTAAAGGCGATGTTATTGAAGCTGGCACAGCGGATATCATCGTCAGATCGATGAAGAGCCGCCGCGTAAAGGAAGTGAGGATCTTCCCGGTCTGTCCTAGAGAAATTCAAGAGAAGTGAGGAATTCTCTCATCTTTGTGAGAGCGATCTCTTTCTTTGCCGGATGAGATACGATCTTTCCTGTGATCGAAAGCACGTCCCCATGATGTGCCAGCACGTATTTTTCCTGCACTAATTTCTGCTTATCGAGCCTGAGGTAAAGGGTACAGTCGTCATCTATTCTGTCCTCAAGGCTGCTCTCAATTTGGCCGCACAGGTCCTTTCCGAGTTTTTGGAAAATAGGCGTGACCTCTTTTTGTTTGCTGAGTTCGCAGCTCAGTATCAGTATCTTGTTCCCGTGCTCGCTGTCTGCGATATCGCATTCTATCTCTTCGACGCCGACGAGCTCTGCTATCGTGTCATGGATAAGCTCTTCGTCTTCGGTGGCGTAACAGAAGATCTTCACTCTGAGCCAATGGAACGTGCCCTGCATGGATTGACGATGTACTCTCGATTAATAATACTTACAATGAGGTTCCACAGGCGAGAGAAATTATTTAAGTCGCATCTCCGGGGTTCGGTGACCGATAGCCGGTATTTCATTCCGGCCCTTTCTAAGGCATTGTGCGGTCATCCCGATTGATGATATGTCTTAAGCGCCGATCTTCCTTTGTAAGTGATTTCTGTGAGGGCGGTGAAATGCGTTTCGGTAGTCATATCTGAATTTTTTATGGGGGATCTTTGTATATCTGCAATGATGGGTCTTTTTTGCTTCTTTTTTCAAAATTTTTGATTATTATTTTGAAAACCGAGATAATCTGAAAAAAATATTTTTAATATTAAATGTGCCAGTAAACAAAATTTTTGAGACGTAGTGAATTTTTTTAATTACCCAGATATCAATTATTGTAAAGTTATTTTATTTTTTCTGATTACCCAGCAATAATAATATTTATTCATAATATGCCAATCAAACATTAGATGTCTCATCCGGAAGAGGCAATAATGAGGTAAATCTTTCCGGTTCAGAGAGGGAAATGGTGAAAACTCTTCTTCCCGTAAGCTTAAGGGAGACTCCTTGGTCATATCCGACTGAAATAAGGTTTTTGAAGGTGACTTTCTTTATTCCCCACCCGCTGTAATTGCGCATTACGCTTATTTCGCCTGTTTTATGGTCAATTATCTCTTTGAAAGGAATGGTATATCCCTTTAAGTACCGGATCTTTATTGTTTCATCTTCTATTGATATCCTGAGCTTTATCAGTGAACACACCAGGATCGTTGCAGTGAATGTTATCGATGTGCCAGCAAACATCCAAAATGGGGTGTTCAAAGGCTCAATGAGGCAACAAATCAGTATGAATGCGTCTGTCGCAGCAAGTATGATCACCATTATAATGAATGCGTTCTTTGGCAGGATGTTCTGTATCTCTTCAAAGGCTTTTGTCATCTGAGTGACTGTATGCATTGATACTTTATCAATAGATGCCGTTTTTGTCATTCTTTATAGACAATTTGGGAATATTTGATCGTTTGAAATGTTTTGTTTATGTTTTTCAGGTTTTTGTATCGATCTGTCTCGGTTAAGGTCTGATCATGTCTCTTCTGAGTAAATTATTTCTGATAAAATAGGTATTTTCTTCTTATTGCGAGTCATTTTTAATAAGTTTTGACTTTTTTCTCTCGGAACGATGTTTTATGCGTTTTCGCTATTATTTTTTCTAAAAAACTATTTATCCAGAAACTTATTTTAAAAAATGTTGTTATCCAGTATATAAAAAAAACTTATACGCTATAAAAATTTTCGATTATCCAGATAATGATTATTATTTTTTTAAATAATTTTTTTTGAAAATCCGAATTATATTTTGTAATGATCGTTGCTCATTTTTTGTGTATTGAATGACGTACATTTTATTGAGTTTTTGATGTTATTTGCTATTTTTTGTACTATTTTTGTTAAATTTTTTTCTTACAAATATGACTCTATTATGTAGTGTTTTTATTGGTTTTTATCGAAATTTGCTATTTTTTATCAGCTTTTTTTCTGTCAACACAAAGTCGTTTTTTTGCTCGTTTTTTTGCGATTAATGATCATTTTTTGTATTTTTTATCATTTTTGAACACTTTTATCGTACACCGTATACCTCATTTTTAGCAAAAATAATTGTGAAAAATAAAGGATTTCCATAAAAATATTTTTTTTTGCGTCATTAGCCAGTACGCCAGAATTTATTTAACGCTATATATTTATCTTATTATCCAGCAAACAAATATTGTTTTTCTATGTATATTTTTGAACATTGATTTTTCACTACAAAAAAGATATTGAAGTCAATAAAAGTCGATTTTTTGCCGTAAAATGGGGGTATTTTTCGGTACTAATATATACTACTTAACAAAATATTGATAATCAGTTTGGATGGACATAGGATACAGCCTATGAGAACAACAAAAAGGAGGGAAAAAATGAGAACATTTCTTGGTACGAGCGGACGCGTTTCCGCTTTTGTAGCAATATCTGTAGTGTTGATCATGATTGCGACTTCTTTCGCAGCCGTAGATTTCAATACTATGTACAGTAAAGGGTCGCCATTGGCGACAGTGACTTATGATGCGAACGGCGGAACCGGAGCAGTACCGGCATCAGATACGTTTGAGACGGGTTTGGAAGCATCTCAAGTGCTTTTTGATCCCTTACCTACCAGGGCAGGCTATGTTTTTGTGGGATGGAGTACTTCACAGGCCGGTCCGGTAGAATATTCTGTTACAAATCCTTATGAAGAAAGGTTTTTTGTTGGCAGCGGGAATGTAACGTTCTATGCTCAATGGGAACAGATACCAAGTAATTCGGTATTCACATTGACTAGCTCAACTGCAACCGCTACTACTTCAACGAGGACCAATATAGGTCAAGATGTAAACATTAATGTAACATGGAACCCTGCAGCGAACGGCGGTGCGGGTGCCTATCAATATCAAATAGGGACTCAAGCATGGGTGACCTTAGACAATAATATAATTCAATTTTCAAGTGCAGCAGGTCAAAACTGGCGTAACGGAACAATCACTTTCCAATTGACCAGCAATACACCATTCCCAGTAGACAATTGGTTGTATGTTGTACTAAATGGCGTCAGCATTAATTCGAATGGCGCACAAAGCTCTTTTTATGTAATGGCCGGAGCCAAGGTGATCATGCAGTTGGTTGGCAATAACGTTATGACGCCCAGCCAAAGTGCTTCTACATCAGCAAATGCGCCGATAAGGGCAGTCGGGAACAATGCCATGTATACTGACCCGAACAGCAACACCCATTCCGATTTGATAATAACGGGGCAGGGGGCCGCTAAACTTACAATAACTGTTACAGCGGGAGGAGATCCTAACGTTGGTTCATTAATTGGCGGCAACGGGAGCAACGCTTCGGGAGCTACAAGCGCAAGTCTTGTTGGCGGCACAGGGGATACAGGCGGACACATAAGGATCGAGTCCGGATTTTTGGACTTAAGCAAGACCGCAACCAGGATACGCGGAGCCATGATAGGAGGCGGAGGATGTATTGACACCAGCGACTACGGCGGAAGCGGCGGCCTCCTTGAGATGCACGGGGGCAAAATAAAGTCATACCAAAATGCAACGGGTGCATCGCTCAATGCTCCTGTATTGGGAGGCGGTGGAGTATATGCTAGCATCCGCTCCGGACACGGAGGAATGATAACAATAACCGGCGGCGAGATCGACGCATACCAGTATAACAGAGGCGCAACTTATGGAATACGTTCTTCTGTTATCGGCGGTGCAGCATCTTTGAGCGGAATCGCCGGCGACAGCGGTCAGATCAAGATATCCGGAGGAAACATCAAGATCACTCAGGATGCGGATACTCTCAGTGGCGCAGGCATCGGCGCCGGAGCGGCGCAGTCCGGTGCCACTAACGCCGGTCATGCGATCGGGACCAACCCTTCGGGGTTCGCCAACTTCATTGAGATATCAGGCGGACACATCGAGATCTATCAAACCGACGCGGGAGGCGCCAACGGTACCTTAGGCGGCGCCGGTATAGGAGGCGGCGCCGGTTCCACAAGAGGAGTCGCAGGCGGCGGTGCCGATATAAGAATATCAGGCGGATTCATTTGGATAGAAAGAAAATGTACCGGCAATATCACCGGAGGCAGCGGGGCGACCCTGAATGCGCAGGGAGCCGCAATAGGAGGCGGGGTCGATGAATCGAAAGCTTCCATTGTACGCATCACCGGCGGGAACATTAACGTCAAGATACAAGTAACAGGGGCTACGGGCACCGCGGATCAAACCAACCGCGCCGGTGCGGCGTTAGGGTGCAACCTCGGCGCAGACCCGAATTCACAAGTGTACATAGAGGGCGGCGTCATTAATATTTCAAGACAACGTGCGACAACGCCTACGCCGACGGAACTGATGATACCTATCGGACAGAACGGCGACTTCGGCAAAGCACCGATCATCGACGGAGGTTCCATTAGAGCATCCGGAAATCAAGATCTTACCAGCGGAGGGAACACTGTCAGAGATTCCCAAGGGAACATCCTCACAAGATTCGTCGTGGACCTGGTCCCTGCTGACGATCCTCAATCGCTGTTCGTACGAAAAGCAGCCTTTACTTATGCTGAGTACGAAGGTACAAGGAGGTTCGTGGATTTCCACGTTCAGGGAAGACACATTGATCTGCATAACCGCACGATCGATTATCCGTACCTCAATCTGTATCTCCCTGCGGGAAGCGTAAACGAACCCAACGAGATATCTCTTGAATACGACAAGAGCGGACTGGTGAAGACGTTCATCGCCTATGGCGGGATATCCGCAGGGAACAAGGCTGTGCAAACCGATGTATCGACAACGTTCTACCGTGTGGTGTACAGGCTCGGCGACAAGCTGAGGTACGAGGACGATATCGTCCACATAAGCGACTCGGAAACATTCAAGCAGTCGATCAGAGCAAAGCAGGCCGAATTGCCGAACGTGGTCGCTCCGTGGACCCTTACGTATGTTGAAAGACACAATATCGATCTCAACGACGACACGGCGCCGAAATCAGTGATCAGTCTGAACGGCCAATACGATTACAGCACATCCGAGGTACCGCTCGCCATGGCCGCGGGAACCACTCTGGTTCTTACTTCTTACGGCAACATAGAGTTCAAGACCGGCCAGTACATAAGCGGAAGACTCGTGATAACGGCGACCGACACCAAGAGAGTGGACGTCGTCTATGAGGACGCGGGGGCCAGAGAGCTGACCCGCGTGATGGGAGCGGGATATCCCGCTTTCAAAGTGGGATACGCCTCCGAGACGGATCCCTGGAGAATGGTCGAGGGGCCGCCCATCGCGACAACCCCTCCCGAACCGGCGAATGTCCTGTGGTCCTGGACCACCGAGAAGTTCGTCTTCATCGAATGGAGAGAGGCAAATAAGTTCACCGGTACACCATATGATACAGGCGACACGTACGCTTCGGCGATAACTCCCTCCATGTCAAAGATAATACTTTATGCAATCTGGGAGGTCGAGGCGCCGACGATCGGCATCACTCAGCATCCTTCCAACGTCACTATTGATAAACTTTCCAACGGTATGTTCTCAGTTAAGGCATATTCGTCCGGTGCGGCCCTGTCATACACATGGCAGATCTACACCGGCGGTACATGGGTCGATATGACCGATGACGGCACCGAGAACAAGGACGGTTCCACCGGGATCAACACCAGCATGCTTCTTGTTTCGCCCTCGAAATACACCACGGGCGACACATTCCGCTGCAAGGTGACCGACGGGACCGACACCATCTATTCGCAACATGCTTCGCTCTTCGTCACGGGAGCATCAGGCACCCCTCCTGTAATCCCCTCTCCCGTGTCGGTGAAAGCTATTACCGTGATAACGCAGCCTGACAGCAGGACCGTTGTCGCGGGAACGAATGCGTCATTCACCGTAAATGCGATATGCACCGGAACGATGACATACCGTTGGGAAGTAAGCTCCGATAACGGAACAAGTTGGAACACAGTTGCGGGAGCGAACGCCGCCACTTACACAATAACAAGTGCGGCCGCTGCCGCGGACGGCAACCAGTACAGATGTGTCATTACATCCAACGAATGGAAGGACCAGGTGGTCTGGAACACTGTGCCTGCGACCCTGACCGTTATCTCCACAAACCTCTACAACATAAACGTAGGGGTGCTTCTGACCGGACCGGGAAGCGACAGCGGCACCGGCGGTTTCGTACGCGCGAATAACTCACATAATATAATCAATACTGTAACCAGAGTAACGGACATGGACTATGTGTTCTCCGCAGTGCAGGGAACGAGCCAGACGTTCACGATCGCCCCCAGGTTCGGGTACGGTCTTGTTCAGCTGACCGACAACGGCACGATAGTGAACGTCATCAAGAACGCCGACGGTACGTCGACCTTCACCCTGTCCAATATCAACGCAACTCACAATCTGATCGCCACATTCGCTCCCGGATACTTCATCAATCTGACGATAGTGGGCGATACCTGGGGATACGTTGAATATTACACAACGGAAGATGCCACGGTAAAAACCGTCACTGCATCCGGGGACATATTCGTTCCGTTCGGACACGACATAACCCTGACGCAGAAGACGAACACGAACGGCGCATTCATCTCCTGGACAGGGAACGAGTCGCAGGGAGCAAAGAACTCCGCCGCGAACTCGATCACCCTTACCCACAGATCGGACAACGCCGATATTCCTCAGACCGTCACGTTCGCTGACAACACCACTACGTGGTCCCTCACGCTTGACGCGGGAACAGGAAGCGCGGTGGATGTCACCTACGGCGGAACAACGTTCGCATATCCCGGATATGCGATGAACATACCCGCTCCCAACGCGGTCGATGTTGAGCTGAGATCATGGGCAACGGGAAAATCGTTCTCGTACTGGTACGGAGGCAACGTCGGCGGAGCCGTGGGCGACGAAGTGTACACAACACTGAAGTTCACCATACCTTCTGCTAACACCGACGACAAGAAATATACCGTGGCGTACACTGATGACCCGGTTACCATTACGTTGTTAAGCGATCCCTCCGGCGCGACCGGATTCAGATATTCCGACCTCGCGGGAGTATGGGTGCCTGTTGGATCGACCAACACCTTCAAGGTGGACAAGAGCACGGCATTCCAGATCGAAGCACCGGCATCATTCGGCACATCCCCGACTTATTACTTCGTCGGATGGGCGGACTACACGAAGGGCGTGAACCCCGTATCTTCACCGGGAGTTACCGCAGATTCATCATTCACGGCGATCTATAAGGGCCCAGATCAGTATGAGGTAACTCTCAGAGCTGATCCGAACTCTCTTGACCCGGCGTTCACTTTGACCCAGGGAACAGCGAAACCTTCCTCGTTGCCTGTCTCAGGCAACGGAAGGGTGTTCGTAGTCACCGAAAATGTA
>Ga0209737_10001975_pt1 | contig 14412 bp, 15 predicted proteins | sample TergutCu122P3_FD_187284 | JGI IMG/M metagenome (GOLD analysis project Ga0209737, IMG submission 187284) | Cubitermes ugandensis P3 segment gut microbial communities from Kakamega Forest, Kenya - Cu122 P3 (SPAdes) (version 2) | ecosystem: Host-associated > Arthropoda: Insects > Digestive system...
CCCCCGCCATATCAGACAGTCCAGCACAATCTCGCATCGACAACAGAAACCCTGGCCCCCGAAAACTCCCCCACAAATCCCCCCTTTAAGACACTAACGGCAGCACTTTCTGGCCATCATTGCCGCAACATAAACCACGGCCACGGCCACAGCTGCCAAAACAATCACGCGCCCCACACAACAGCACCGCGACTGATTCGAACACGACTCCTGGCAGCAGCAATCCTCTCCAAAATTACAATGACACTTTGACATGATTCACCTCCGTTAAATCGAATCCACTTCCGGCAAATGTCCCCGGCGCGTCCCCGATGCTTTCGTCTCGCGCGCCACCCCAACCAAACGATCCACATGCTCGTTATGCGCTATCCCAACGTGCGCACGCACCTTCAATAGCACAAGTCGGGGACACTTCGCCATCTCCTCGCGCACCTGGGCAATCAGCGTCAAATTCTTCGACGCACGCATCGTCCCCGTCAACACACCAATGGCATAACTCGAATCCGAATACAGCTGAATAGGCAGTGCCTTATTTCTGACATTCTCCAATGCCCGCAAAATCGCCGTCAGCTCCGCAACATTGTTCGTCGTCTTGCCAAGATATTCCCAAATCTCCAGAACATGCTCACCATACAGCATCAACACGCCAAGACCGGCGTCACCCGGATTCGGGCTCGCGCCGCCATCCGTATAGATGACAATCGTATTGGGCGGCATGGACGTGCCATCCGGCAGCACTTCTTTGGGAAGCGACTTTGGTGCTGTCTCCTTTTTCTTCGAACCCGGCGCTCGCCTGGCCGGCGATACATCCGCCCCTTCAAGCAACAAAGCGGATTCACCCGCAATATAGCTCAAATTCGCACGCTTCGCCGAGTAACACGCTGCCTCCGGCTTAAGCGAGTACCTGAATTGCGCCCCATTGTGCGCACCAATGGGGCAGAGGGAGTCGTCCACGAGAACGTATACCTTAATGCGCCCCTTATAGAGCATGCGAAGCCAGCGCACCACACCTCCCACAAAAAATCAGACCACGATGAGGATCACCATCACAACCGTAAATATCACGATCAAAAGGCATATGCAGGCCACCAAAGCGGCAAAATGCCATTCGTAAAGCTCATCAATCGCCCGGCGAAGGCGACGTCGAAACTGGGATATAAGCTGATGGAACCGCGTGCTGAAAAACCAAATCATCGGACGGGACAGCATCAGGCGATTCCACAAATTCGACCAGCCCCGTGACCATCCCAGCGTGGTTGAAACAAGTTTGTTTCCCGGGCGCCGCTGACGGCTGACCAAAAACTGCGTGTGCTGCTGATGAAAAACAGGCGGCAGTTCCTCCTCTACGCCAGGATGCGTCTGCAACGCCTCCTGCATCCCCGCCACCCCTGGCCCAACCATCATCGTGTTGGCACTGCTCAAATCCATTGGGTCTCGTGCGGGAATCCTCACTGCCTGCGTGGCAATCTGCATCTCCGCACTATACATGACGCCGTGGCGTGCCCGCTGCGGCAGCGTCACCGACTCGCTCACCCGGCTCATATCGTCCGTAGGCGCAGCTTCACCGAACTCGTCAAGTTCGTCGAACTCGTCTAAAGCAGAAGCGTCGTCCGTAGGTGACGCCTCCATGTCGACGCCATCAAAAATAATCGTGTTCATCGCACTCAAGTCTTCCTGAGGAAGCGCCGCAGGAAGATCGACAATGCTCGTTGCCTGCTCCAGCGCCTCAGACGACACTCTCGAAGACGGTGGATCAGGAAGTTTCGCCCGGATAGTGGCAGCTGCCTTTTCATACAATGGCAAAAAAGGTGACTTCTTGTAAATGATGGCCTGAATATCCGAGTACATCTCCCTCGCCGAGGCATAGCGCATCGAAATATCCTTCGCCAACGCCATGCGAAAGACATCAAACACCGGCCCCTGATTAAATGGCGGCGGAATCTCAGGAAAAACCTTAATCTGCTTCTGAATCACTTCTGACAATACATTCCCTGTACAGGCCTGTTTCCCCGTCAGAAGCTCGAAATACACCAGCCCAATCGCATACAGATCAGAGTGAGGCCCAAGATTTTTGCCGGTAAACTGCTCCGGGGGCATGTAATGCGGCGTTCCAAAGCCAACACCATTCTGGAAATTCTGACGCGTCAAATCTGGCTGCGTGCCATCAAATGCTTTGGCAATCCCAAAATCCAAAAGCTTCACGGCATCCGTGCCCAGGCCACCCTGCCCCACCAGCATGATGTTTGCAGGCTTCAGGTCACGATGAATAATCGCATGCGAATGCGCCTCGGAAAGCGCCCCCAGAACCTGAAGAATCATCGTGCTCGCATAGACAAACGAAAACGGCGCATCGCGCTTGATCAAAACCTCAAGGTTGGTACCGCAAACATACTCCATCACCAGATACAGGGTGCCATCCGCAAGTGCCCCATAGTCAAACACCTGCACGATATTCGGATGGCGCACCTTCGATGCACACGAAACCTCACGAAGAAAACGCTGCTGGTGATCCGGCAAACGCGCCGCACCCGATGGCCTGGAGCACTTTATCGCAACTTCCATTCCAGACACCACATCGCGTGCCCGGAATACATCTCCAAAACCACCCTCACCAATTTTTTCCTCAATAACATAGTGTGAGATTCGTTGACCAATCTGCATTCTCGCTACTCGCCGCTGACTATCGTCTATTCCTCATCACTCGCCGTCGCTGCCTCTTCTGCCTCACGCCACGCCCCCTCCGAATAAATCATCTCCCCATGCTGCATGCAAGCCGCCGCCACGACTGTCGCTTCCTCCGCACACAACTCAACACACGACTCAAGCTGCGCCTCCAGAGTCTCGTCATCCTGCGACGAATCCAGCGCCAATAGTTCAGCACACGGTATCGCACAGGTCTCTTCTATCGCATTATCACGAGCCTCCTCAATCGTAGGCCCCAATGCTTTCGCCGAAAAAAACACCGATGCATGCTCAAGCTTCACTTCGCAGCAAACCACTTCAGGATCATCGACAAAGTCCTCTTCCCCCAATGTCGGCGCATCGTTATCAGACGGCAGACTTTCCGCCGCCGCGCCTGCCACATCTTCCCCCTCCGATGCCGAAGACACTGCCTCGTCCCCTTCCGCCTCGGACACCTCAGCAGCAGCCAATTCTGACGACAATGCCTGCTCTGTCTGCTCTTTCCCATTCGGGACACTCATCACCGCACCCTCGCGCGGGCTACAGGAAAAAAGCAAAACCGACAACGCTATGATGAGACCAGCCCCTCGTACACCCAACATGCCAAACCACCCTCCAAAATCCCAATCGAAAAACACTGCCCAGGCAAACCACAAACACCGCACACTTCCGACTTGTATACGATGATTCACGGTTTGTCACACCATTGCGACAAAACACAAATCCATGCTGCTACGCCTGCGTTTCACCGTCTCCTTCGGGAGGTGCGCCCAGCACTGCGCCGGTAACAATCTCATCCAGCGCCGCCTCATCACCGGCCGGCGCAGACTTCACCGCACCCACTTCATGCTCCTGCGAGGCCAGCGCCATGTGCATGTCAAAATCCTCCGCAAGCTCTTCCCTTTGCGCCGTATTCGCATGGATCATGTCAAGCTCTGTATACGCAAAACCCTGGATGCACAGGTCATCTGGCTCGACCTTTTGAACCACTTCATCAGGATCCGTGGAAACATCCGGCGTCAGACGAAGTGCCTCAACCACAGGCCTTTCCACACCGCGCGCCTTGAGCGCTTCAAGCTCGCGCTGCGATGCCTCACGTTCCTTTAGCGCCTGCTCACGCATCGCCGCCTGCTTCTCGGCTATCAAACGCGCCGCCCGCTCCTGGTACGTTTCCTGTTCCCTTACTTCCGCGCCCTCTTCCGCTTCCGTCTGCATCAGCATCAGTCGATCCGCTTCCCGCGAAGCTCTGTCCGCCACCACACGCTGTGCCTGAGCCGCCTCCAACTCGCGAATCTGGGCCTCAGCCTGCGCGCGCATGGCCTCCGCCAATGCACGTTTGGCCGTCGAACGCGCATCTCCCCCACCGCCACCGGCATCTTCTTCCGGCACGCTGGTCATTCGAAGGCCATGGGAACCCGAAACTGTACTCTCCTCAAAAATCTTCGAAAAATCCCGTCCACCCTCATCTTTCCCCGCTTCGCCCGCCTCTTCCGCCTTCACCGGCGCCACACTGTCCGTGCTGTCATCAGGCACACCGACACTTTCAGCAGGCGGCACATCAAGCGCCATCTTCAACTCAGTCGGCGCCGAAGTCTCAGAAAAGAAATCCTGCGAAAAAGTACGATGTCCCCGCCCCCCTCGGTCCCTGTCCTCCGAACCATCATCGTATTTGGGGATCGCCCCCTCATCCAGATCATCAAAAAATGAGGCATAGCTCTTGCCCCCGACAGCCTGCACCACAGACACATCTTCAGCTTTGCCCTGTGTGTGTGTCTCCTGGGTATCCTCATGCGAAAAATCAAACCCAGCACCCCGATCAACATCTTCTTTTGCCGCCAAATCTGCGCCTTCGCCCTCTTCCTCATGCAGTTTCAGCGGCACCTCATGAACAAAGCGCCGCGGCGCAATCGACAGGTGTGAGTCCTCCTCTTCCAGGCTTTCCTGCGCCAGCTTCGCCTGAACCGCAAGCTGAGCACGCCGCTGGCGCTCTTCAAAAAGCACCCTGGCCTTTGCCTCGCTCTCCTCCTTGGCTGTCTGGAACGAGTTATCCACATGCGAACCCTGCAGCTGATCGGGATCCACCCCAGCCTGCAGCAAAATCTGCCGGGCTTCCTCGTCCAGTCCCGGCACCTCAATGCGGCGCTCCGGCATCTCCACCAGTCCCCGGATAAAATCCGAGTACCCGGCAATCGCCCCGCTCCCGGGCAATACCAGAGCTTCACCTCGAAGCGCTGCCAATGCCAGCACAGACAATATGGATGCATCGTAATACTTCGGTACCGGCATCTTGTCCGGCGAGCAGTACCCTGAACCGGCACGCCCCATCTGATCCGCAAGGAAATCCTCGGCCACTGAAGACAGCATCTCACCAATCAGATGAAAGCTCCCATTGCATAAACACGCAAGCGCTGTATTGAGCGCATCATAGCGCTTAATCTTGGGAAGTATCGAAGCAGGGGGTGCCCCGCGAAGCGAATCGCGAGCCTTCGCATAGGTACTCAGCCCGATCGTCGCCTCATCCTCAAAACCGCGCCCAATCGCTGCCAGCACCCCCGCATAAATCACGGCTGCGAGCCCTGCCAGTTCATAAAAATCCGCACAAAATCCGCGCCGAAAATACGATGTCATCAGGTTGGCTTCGCCCATAATGTCTTCTGGTGCCGTCTGCCCCATCACCATCATCAACGGCAGGCCATACGTCGCCGAAAACTCCAGCATCAGCATCGGCATGCCGCTGATAATGCCAAGCTCCACAGGCAGGATGCGGCGCGTCAGAAACATCTCCGGGGGCTTGAGCTCAAGATGCATCGCATGACGCTCGTGCAGGCAGCGCGCCGCCATGAACATGTCATCAATGACATCATAAATGTCGTCACCCACCGAAAACCGAAGCTGAGAACGTTGCAGGTACCAGTCAAGATTGCGATAGTCTGTCTCGTCGACATGCTTGAGAAAAAAATCAGCACAATCCTGAAGCCGCGCATCCACCGCCGCAACATCCATACCCGGAATTCGAACACCACCGCGTGGCTGTGACACATACGCACTCGTCGTTTCTTCACTCATTTCGATGCTCCGACTCAAATTCAGTTTTTTCGTGGGAGAACTGCTCCCCCACCTCCCCTGCAAGCCTCCCCTTGCAGGGGAGGTGCCGGCAAAGCCAACGGAGGGGTTCGCGCATTGCTCAACAGCACACCGAAGCCACAGCGAACAGAGAAACGCTGTTTATTTGTGTCGCCACCTGACCTGAAAACGCTGTAACGCCATGCTCAATCCAACCCCAGCTGATCCCGCGTGAAATAGGAAGCCTCTGCCGTATCGTAACGCAGATCCCGGCGCGGCTCAAAATACACAAGCGGCGCCTCCCAACCATCTCCTAAGCCAAAGAACTTCGACAAACGCCGCGATATCGACACAAGATGGCCAAAATCAGCCGCATACGGCGTTTCAATAAAACCAAGCCTGAATGCCGTTTCTCTTACCTTGGGCAAGGGCACCACACCAGCACTCTCCCAATCCTCGCACGACAAAACACCCAACGCCCCAAGCTCGCGCACCAGCCATAATACCTCATAAGTCAGCTGAAACTGCCCCACATGCTGCCATAACCCCGCCACCACATCGGACACGCTCGGCGCCGCCAGGATACCCTCCACCCCCTCACAGCCAAGCCGCAACAAACCACGGCGAATGATCAGCAAAAAGTGCAGGTTGCTGAAATCATCTGCCCGCTGACCGAGACCGCCATCCAAAAGCTCCGACAAAATGTCATCCACATTCCGGGACGAGCGCAGCAAATTCGAATAAAACCCCATCTGGTCAAACATTGCAAACGATTGACCGCCCCGGCTCGTATTGAGCCGCCCGCAGTAGCGAAACAGCTGGAGCGCCAAAGCCGACAACCGGAAAAGGCCAAACAGCGCATCCTCCTTAAAAGTCTCAGCCTCAAACCCATAATCCGAAGCCGTCAGCACTCGCCCCCCGGGGCGCATCCGCCACCAGGACTGAACCGCTCGAAGATTCTCCGACACCAGCATCTCATCAAGTCGAAGCTGGCCAATTTGAATCGAAGCAGCACTCCCAACCTCCCCCTCCTCGTCCTCGGCTTCCTCAGCGTCCGCCGACAAAAATGCCTCTTGCACGAGCAAAAGCGGCGTTTCCTCCGAACGCGGCACCAATGGCTGAACATATACCTCAACGCGCGACGCAGACACCCGCACAGCCCCCGCACCCACGTCCGATGCCATCGCAGCCCTCACATGCGGCGCAGCCGAAACCTCATGGCCAAAACTCTCCGCCCGCTCTCGATGGCCGCCAGGCACGGCGTCCGGCAACACGCTCAAAGGCTTTGAAACACCTGCGTCTTGCGCTTCGACGACATCACCGGCAGCCTCGTCGTCATCCAAAGACTCCCCGGCATCATCATCGTCTTTGTCCCCCTCGTCGACGTCGTCGTCGTCATCGTCGTCATCGTCATCATCGCCATCTCCCCCCTCGGCATCCAGCAAATCATCAATGTCGATAAACTTGATGATCTTATCCATCGCCTCCTTGCCAAGATCACTCAATCCCCAGCGAATCCCCACCATCCTGATGTGCTCACTGGCCTCCAGCCAAAGCATCCAATAGCGAAAATCCACCAGCGTCAAATACGTTCCCGGATACACATAACTCGTCAAATACCGGTACATCTCATTCGTCGAATGCAGACGCTCACCAATCGCATCCATCACGTACTTCATCAGGATTTGATTCTTCGCGGTCAAATACCGGTACAAATGCCGCTTCCTGTCCTCCGGATCGATGATCTTCAACAGCTGCGTCAAAAAATCGCCCGCCTTGATGTGCTTGTCCTGACTCGCATCAATGCCCAGGAACGCAAGAAGCGTCTCGTGGCGTTCCTTATCAAAAAAATCATGCTCCCTGAAAAAACGCTTCAACGCCTTTGCGTCGGGCTTCTCCTTGACGATGAAATTTGCAACCAAGCCCAGCTTTGGCAACAACTCATTCGCAGAACATCCAGCTAAAACCGCATAATTCACTTCTTGCATAAATGAAGCCCCCAGGACAAGGCTGCCGTACGACGACAGAGGTTAAACATGTCGGCAGCAGTTTACACTCACCGAATGCCTTTCCGCAAGGCCTCTCGAATCATGACAGCCCAACAATGTACCCCGTGTGCTGTCGGCTTCTGAATTTTCTTCGGATTAATGTTGTCGGATGTCGCGCTCTATTTGCGTGCCCGCAAATACGAGCGCGGCGCAGGCTATCTGGCACGCCAGATACGCCTGCGCACATTTTATTTAATAAATCCGCGTAAACATGCGATCCCAACGAAGCCCCTGGCTCCCGCTCGACCACCAGATAATCTGTGCCCGCCCCTTGATGTTGCGCACCGGCACCTGTCCCCAGCAGCGAGAATCCGATGAGTTGTCGCGATTGTCCCCCATCACAAACACATGCCCCGGTGCTACCGTCACCGGGCCAAAACGGCTCATGGGCATGTTGTGCGTGATCGTCGTATAGGTCGCGTTGCCATGCGTCTCCCGATTCCATTGCTCACGATGGCGCGCCCCTGAATAAAACATGTCGCTCACCTCACGCTCATAGAACACGTGATGGGCAATGGGCTCACCATTGACATGCACGTTCTGCTCTATGACCTCAATGACGTCCCCCTCCACACCGATTATCCGCTTGATATAGTCCTTCTCCTGCGATGTCGATTCGGGCAGCATGCAGCCAGAGTTCGTCCGCGCAAGATGCTCTCTTGCTTCCTTCTGTGGGAATGCAAACACCACAACATCGCCATGCTGAGGGTTGCCAAAACGAACGATGTAGTCATTCAAAAAGGGCAATCGAATCCCATAGCTCAGCTTTGTCACAAATAACTGGTCACCATCCAGGAGCGTCGGTACCATCGAACGCGTTGGAATCATGAACGGTTCCACAAAAAAAGTCCGCAAAATCAAAGCAAAAAGCAGCGCAAAAACGAGGCTCTCAATGATCTCCTGGACACTCGACTTCTTTGCAAACCGAAGGCGCGTCTGGACGAGACTCTTAACTTCTTCATAGGCGCCGGCATCCACCCCCTGCGGATGCTTCAGCGATGAACCCAGCAAGTCAATAGCATGCGCCGCATGCGTGCGGGCATTTTCCGGCAGCTTGCGCCGCGCAGAAGCAAAAAGCTTGCGCGCCTCCCGATACAGCCGCTTTGCCTCTCGCCGAAAAGCCACAGACGGCTCACGCTTCACCAGACTTTCCGATGGCTCACCAGCATCTGATCCTCGCCCGGACACTGCTTCCTCCGGGCTGCTCAGCGCATCTTCTAAACACGGCGCATTCTCGCCCCCAGCCAAACCGCCCGCAGCGCCGACATTTTCTTTCTCGTTATCCAACTCGTAAGCTCCCTTTCGAAACCATCCATTCCCAAGTCTTCGCGCGCTTGCTACATGATATCCGGCGACTCAATGCGGAAAAGCTGCTGGCCAAGGAAAATGAGATCACCATGAAAAAGCTTCGTCTTTCGGACCAGCTTCGTCCACGTCCCATTCGATGAATTCAAATCCAAAAGGTAGTAATGACCGTCCTCACGGGGATATATCTGCGCATGGCGCCCGCTCATGAACCGATCCTTGTTAAAGACGATATCCCCCGTCTCACGGCCAAAAACAGCACCGCCCTCAGACAGGCAATACACGTTCTGCGTAATATTCCCTATCCCAATCTGAACAAGCTTAAAATCGCCGCCGCTGGGCGGCGACCCGATATAGCGCGTGCCGTCCACAAAACGCGCCTTGTTCGAAACCACCTGCTCAAAACGCTCAAAACGCAACAGCTGGCGGCCCGCCAGGAAACAATCCCCGGGCGACAAACGAACCTCCCCGCGCGTCCGGAGAAACGTCCCGTTGAGGCTATCCAAATCCTCAATATAAAGATTCATGTCCTCGACCAGCAAACGCACATGACGCGGCGATAAAAAAGCATCCGTCGGAAAACGGGAATCACCCGAACGGCCCAATACCGTTTCCGTAAACTTCAACGGAATGCGAACACCATCCGAGCTGTCTTCGTTGATCGAAATCAGCGCAACATCCATGTCAATGCTGCGCACCTCGACGGGCGCAAACGTACGCCTGGACGTATAATTCCCCAGATATGCAGCACAAAACCCACAGTATTTGTTGTTGCGGGGACACACGGCACCGCAGCTGCGACAATGCACCTCATTGTCACCCGCGGACTCAGAATAAAACACATTCGATACACTGGAATCCGAAAAGGCATCCGGGCTGCCCCCCCCCACCGAGGTCGAGGCAAAATCAGGACGACCCGTCTCGCCAGGCCCTATCTGTGAAGCCGACTCATCCTTTCCCAATATCTCAAGCAGTGCCGCCGTCAGAAGATCGTCATTGCCGCCGTCGCCATTCCTATTACCGATCCCAGACATCCCTCTCATCCTCTAAAACCTCCCCATGCTCATGCACGCTGCCTGCACATAGAGAGAAATGGATACGCCCACATCAACAAACGGGAAATTATGCCCAGCACGGCAAAGCCACGCGCTTTACACGGCAAAACACCGCACACCTCACAAGCTTCGCCTCAACAACAGATGAAAACCGCCCGCAATGCCGTTTACACCGATAACGTTAAACACCCTGACAATCAGGTGGGCTCCGTGAATAGAGGGCACAAGGATCCTGGACTCGCAGGCGTGCTCGTCGCTCCCCCAGGGACAGATCCCTTATTTAACGTCCATAGGAGTTTAAACATGGTCGGCGTGCCTCGTACACCGCAGGCGGCACTCTTCATTTACCACATTTTGGCAGACGCGCAAGCCATTCAGAAAAAAGCTTCCCACAAACGCAAAAAAGGCACCCTCATTTCAAAAGTGCCTTCCAATGCTTCACATAACGACAAACGACGCTCAAACGCACCTACGCGTCCGCACCATCCGACGCCACAGGAACCACAAACGCTTTACGGGTACGCACCGTCTTAAGGCGCGCTGCCTTCCCGCGCAAATCACGCAGATAATAAAGTTTCGCGCGGCGAACATTGCCAAGCACCGTCACTTCTATCTTCGCAATCCGGGGGCTGTGAACAGGGAACGTTCGCTCAACGCCAACACCGTACGAAATCTTGCGAACCGTAAACGTCTCGCGCGAACTCCCGCCGCTTCGGCGAATGACGGCACCCTCAAACACCTGAACGCGCTCTTTGTCGCCTTCTTTAATATTGACATGAACACGAACCGTATCACCAGGACGAAAATCCGGGATATCCGTGCGCAGCTGCTTTTTCTCAATCGCTGTAATAATCGGGCAAGTCATGATCTAGTCTCCTACATGATGCAAATCGTCCGCGGCGAGCTTTTTGCACCCACCGCGCTAAGAAGTCAAATTATTTTTCCCTGTCAGGCGTTTTTTGCCCGTCTGAACTGCTCACGCCATGATTCCCATGGCGGCGGCGTACCTTTGGTGGCGCAGGCTCCAGCCCGGTCCACACACGCTCCTGCAGCGAAAGCGTTGGCAAAAGCTGCTCAAATAATTCAGGACGGCGCTCCCGCGTTCGCTCAATCGACTGGCAACGCCGCCACCGCGCAACCTCCCCGTGGTGCCCACCCAGAAGAACGGACGGCACAGCCTCACCCCGAAAACAGGCAGGACGCGTGTATTGCGGGTACTCCAGCCATCCTTCCGAAAAACTCTCCTCCACTGCCGACGCCTCATTGCCCAGTACACCAGGCCACAGACGACACACAGCATCGCCAACAACCAGCGCTGCCAGCTCTCCCCCCGTCAACACATAATCCCCAATCGTCATTTCCTCATCCACATACCCGCTCACCCGCTCGTCCACCCCCTCATAATGCCCACACACGAGGATCAACGCCTCCGTCTCTCTGCTCAGGCGCCTGGCATGCTGCTGCGAAAATACCGCCCCCTGAGGCGTCATCAGCACCACGCGCCCACCCTGACAACGCGAACGCGCTGACTCAATCGCTGCCACCATCGGCTCCGGCTTCATCACCAAACCTGCCCCGCCGCCATATGGCGCATCATCCACACGACGATGCCTGTCCAAGCTGAAATCCCGTATCTGAACGACCGAATAATCCAACACACCGCGCGCCACCGCACGGCCCATGATCGAACACCCCATGGCAGCTTCGAAGTACTCTGGAAACAGCGATACAAAACAAATATGTCTCATCGCTACGTGACTACTCCCCATAAATGGCATCAATCTGCGCCATCCACTCCCCGTCAACCATGATCACGCCCCGCTCCACATCCACCTCACCCACATGGGCCGCCACAAACGGTATACACCCCTGCCCGCCGCCACGACGTGCATAATACAGCAAATCATGACCGCCACCCGGCTGTACCGAAACCACCTCGCCCCAACACCTGGCCTGCGCATCGCACAAAACCAGCCCCACCAAATCACATGCGTAAAAGTCAGACCCGCTAAGCGCTCTCAACGAAGACCGTTCAACGTACACCGCCTGACCGTTAAGCTCAAATGCCGCATCGCGATCGTTTACCCCCTCCAGAACCAACGAAAAAAAACGACCACAGCGCTTCGACGAACACACGCGATAGTACACGTGCGCTCCCCCCACATATATACCCCGCACATAGAGAAGACTGTCGCTCTCCTCATCATCCGAAAAAACGCGCACTGCGCCGCCCACACCGTGGGCACGCCCAATCACGCCAATACGCAAGCGCTTTGCCGTACTCATAGACTGCCACCCCAATGACGACCCCGACAACCCCCTTTCGCTCCCCCGCATCCGCCAGAGAATTACTCGATTATCTCAAGTACCACGCGAACACGAAGCTTCGTCGATGCAGCATTCACGATCGTTCGCAGCGCATGCGCTGTACGACCCTGCTTGCCGATGATCTTGCCAAGATCCTCCCGTGCAACCTTCAACTCAAGAACGGATGTCTGAGCGCCACGCACCTCCGTCACACGTACTGCATCTGGACAATCCACGAGCGCTTTAGCTATGCATTCCACCAACTCTTTCATTTTTGCCTCCGCAAGACCACGACGTACGACCGCAAGCGCCCGAAAAAACGAGCCTACTTCTTCGCCTTTGACTTAGCCTGCGCAATCAGCGACTTCACTGTGTCAGAAGCAATCGCGCCCTGAGACAGCCAGTGCTCAATGCGCTCAAGATTGAACTCGATTTTGTGAGGATCGCTCACAGAATCATACGTACCAAGCGACTCAATAAAACGACCATCACGAACATTGCGGCTATCTGTCGCAACGAGTTTATAGAACGGACGATGCGTCGCACCATGCCGCTGAAGCCTGAGACTTACTGCCATCTTTCCTCCAAAACTATCCATTTCCGGGCAAATTGCCCATGACACATGTTATACCCGCCACTTCGGGCGTAAGCCAAAAACGCGCGCATGTTACGCATTCAACCAAAATTTGTCAAGACAAAAGACCTCACGCATCATCCAACGCGCCAATTCCCACCCTTCACCACCAGCTTCACAAAATCGCAGACCACATTTCGCCATCACGCAAGTGCACCGCGTGCTCTCGAAAGCCCCCCCTGAAGCGCTAAAATGCCTGTCGTCACCTAAATGCCTCTCCCGGCCAAACGCTCAGCGCCAATGAGTTTGTCGCAATCTATCCCCACCATCGCCACGCCAAGAGACTTTGATACCTCTGCCAGCAGCCCGGCGTCATTAAAATGCGCCGTCGCCTGGACGATAGCCCGGGCGCGTTTGGCCGGATTCTCGGACTTAAATATCCCAGACCCCACAAACACACCATCGCACCCGAGCTGCATCATCAAAGCGGCATCTGCCGGCGTCGCAATGCCACCGGCGGCAAAATTCACCACAGGAAGACGCCCAAGCTTGCGAATCTGAAACGCCAAATCCACCGAAATGCCGTGATTCTTGCTAAAACTGTACACTTCTGTTTCGGACAAAGCACAAAGCGCCGCAATCTCACGATTCATCGTACGCATATGCCGGACCGCCTCAATGACATCCCCCGTCCCGGCCTCGCCCTTGGTCCGAATCATCGACGCCCCCTCCTGAATCCGGCGGCAGGCCTCCCCAAGATTCCTCGCCCCGCACACAAACGGAACCGAAAACCCATGCTTGTCGATGTGGTTCTCATCATCAGCCATCGTCAGCACTTCGCTCTCGTCGATGTAATCCACGCGAAGCGCCTCCAGAATCTGCGCCTCGACAAAATGTCCAATGCGCGCCTTGGCCATCACCGGAATGCTCACCGCCGCCTGAATCTCCTCAATCAGCGCCGGATCGCTCATCCGCGCCACCCCCCCTTCCCTGCGGATATCCGCAGGCACTCGCTCCAGCGCCATCACCGCCACCGCCCCGGCCTCCTGCGCAATCTTCGCATGCCCGGCATTCACCACATCCATAATGACGCCGCCCTTAAGCATCTGCGCCAAATTCACATTCATCTCATTCCGCTCGTTCATAGCCGTCCTTACGTATCCTTCTCCCCAGGCGCCCGCACCCTCCGTGCCGCTGCACCCACGGTTAATCCACACGACGAACACCGATATAATCCTGCATGGCGGATTGCTCAATCACTTTCTTTGGAAGCGTCGGGGGCCGCGCCCCCTGCGCCGCTATCGCACTCGCCTTATCGCGGCGTCGAAATGGTGCAGATTCTAGGAAGCAAGGAGGCGTGGAAGGGAGCGTACTCTCG
>Ga0209737_10001976_pt1 | contig 14412 bp, 13 predicted proteins | sample TergutCu122P3_FD_187284 | JGI IMG/M metagenome (GOLD analysis project Ga0209737, IMG submission 187284) | Cubitermes ugandensis P3 segment gut microbial communities from Kakamega Forest, Kenya - Cu122 P3 (SPAdes) (version 2) | ecosystem: Host-associated > Arthropoda: Insects > Digestive system...
CCGCGGGCGGCGCGGCACCGCTTGCATGTTTCTTTGTAACTGCAGCAACGCTGACAGCCGTATCGCTTGCGGGCGGCGCTATTGCCGCCGGAATAGATTGGGCATTGGGCGGCGATCCGCAAAAAGTTGCGAAAAGTTTTGCCAACGGCTTTTTGTTTACAGCTGTTTTATCGTCCGCTGTCTCAATTACTACCGGAATGGGAGCCGCGTGCTTTGAAGAGAACACGCCTCTAGAAACGCGAAACGGCCAAGTAGCAATTCAAAATATTAAACCTTTTGATTTTGTTTTGTCATATAATCACCAAACGCAAGTTACCGAGTATAAAAGGGTGTTAAAGACCTACGCAAAAGAAGCTAAACAGACGGTAACAATCGTTGCGGGAGATGAAAAAATAACGGCAACTTTGGAACATCCGTTTTTTGCAAACGGCGCCTATGTCGCGGCTAAGGACTTAAAAGCGGGCGATAAACTGAAAAATTCAGAGAACCAGTACGTCAGGGTAAAAAGCGTTAAAATTAACAATTTAAAGAACAGTATAACCGTATATAACCTTGAGGTCGAAGATAACCAAAATTACTTTGCGGGCAATGTTTTAGTGCACAACATTTGCAGTATGGCAAAGCCGCTAATTCCCGCAGGAGCGTCCGGCATGCCGGGAGGATACGGCATAAAAGAAGTTACGCTGATTCTTGGAAAAATTACGCTTGGCGCTATAAGCGCAGGAACTCTTCTGTCTTTTAACTTTAGACGCGTGGGTGACCCGATAGACTACGGCAGAGGCTATATACCTGTCGGGGACTTATTTATAAGCAGGTTTTGGGTTTATACGGCGGATCATTTCGGAAGCGTTTACGACAAAACCGGAATGAAAAAAGTTTATCGCATGGCGTATATAGATCAAGACAACATTTTACAGGTTATAGGAAGATGGATTGTTCCGAGAACTAATCCTTACGATATCTACATACCGCGCGTGGGAGTATGGGGTTATGCGCTAGACGCCAATCAGGCCCTGACTATTTTATGGCTGGGAGGCATTTACAACAGAACCGTGGCGCCGCATATTTCGGACGCCAGATTTACTGATGACGGCACTATATGGGGCGTGGAGGATTTTGATCAAATACTTTTGGCAAACTATAACGATCCGATGGTTCAAAAAGTATTTAAGTTATTCGCGCATAATATTCCGACCGCAAAGGCCGTGGGAGTTTACGCTTACGACCCGCATGACGCCATGTACCTCGCTATGCGCGCAGGACTTGCTCCGTCGGTAGTCGGGCCCACATGGTATGACTTTCACGATAGTTGGCTTGCAGGCGGGCCTATGGTTGAATCGTATTTTATTTCAGGTTATAACACCGCGGGACATTTCCACTTTGTAGATCCCACTAAGAGCATTTATTTATGGTATATGGATCCGTATTATACGGCGTTCTACGCCAACAAAAACGGACTGCAGTATAGAAGGAATAATCCCTGGACCAAACACGCCTTCGAATAGAACTGAAGGCTTATGCATCGGCGGATGCGGGCTACGGTTGCTCGTTCGCCTTGGTTGCGTATAGAAATACGCGCCCGTCGCCGCCCTTACAACTGTTGCCCGCCTGCGCCGCGCCTAATCCTTCAGTGAATTATTTATGTAATAAAACAATCATATTTAAGCAAAAGATTCGGCATCGCCGAATCTTTTGCTTAAATATTAAATTTAAATATGACCACATCGCCGTCTTGCATTATATATTCTTTGCCCTCTTGGCGGACTTTGCCTTTTTCTTTTGCGAGAGTGTAGTTTCCTATTTCAAGAAGCGTTTTGTAATTTATAATTTCGGCTTTTATAAAACCTTTTTCAAAGTCGGTGTGTATTTTGCCCGCCGCTTGAGGCGCTTTTGTGCCTGTTTCAATTGTCCACGCTCTGGTTTCCTGCGGTCCCGAGGTTAGAAAACTCATAAGGCCCAAAAGCCTATAGCAGGCATTTATAAGCTTATCAAGCCCAGAAGTTTGTATATTCAAATCCGACATAAACGTTTTTCTTTCTTCTTCTAAAAGGCCCGCAAGTTCTTCCTCAAGTTTTGCGCAAATGGTAATAACTTCGGCGTTCTCGGACAAAGCCTGTTGCTTAACTTTTTTTACTAAAGCGTTTTCTGTATTCAGTTCGTCTTCCGATATATTAGCGGCATAGATTACGGGCTTTGAAGTTAATAAAAACAATCCTTTAACAAATTGTTTTTCTTCTTCGGTCAGTTTTATTAATCTTACGGGCTTTTCGTTTTCTAAGTGCTTATAAATTTTTGACAAAATTTCGGCTTCCGATGCGTATTTTTTGTCGCCGGTTTTCGTCATGTTTTTGGCTTTGTCAAGCTTTTTTTGCACGCTTTCTAAGTCGCTTAAAATCAGTTCTAAATTAATTATAGATATATCCCTTTCTGGGTCTATTGTATTCTCCACATGGGTTATATTCTCGTCTGCAAAACATCGTACCACATGGACTATAGCGTCAACTTCGCGTATATAAGATAAGAATTTGTTTCCAAGCCCCTCGCCGCGGCTTGCGCCTTTAACTAAACCCGCAATATCAACAAACTCCACAGTCGTATATACGATTTTCTTGCTGTCGTACAGTTTTGCAAGAAGTTCCAGTCTTTCATCAGGAACGCTGACTATGCCGACATTTGGCTCTATCGTGCAAAAAGGGTAATTGGCTACTTGCGCTCCGGCTTTTGTTATTGCGTTAAATAAAGTGCTTTTGCCGACATTGGGCAATCCGACTACTCCGAGTTTCATAAAATTATCTCCGGTAAAATTTAATTTGTAAAGCCTTCGCTTTTCTTATAACCAAGTAATTATCATCAAGCGGCAAACGAAGTTTGACATTTGACAGTAATTCAGCTGATTCCAAAAAAGGCGGCGAGCGTAAGCTCGTAAACGTATATGCGTAAAACTTTATTTGTAAAGTTTTCGCCTTTTTTATTATACAGTACAACGGTTTTTTTTACAAATTAAAACGCGGTGATTATAGCTTGTGCATTTTATGCATACAATTTAGTAAGAGAATTTTCTAATACTTTAGGCGGCATAAAACATGGAGTTTTTAAAAGCGTTTATACTTGGGCTGATTCAAGGGCTTTGCGAGTTTTTGCCTATTTCCTCAAGCGGGCATTTATTTCTTTTTGAAAAACTTTTGAATATTGAAGGCAATCTTTTATTGCTGAACATCATTTTACACTTAGCTACCTTACTCGCAATCGCAGTTGTTTTTTACAAGGAAATATGGAAAATGATAAAAACTCCGTTTTCAAGTTTTAATTTAAAACTTATTGTAAGCGTTATACCTACTGTCATTATTGCATTAATTTTGGCAAATTTGTTTGAAGAGGGTTACACGGGGCAATTTATCGCTTTTGGTTTTTTAATAACCGCCGCGCTATTGTTAATAGATAAAATTGTTGACGCAAAGCCGAAAAATTTTGAAATTACCTACAAAACGGCTGTATTTATGGGTATTGTACAAGGGTTTGCCACTCTGCCCGGAATTTCGCGTTCGGGAAGCACAGTGGCGGGCGGCGCGCTTTTAACAAGCGACAGGGAAAAGGTTGCAAAGTTTTCCTTTTTTATGAGTATATTGGCAATTATAGCGTCAATCGTATATGAAGTTGCTTTTAAATCGGGAACAACGGGTGATTTTTCTGCCGGATTTTATATAACGGCATTTACGGCGGCGTTTATCAGCGGTTTTTTTGCGCTCAAACTTATGATAAAAGTTGTCGTGGCTAAAAAATACGGTTTTTTTATTGTATATCTTATTGCAATATCAATATTAAGTTTTGCTGTAATGTAACAATGACAGTTGACATTAACGTTTTATTTTGTTAAAATTATTAATATAAATGGTAGAAAATTTATTTTTGGCTAAAGAGTATATTAATAATTTAGTACAAAAGATTGGTAATGTAACTTATGTTGTTAGATTTAAAAAACTATTTTTTGACGACACTTTTGTATGAGCGGCAAAACGAAGAAGAAGTCTTAAAAAACATTGACGCTTTAAATTTGAATTTAAAGGGCCAATGTTTTGTTCTAATATGTGCCGAACTTCAAATTAAGAATAGGAATGTTATTTTTCCGCAAAGATATAAAGAAATTTGCGCTGTGCTTGAAGAAGCTCTTGCATGCGAGGTTTTTATATCAAATAACAGAATATTTATAATAGTGTCCGACAGTGAGCACAGAGTTTTAAAAAATCTTAATCAAATGCTGGTGCTGCTTTATGAATATCTAGAAAAAAACGATTTTAAATTTAAAATTTACGTAAGTAAAAGTTTTAGTTCCATAAACGGCATATTGAATGCGTATCTGGAAATAAAGACTTGTGCGGCGTATTCGCTGCCGGACAAAAATGAAGTTATAATTTTTAATGAATTTCCTCTAAAAGAGCTTGAGCCGTCGTTTTTAGAAAGCCTAAAAATAGATTTAGAAAAAAAAATAAAATTTGACACGAGCGAAAATGTAAGAAAATATCTCAATTCGGTTTTTTACAATATAAAACTTCAAAAAATTCCGCTGACAAGTTTCTTTTTGTGTTTGTTTGAAATTCTGTCCGTTTGTAATAATATTGAGCGCGGCGGAGTTAAGCTTAGTTTTATAGAAAGTATTTTAATCAATGCGCCGATGGATTTAATTTTGAACAAAATAAAAGACAAATGCTGCGAACTGAATCAAAAAGTTTCGGAAAGGCGCAAGAACAGCGTGGAAAAAATCGTTCAGCAGGCCGACATGTTATTGCTGGAAAATTATAAAAATCCCGATTATTCTTTAAAGGCTTTAAGCGAAACGTTACATATCAGCACAAATTATCTTTGCGCCATTATAAAAAAAACCAAAGGCGACTCGTTTATTAATCTTTTAACTAAAATACGCATGGAGAAAGCCAAAGAATCGCTTCTTTGTACAAATTTGCGCATTCAGGAGATTGCCTTTGAAGTCGGATACACCGATCAGCATTATTTCAGTTATTGTTTTAAAAAGTTTTTCGGTCTTACACCAAAACAGATGCGCGACGATAAAGGTAGCTTAAAAGAAGTCTAAAGTTATTTTGCGTCGCGACGAGAAGCGAAGTTTAAAAGTTAATTATGCGCGATGGAAAAACTAAAAGAAGTTTAGAAAATTATTGCGGCGAGGCGGAACAGAATGTCCGGCAAGGTTTAAAAAGTTTTTATTGCCTGTCCGTATAAATATATTTAAGAGACATACAATACAAATAGATTATTGTAAATCAGACTTGATTTTGGCTGTTTTGTTGACAATTCTAGAATAAAAAAATCAACCTTTGCAGTAATTTTTTCTATTTACTATTATTGATAAAAGTTTTATAATTAAGCTTATAATCAAGATAGTTTTACTATTATTTCAAGACTTTGAAGATGGAAGTTAGATGTACTTTTGGTGCTTCGGTTTTAAAAATTCGTATGCCACATGAACAGCGCTAGTTTGTTTAAACTTATTCTAGAATGATAAGGCGGTCGGAGTGCCGACCGCCTTTATAATTAAATTATGGAGATAAAACTATGGAAGAAAGGACTTATCTTTTAGAAATGATTGGCATAACTAAAGAGTTCCCCGGAGTTAAGGCTTTAGATAGCGTTACTTTCCAATTAGAAGCGGGCTCCGTACACGCGCTTATGGGCGAAAACGGGGCTGGTAAAACCACTCTTATGAGATGTTTATTCGGTCTTTATTTAGAGGATAAAGGAAATATTTTAATAAATGGCAAACAATTTAAATTTTCTAATCCAAAGCACGCTTTGGAACACGGCGTTGCCATGGTGCATCAGGAACTAAACCAGGTTTTAAAGCGTAATGTGATGGAAAATTTGTGGCTGGGAAGAGTTCCGACAAAAGCAGGTTTTGTTTTGCATAAAAAAATGTACAACGAAACATTGAAAATTTTAAATGAATTAGAAATTGATGTTAGTCCAAAGGCAATAATGTCGACTTTATCTATTGCCAAAAGACAAATGGTGGAAATTGCTAAAGCGATTTCTTACAATGCTAAAATTTTGGTTTTAGACGAACCTACTTCTTCTTTAAATAATGCTGAAGTTTCTCATTTATTTAAAATTATAAACAAGCTAAGGGCGCAAGGCTGCGGAATTGTTTATATTTCCCACAAGATTGAAGAAATTTTACAGATTTCCGACATGGTGTCGGTAATGCGTGACGGCAAAATGATATCTACAACGCTTGCCGAAGATTTAACCGTAAACCAAATACTTAAGCAAATGGTTGGGCGCGAGTTAACAAATGTGTACCCGCCAAAGACAAATATTGTGGGAAGAAAAATTTTAGAGGTTAAAAATTTATCGGCAAGATATTTAAATGTTAAAGATGTATCGTTCGATTTAAACAAGGGTGAAATTTTAGGATTTGCCGGATTAATCGGAGCGGGAAGAACAGAGTTGATGCATTGCTTGTTTGGCACAGCTACGATTAGCAAAGGTTCGATTTATTTAAACGGACGTAAAATTAAAAATGCAAATCCGCGCGAGGCAAAGAAAAACGGTTTTGCCTTAGTTACAGAAGAGCGGCGGCAGGCCGGTATTTTCGGATCTTTATCTGTCAAAGAAAATATAGCGATTGCAAGCTTAAAGAAAAATTTAATTTTTAAGATAATGTTGAGCAATAAAAAGATAAATACTAATGTTAAAAATCAGATAAAGTTACTTAAAATAAAAGTGCCGAGTGCAAGAGCACGAATTCTCAGTTTATCCGGCGGTAATCAGCAAAAAACAATCATATCAAGATGGCTTTTGGCCGAGCCCAACATTTTTTTGCTTGATGAGCCTGCGCGCGGTGTTGATGTAGGAGCAAAGTATGAAATTCATCAAATAATGATAGATTTAGCTAAACAAGGAAAATCAGTTATAATGGTTTCAAGCGATTTACCCGAATTAATGGGCGTATGCGATAGAATTGTAGTAATGTCAAACGGCCAAATTGCGGGAGAAATAAACCCAAAAGTCGATACTCAGGAAAAAGTAATGCAATTAGCGGTTAAGTATGTATAAAAGGAGAAATTTAAGGAGAAATTTATGGAAAAAAGCACACAACAAAGTTCAGCCGTGAGGTCCGGTTCAGGGCAAGAATCCAGAGGCTATTTTAAAAATAAATTTGCTAGAATTAAGGCAATGACCGGCAGGGACTGGTTAAATTGGTTTTTAGATAATACAATTTATTTTGTAGTGGGAATCTTTATTATAATAACTATAATATACAGTCAAGTTATAATTAGAAAATCTTTTTTAGATTTGAAATCCTTTGTGGAAATTGTGAAGGGCGTTTCGTCTTCTATGTTCCTTGCTCTTGGCGTTGGCGGCATAATTATTTTAACAGGTACCGATTTGTCTGCAGGGCGAATAATGGGGTTGACGGCTTTTTTATCTGTAGCGTTGTTACAAAAAACGACTCAACCAAATCGTTTATTTAGCGGTATGGGAATCGGTATGGGACCGCTGACTGGTTATGTAGGTATTTTTGGAATAGTTTTGGCTCTTATTATTGCTATGGGGGTAGGCGGATTCATAGGCTCGTTTAACGGTTTTTTTGTGGCAAAATTTAAACTGAACCCGTTTATCGTAACTATAGCCGTGCAGACAATTTTAATAGGTGTAATTTTGTTTTTTAGCAAGATGGGGACGACACAGGGAATTGTTGACGAATATAGATGGAGTTCAACACGAAATAATATAATGTTAACGGATACCATTGGATTACCGTTATATGTAATTTATGCAGTCGTCGCCACCCTTATTACATGGTTTATGTGGAATTATACTACGTTTGGTAAGAAAATGTATGCCGTAGGTTCTAATCCGGAGGCTGCTAACATTTCCGGTATTAATGTTAGTAAAACGATAATTTTGGTTTTTTTATTTGCCGGTTTATTGTATGGATTTTCCGGTTGGGTAGAAGGGGGTAATACTATTTCTCCAACAGCAAGCACCGGTATGAATATGGAACTTGACGCTATTGCGGCTTGCGTTATCGGAGGAGTATCGTTTACCGGCGGTATCGGCAAAATCAGAGGCATAGTCTTTGGTGTAATTATTTTACAGTTAATTAATTATTGTGTGGGTTTGTACTTTACGCAACAGTATATGAAAGATATCATAAGAGGTGTAGTGATTTTGTTTGCGGTAACTGTTGATATGCGCAAATATTTAGTCAAGAGATAAAATGGAAGAAAATTTAGAAAAAGAAAGCCAAAAAGAAGTTAAAGAAAAAGAAGAAAAGAAGGGAAAAGCCGCTTTTTTTGAAAAGGGCGGATGGTATTCTAAACTTCCTAAGAATGAAAGGACTCTAAAGGCTGTTACTGTTTTGGTTGTTTTCTCCGGTCTTGCTTTTATCGGATTAATAGTTTTAGGAATTCTTTTATCATGGTAAATGCTGGTCTTTTTGTTCTAATAATAGTGGTTTTTAATTTAGTTACTATGCTGTTTTGTTTTAAGGATTTTAAAAACTATCGTGATAATAAAAAGCCTTTTCCGGTATATCAAATTTATATTTTGTCGTCAATTTTTTTCGCGGCGTTAGGTGTGTTGTTATGCGTATTTGCTACAAACTATCGGGCGAATGATAAAAAGTTTATTTTGCTGCATGTGCTGATGTTAGCGATTCAAATAACAATTCTTACTCTTTTAATTCTTTATACCGGTCTTATTGCTACTGACTAGTCATTAAAACGCTTTGAATTAGTTTTCAAGGCGTTTTTTGTATGTTTTAAATTAGATATTTTTGTTTTTATACAGGCAAAGTTATAAGTTTAAATTTCCACCAGGTGTTTGTGGTATCTTTTTGGCATAAAGCTTAATTTTTGTTTTGTATTTTTTCGGACCGCGATGTTTATTGTATTGTAATAAGTTTTAAAAAGCTTTTGTATATTTTCTTCATGCTCGGTCAAGTTTATAAAGAGTTTGGTTCCATTTTGAAAGACCAGACTTTTTTTTGTATCGTAAACGCCGACAATGTTACGTTTTATGTCGTGTATCACAAATTTTTGGTATCTATAGCGGCTTATAAAGTGCGGCATCAAAAATTGAACGATATCGTTGTCGGGTTCTATTTTAGCGTAATAAATGTCGTTGGCCGTATCGGAAAAGCGCAAAAAACCTTTTAACCTGTGACATTCCAATTGCGCCTTTTTACATATGTCCATAAACGCTATTACTATTTTGTTGTTTAAAAGGAACTTTGCATTCTTGCCGTACTCAATAATAAGTTTAATATAGTTTAGAATAATTATGCCTTTGTTTTCATTGCAGGAAGAGTGAGCGTAACGAATATTTAACAAATCATGCGAGTTTTCAAGCGCGGCCATAATTTTACAAAACTCATAGGTTGCGCGCCTTATAAAGATAAGCTGCGTGTCAAATGTTGTTTGTATTTGTTTATCCGAAGTTATTTTTTCGACATGCTGGTTTTCGTTAATAACTTTGTAAACACAGGTTAAAAACCCTTCAAAGGTTCCGTCGTAAACCATAATTTGCATTTAAGATTCTCCTTTTATAATTGGCCTGTTATAGCAGAGGTTATAAGCTCGTTGTCAAATATTGAAATTTGCTTGTTGGCAGTTAAAGCCGTTGAAATTTGTTTTTCCGATTTGCCGAAAAACTTTCCGCCAACGGTAATAAAATGCGCGGCGCGCTTTAAAACCACTTTCATTTTTGATAAATCTTCATATGTCAATTTGGTATAACGTCTTGCGTGTATAATTTTGTAGGCGGAATTTAAGCCTATTCCTGGAACTCTTAATAATTCTTCATATGAAGCGGTATTAATTTCAATGGGGAATTTGTTTAAATTGCGCATTGCCCACGCATGTTTTGGGTCCAGATTTTCGCTAAGGTTTCCTTCCGTTAAAATTTCAGATGCGGAAAAACCGTAAAACCGCAAGAGCCAGTCCGCTTGATAAAGCCGATTTTCCCGAACTAAGTTTGGAGGTTTTATCGGAAGCAAATTTGATGTATTTAAGTTGTGGTGTATATATGCCGAATAGTAAACGCGTTTTAATTTATACTTATTGTATAAGTTTTCGGAAAGAGTTAAAATTGTTTGGTCGGTATCTACGCTAGCGCCTATTATCATTTGAGTCGTTTGGCCTGCGGGTATAACCGATTTTTTAAAATGCGCGTCGTTCTTATAATTTTTTTGTTCGATATACTTATTCGCGAGAAATTTCATGGGACCAAAAATTGCCTCTTTATTTTTTTGCGGCGCCAATAGTTTTAAACTTTTTTCGGTCGGAAGTTCGATATTAAAACTCATGCGGTCGGAAAATGCCGCAGCGAGGTTTATAATGTTTATATCGGCGGAAGGAATACCTTTTAAATGAATATAGCCGTTAAAATTATAAACCTTTCTCAGCATAATGACTGTGTCGGTTAACTGCTGCATTGTGTGGTTTGGGCTTTTATCTATAGCCGAGGATAAGAATAACCCCTCAATGTAGTTTCTTTTGTAAAATTCTATTACAAGTTCACATAATTCTTGGCAGGTTAGGCTTTGCCTTTCTATGTCTAAAGAGCGCCGGCTCGGACAATATGCGCAATCGTAAATACAGTTGTTGGAAAGCAGAATTTTCAATAGCGAAATGCAGCGCCCGTCGGGAGTAAAGCTATGGCAAATTCCGGGAGCCGCGGTATTGCCGAGCTTATTATAAACCCCGCCTCGATTTGAGCCGCTTGAGGAGCAGGATACATCGTATTTCGCTCCGTCGGCCAATACATTCAGTTTTTTTAAAATCTTGTCGTAATCCATAACTAAAATTTAATCTACAATAACATTTTATCATAAAAATTTTAAAACACAAACAAATGTTCGCATTTACAAAAATTTTAATTTTACCGGTATTTTGAATAATTGATTTATCAGTTCGGTTATGGTATTATAATATAAAAATATTCAGTCGGAGAAAATATGAAACAAGAGAATATTGACAATTTAAGAGCCCAAATAGACGAAATTGATAAAGATATAATGATTTGTTTTAATAAGCGCATGAAAATAGTGGAAAAAATCGCGCATATTAAAAAAGACTGCAATTTATCTGTGGCCGATAAAAACCGCGATACGGAAGTTATATTACACGCTTTAAAAAATGTCGACCAAAAATTTACCGACGAGGGTAAAATGTTTGTTGAAAATTTAATAACCGTTTCCAAGATATTTCAAAACAAAATTCTGATAAAAAATTAAAGTATTATAATGGCAATACCTGTTCAATAAAAACAACTGCGAAAAAAACGGCAGTTGTTTTTTTATTTCAGGTTTAAAAATATTCCGAATGGAAAAAATTAAATTAAAGTAAACTATTGCGTTAACTTATAAAAAAATTTAACCTTACTACATAATTTCGAATACATTGTATTAAGGGTTTATTCGGAGAAAAATTATGATAAAAAGAGGCGAGTTGTATTTTGCGGATTTAAGTCCCGTTATAGGCAGCGAGCAGGGAGGTATACGGCCGGTTTTAATTGTTCAAAACGATATAGGCAACAAGTACAGTCCCACAATTATAGCGGCGGCAATAACCAGCCAAATAAACAAGGCAAAGCTGCCGACGCATATTGAACTTGCGGACGAAAATTTCGGGTTGCCTAAAAATTCGGTTGTGTTGTTAGAACAAATAAGGACGCTTGATAAAAAACGTTTAAAGGAAAGAATAGGAGCATTGCCGCAAGATGCGATGGAACAGGTAAACAGCGGGCTTTTAATTTCATTAGGCTTTATGCAGCCCAAAGACTTAGATTAAAAATATAGAAACGATAAGTGAACTCTTATCGTTTTTGTTTTTGCGGTACAAATTATTGTGTTGAATTTTCAAAATTATTGAAAATATATTTCCAAAAAAAAATATTTATGATATAATGATATTATTCTTTTTGAATAAGAAATTAGTTTAGTTTTAAGGGTCAAATGAAAATAGCTAAAGAAATGCTTATTAAGCTTTACGGTAACGATGTAAAAGTTCCCGAAGTTGAGAAAAGATACGAAAAATTAAGCTCTGTTTTTGCTAAAACGTTCAAAGGCCCGTTTAATTTGTATTCCTCAAGCGGACGCATTGAAATTTTAGGCAACCATACCGATCATAACAACGGATTGGTTTTAACGGCCAGCATCAGTTTAGACAAAATTGCGGCGGCAAATATAAGCGGTACGGATTATATAAATATTAAATCAGAGGGCTTTTCCGATATAATTGTAGATATTAACAAGTTGGAAATTGACAAAAAAAATTACGGCTCAAGTTCTGCGCTTGTAATGGGAATAGTTCACGGATTTTTGCATCATAAATATAAAGTAGGCGGTTTTAACGCCGTTATACTTTCAAATGTTTTAAACGGTTCGGGGGTTTCTTCTTCGGCTTCGTTTGAACTTCTTGTTTGTGAAATTCTCAACGATTTATTTAACGACGGACAGATTTCACCTGTCGAGATGGCAAAGATTTCACAATTTGCCGAAAATGTTTATTTTGGAAAACCCTGCGGCCTTTCAGACCAAATGGCAATAGCCGTCGGGAATATTACAGAAATAGATTTTAAAAAGCCCGAATTTCCTAAATTTGATAATGTAGATTTAGATTTTTCAAATTACAGTGTTGTTTTGACTAATACGGGCGGCAGCCATGCGGATTTGACACCGCACTACGCAGGCGTTCGTTCGGACATGGAAGAGGTAGCCAAATTTTTCGGCGAAAAAGTTTTGCGCGAAGTAACGTATTCAAATTTTTTTAAACAGATGCCTTCGCTTTCTAAAAAAGTAAGCGGCCGCGCTGTTTTGCGCGCGGTGCATTTTTTTGAAGAGAATCTCAGAGTAGAAAAGGCGCTTTCTGCAATTAAGCACAAGGATTATAAAACGCTGTTTGATTGCATAAATAAATCCGGCGACAGTTCGTATAAGCTTTTGCAAAATTGTTATGTTCCGAATGATACTGAGCAAAGAATTCCGTTGGCGCTTGAAATTTCAAGGCAAAATATTACAGACGGCGTCACAAGAATTCACGGCGGCGGTTTTTCGGGAACAATAATCGCCATTTTGAACAATAAGGAAGTCAAAAAATATATTAAAACCATGGGCGCTGTTTTTGGCGAGAAAAATATTCTGAAAGTAAATATAAGGACAGTCGGCGTTTGTAAGATTGTAGAGGAGTAAGTATGAGTCCAGGCAAGGTTTTTATAGATTTAAAATTTTTTCCGGTATATGTTATTGTAATTTTGATAGGCGTTATTGTGTCTGCTGTATTGGCGCCGTTTTTCGGACGGAATCGGCAAGAAAAAAAATGGCGTTACATTTTTTTGGGTGTATTGTGTATAGCGGCTATAACGGCTATAATTTGCGTAATTTTGGCGCTCTGCGGCAACCCGGGCTTTACAACGGGAATAGAAATAACATATTATGCGGCTTGTATAATTTTAGGAATGGGCGCCGCCATGGGCGTTTCCGCTTATTTATTTAAACAAAAGGGTTTTAGTCCGACGTTGGTTTTTGATTTTGCGATAGTTTTAATTCCGCTAAGTATTTTAGGCGCACGAATTTTTTATGTAGCTTTTGATCCCAGTTCAAGTATAAGTAGTTTTGTTGAGTTTATTGCTATCTGGAACGGGGGACTTGCAATCTACGGCGGAATAATAGGCGGAGCTTTGTCCGTCTTAATTGTGTGTTTATATAAAAAGATTAATTTCTTAGATATTGCTGATTGTGTTGCGGTGGCTTTGATACTCGGTCAAGCTATCGGAAGATGGGGTAATTTCTTTAATTCGGAAGTATACGGACTAAGCATTATAAACGAAGCTTTGCACTGGTTTCCGATGGGTGTTTTAATTAACGGCTCTTGGCGCTATGCATTATTCTTCTACGAATTTTTCTTCAACCTTTTGGGGTTTGTCGGGTTATTTTTGCTTTCCAAAAAATATGTTAATAGACCAAAAGGAATTATCTTATGCGGTTATCTGATTTGGTACGGCACGGTCAGAGCGGTTTTGGAGACTTTTAGAGACGCAAAATATCAATTAGGCAACGCTTCTTTGATTGTTTCGATAGTTATGATAGCGATCGGTGTTGGGGTAGCGATTTTTCAGTATGTAATGTTTCAAAAAGCAAGAAAACAGCAAGTTGATAAAAAATTGGGGTTAGTCGGCGGAAAAGCCGAAAAGAGTATTGAAGCGGAAAAGCCGGAAAAAGCGGCAAAAACTAAAAAGACAGAAAAAGCCGAGGAAACGGCAAAAATAGACAAGCCTGTAGAAGTGGTTAAGATAGAAGAAGAAAAAGTAAAGAGAACTGTAAAAGAACAAAAGACAGAGAAAACCGAAAGTAAAAAAACAAAAAAATAAATAATATTTAAAAAGGGGAGGAAATTA
>Ga0209737_10001977_pt1 | contig 14404 bp, 13 predicted proteins | sample TergutCu122P3_FD_187284 | JGI IMG/M metagenome (GOLD analysis project Ga0209737, IMG submission 187284) | Cubitermes ugandensis P3 segment gut microbial communities from Kakamega Forest, Kenya - Cu122 P3 (SPAdes) (version 2) | ecosystem: Host-associated > Arthropoda: Insects > Digestive system...
AAAAGAGCTAAGTAAACGGAGCAAAAAACCATCTTGCTGATTATGGCAATAAACTATTAGTAGCGAGGCGAAACGCAATTTGGTGTTTTTTATTTTCTTACTCTACTTTACTTGATAATAAACACCAAACTGCATAAACAAATATTCCAACACTACATCCACACACCTAAATCATACCCTAACAACCAATAAACACAATATATCTTCAACAAAAACAGCTCCTAACAACAATTGGCTAAGCATAACGATTTTAATTAAGACCCACATATTATTACCTCTAACAGATGCCTATGACCCGTATAATAATTCGCATCGGCGGCTCCGTTATAGCCTCACCCGTTAACACCGAACTAATAGACAAATACATCGACCTTATAAAACAAATTAAGCAACAAGGTCATGAAATCGCCGTTATTGTAGGCGGTGGCACCCTAGCTCGAGAGTTTATAAACATTGCCAAAAACCTAAACCTAGAACCAACCGCTCAAGATCGCATAGCCATAGCTGTCTCCCGTCTCTATGCCCAGCTATTCACAGAAAAACTTGACACCCAAAGCTATGGCAAAGTTGCCACAACCCTTGATGAAGCATCTGAGGGTTTTTCGCAAGGGAAAATAGTTATAATGGGGGGCTTAAAACCCGGACACACAACAGACACCGTAGGTGCCCTAGTAGCCGAACGATTAAACGCAGATTTGATGGTTAAAGGCACTGATCAAGAAGGCGTCTACACTAAAGACCCCCGCAAATTTCTAAACGCAACAAAAATAGACCACATGACGTTTGATGACTTAACTCAAACACTTGAATACAGCGAGCATAAAGTCGGTATACACCAAGTAATTGACTCCATGGCTATTGAAATTCTAAAACGCAATCACGTAAAATTAATAGTTTTCAACGGCTTTAAACCAGAAAACCTACTTGCAGCAGCAAACGGCAAAAACATAGGCACCACAATAACTTAACCCCCTACAACTTTTACTGCTAACTTTTACCGCCATATGCTTTCTGCGTTAAAACAAGCTCTTTGTTTTATAGGAGTAAAGATAGACGTTTTGTCTCTATGTCTGCTTTTATTGACAAAAGTATGCTTTCGCTGCGACAGTAAAGAATTATCCCTTGATTTCCAACGATATATGTCTCTTTTTTATGTATCAACCCTGTCTTACCATGTATTATAAATGCCCCATTTTTTTGTAGTCTATTTGCTATTTCTACAAACTGCTCTGAATCAAGCTCAACTAACGTCCCAGCCGCCATTACAGCTGCGCTAATTACGGCGGCACTTGTTGCTGCACACATAAATATCAATCAAGGTTTAATGAGCTTTTTTGTATTTAATGTTTTGTGTACACGTTTCTTTTAAAGGCAGATTGATTTACTGTTAAGTGTTATTTGTTGATAATGTTGGTTGTTGGGTAAATTGGGTTTTTAGCACCCTAAATTGATGCCTACACTTTTGTATCTGCTATTGAGGGTGTCTCCGAAAATTCGCGTTTTATGCTTCAATCTGATAAAAACAAAACAAACACTACGTTATCCCATACAAATTTTCCTACTTGCCCTTTACACATTGTGCTCTTGATAGTTAAGAGGTTTTCAAGGTTGTTAACAATAACAATTACCTTATATGCGTGTTGTGTTTGTTGATAAGTGTGTATTTTATTGGATATAACAATGCGTGCAAGTTAGCTACCTTTATATCTTTTAATTCTTTTGAAATCACCTACACGGCTTAGGGAGTAATATGAAAATGGCAACTATTGTTGAAGCAATTAATCTTAGAAAAACGTACATGATGGGCAAGGTTCCTGTTGAGGCGTTGCGGGGGGTTACTTTTAGAGTGGATGCGGGTGATTTTATTTCTATTCTTGGTCCGTCAGGTAGTGGTAAGTCTACGTTGCTTAATCTTGTTGGTGCTCTTGATAAGCCTACTTCGGGTTCTTTATCTATTGATGGGGTTAATGTTGAAAAGTTGAGTGATAATGGTCTTTCTGAGTTGCGATTAAAGATTGGTTTTGTTTTTCAATCGTTTAATTTAATTCCTCGCTTGTCTGCTAAGGCAAATGTAGAGTTGGCTATGTCTATTTCTGATATGGGTGGTGCACGATGTAGTAGACGTGCTGCAAGATTGCTTGAGATAGTTGGTTTAAAAGAGCGTATGAACCATAAGCCAGCTGAGCTTAGTGGTGGGCAGCAGCAACGTGTTGCTATTGCAAGGGCTTTGGCAAATAATCCCAAGTTTTTGTTACTTGATGAGCCTACGGGTAATGTTGACTCTAAAACAGCTAAAGATATAATGTCTTTAGTTCATAAACTTAACAAGGAGAATGGTGTGAGCATTATTATGGTTACACATGATCAAAGGTTAGCTAGTGAGGCTAGGCGGACTGTGCAAATGTTTGATGGTGAAATAGCCTCAGATGTGGTGAATTAATATGCGAATGTCTAATGTTTTTAGTTTTTCTTTTAATGCTATAAAGCTTCGTAAACTTAGAGCTGCTTTAACTATTTTGGGTGTTATGATTGGCATTATTGCTATAGTGGCTTTGCTCTCTGTTACTCAGGGGCTGCAGGCAACACTTACGGATCAGTTAAATCAGGGGTTGTCTGCTAACTCTTTAATTGTCATGCCAAGTGGTGATGGGAGTGATTCGGCGTTTGGTATAGGGCTTGGTGGTGCGGGTAGTTCGGGGTTTAATTTGTATCTTAATTACACCTCAGAAATAACTAGTTTGTCTCCAAATATTACTAGTTCGCTTGCTGTAATGCAAAAGTATGGTCGTGTGGAGTCAGAAAATTTGAATGGTTCGGTAACTATTTATGGTGTTGATTATGAGACTTATTCTTGGACTTATAGCACTTTTGCTGCTGAATTAGGAACTATTCCTCTTAATCCTAGAAACGATACTGTTGTGATTGGTAGTCGGGTAAGTGATCCTAGACAAAATGGTACACAATTTATTATGCCGGGGGATGAGCTTAATTTGGTTTGGCTTAATGCTACTGCAATGCCGTTTGTAAATGAAACATGTACGGTGCGTGTTAGTGGAGTTTTAGGCACCGTTGGAGGGCTTGGGTTTGGAGGACCTTCAGATACAGGGGTTTATATTCCGCTTTCAACTGCGGAGAGTTTCTTTGGAACAGATACATGTGATGTGATAATTGTAACGCTGGTAAATAGTGATGAGGCTACTATTGCAAGTACTTCTCGTTTAATTCGTGATCATTTTGGTGGACAGGTCGCAGTCATCGGTCCAGATGCCATACAGGCTGTGTTAAACAGTGTCTTTAGCACCATACAGCTCTTCTTAGGAGGCATTGCAGCAATTTCGTTGCTAGTTGCAGGCATTAGCATTATGAATATTATGATAGTTTCCCTCATTGAGCGTACACGTGAAATTGGTATTCTTAAGGCGTTAGGTATGAAAAGCCGAACGGTGCTTGCAATATTTTTAAGTGAATCGATAATTATTGGTTTTATTGGCGCAATACTTGGCATACTTGGCGGCTGGGTTTTAGCACACGGCACAGCTTGGGTGCTTAACTCAGGCTTACTCACAAACGGAAATAGCAACGGCAGTCTTGCTATTAACCCCCTGCTAACACTAACAGTAATATTTGGCGCTTTATTCTTCGGTATAGGTGTATGTGTCATATTTGCATTATACCCTGCATGGCGTGCATCCAAACTTAAACCTGTAGACGCCCTAAGACACGAATAACCCTCATTTTCTTTTCTTCTTTATTTCTTTTTGGCTTATTATTGAAAATGTTGTTATCTAACATAACATCTATATCTATTGAAATCAAATATATGCTATCAAATAACCAAGGAGGCCTCAACATTAGCACCTTATGTTCAAAATGTCCCTTCTTCCAAGTAGCACCCTTAATAAAACGCAAAAACGCCCGAAAAAGATGCCGCATAGAACCCCAAAGACAACTCCGCATTTATAAATGCCTTGATTTCCCCCAAAAACACCTCACCAGCATAAAAATAAGTGGCGCTCATTTATAGTAGATAACTTTGTGGTACTATGGCATTTGTTTTGATTGGCGTAAGATGATTAGGTGTTAGAGCCTGTTAACATTAAATTTATTACGTTTAAACAGTTCCTTGTTCATTTTTTTCTGAGATAGAAAACAGTCACAAGAATAATCCATAAATCAAAAATATACCTATCAGGTATGGTTTATATACGCGAGCACTCATATGTCTTGCGTGAATAATATGGTGAAAAAAGTAATATTGTCGTTTAAAAATAAAAAAATGCTGTCTTTGACTTTTGCTACCGCACTACTTATGATGGCCTTTATGTCTTCGTTAAACCCTGCTACAGCCTATAACACTACATATAATATCACCTATGAAATGCGAGGCGGAACTAATAACGTTAACAATCAAGCTACGTCGTATGATGTTGCTGATTTACCACTTAGATTAGCTACTCCTTCTCAACTAGGTTATGGTTTTAAGTTTTGGGTTGTAGAATGTGCCAATGGTAGCTACGTTATGTTACCTGATTCAGTTATTCCTGTTGGCACTACTGGCGAAATTACATTGGTAGCATGTTGGGAGTCAACAACCGTCCAGCACAATATTGTGTATTCATTAAATGGCGGAACTAATAATTCTTATAACCCAACGGGTTATTATACAGAAGACACTACAATAAACATTATTAATCCTACCAAATCTGGTTCCATGTTTTTGGGTTGGGTAGGCGTTTATTCTAATGCAACTATTGTTGGACCAACGACTTCCTTTAGCATTCCTTCAGGCACTTACGGCGATCTTACACTAGTTGCATGTTGGATGTAACTTTTCCCCACACCACTCTACTTTTTTGAGCAAAATTTTACATAACATTAGTTTTTACCTTGTTTTTGCCAAGTTCAAATTTCGAGAGTACTCACTTATAGATAATTTTATGTGATGTTGTGAGTGTATGTTGCCACGTAAGGTTGTTTTATGGTGAATTGTAAAAAATGTTTATCTGAAAAAGTTGCCAAGGGTGGTTTGTTTGTGGAAAACGCCGCTACATCTGCAAAGAGTGTAACTATCATTTCGTTGAAGGAGACAAGCGAGCTGACGATAAAATAGTTGCCAAAAAGCAATGTGCGTACTTTTCTACGCCTTAGGCAAGGGGCCATTTCATATGCTACCAAAATTTTCAACACCCAACCTCACTAGTTTACCACTGGATAGTAAAGCAGGTGCTAAACTACCAACCAACGTCGCTGACGCATTATAAAAATGGAGTTTAATGAAATATAACATTTTGTTGGATAAAAAAACAGCTGTAGAAATATTTGTGTACCCTTCCGAAACGGGCTGAAAAATACCTGAAAAACTTCGATCTAATGCCTATACTAACTTACCTATGGTATAGCACTGAAAATTATGATTTCATAAATAATAACCTTACAGACCGTAAAAGACTTTAAGCCCGTTTTGAACTGTATATCTGTGGTATTATGGAAAATATTTGGGGTGAACTAAAGAAAGTCGAAGCCCAAGCAACGCAGATTATTTCTGATGCCCAAAACAAAGCAAACGCTATAGAGGAAGCCGCAAAACAGGCTGCACAGAAACTAGTTGATGATAGCAAAAATAACTCTGAGGTAGAAGCACAGAAACTCTACAGCGAAGCAATTGCTAAAGCCATCGAAGAACGTGAAGAACAATCTAAAATAAACCAAATAGAAATTAACAGATTAAAAATAATCGCAGAAAAACACATGGATCAGGCTGTTGATATAATTCTAACAGCTGAGCTTGAGGAAAAATAGTTGAATCAGACAAAAAATTATGCTGCCGTTCTGCCCAAAATTGGGGTAGAACGAAGTGAACTGTTGAGTGATATTAAACTAAAGACCCTTTCTGAATGTAAAACTCTTTCAGAGTTTGTTGTACAACTCGGAGACACAACCTGCCAAGAACAAATAAGCAAACTCTCCACGCCTATTACTATCCAAAAACTGGAACGTGCATTTAATGAAAATCTTCTTAACACTTATTTTAGCCTACTATATAGTTTACCAAAAAACGTGAAACCCTTCATTGAATTGTACTTAAAACGTTTTGAAATTGAACATATAAAAATGCTCATCAAGGCAACTATAGCCAAGATACCTCCAAAAGAAAAAATGTCAAAAATATATCTACCTGTTGAAAACTATTTTAATAATCATATAATTATTGAAGAAGCTGCTAACGCTTCAACAGTAACTTCTATAGTTCAAGCTTTCCAAAAAACAGAATATTACACAAGTCTAAATGCCGGCTTGCAAACATATAATGAAACTGGATCGGCTACTCAATTTAACATTTTACTTGACAGACACTATTTTGATAAAATTTATTGTACCTGTGAAGAATTGCCCAAAGAAGAACAACAGCACGCAAAATTTTACGCAAGCATGATGGTTGATGGCTTTTTACTGCTCACGATTCTTCGGGGAAAAATACTAGGTTACAATTCTAGCTGGCTAAAAGAGGCTCTACCCACCAACTATTTTAACATAACTAAACACGCCTTTGATGTTCTTTTACATGCACCAGATTATGCTGAAACCTTAAAAATCATAAAATCAACACAATACAAAACATACTTCGCGTCTGCTGGTACACCTGAAAAAGTAGTTTCTAACGCTGAAAAAACATTTAAAACCGCAGTATTATGCCATGCAAAGTCACGAGCACTTATTGACGTCTTTAACATTGGGGTCGCTTTATCCTTTATTACTCTTAAAGAAGCTGACATTCACAACTTGAATATTTTAGCTTTAAGTATAGATGCCTCATTAAAGCCTCAAGAAATTCAAAGCAAACTCTTAATGTACTAAAAAAGCTTTACCAAGATATCCTTCTTTCTTTCTTTATTTATTTACTTCTTCTTTTTCAAAGACGACCTCAGTGTAAATATGTTTCAGTTTGAATGGTGTGAATGCTGTTCCAGAACCAATGTAGAATTTGCTGAACCATTCATAGAAATGCAGTCTTAGGGTGTGAATAAAAACAATTAAGCCTTCAAGTGCAAGTACAAAGATGTTCCCAAAGATGATTATAACTGTGCTCAGAATTATATGCAAAATTGATGCAGTGCCTATTAACCCTGCAATAGCCCCTACTGCAAGCATTAATGCCCAGTGAGCCATAAGTAACGCAAGAATTCTTGCATAAGAGATGGTGTTACCTAAGAGTCGAGTGAAAAAGTCTCCCCCTTCAAACAACCTGTTTGAAATTTTATCCATCTCTTCATGTTCCCCTGAAGGATTTGCAGGTTTAGCTATAGCTAAATATGCTGGCTTGCCAACAACTAAAATGATAAAGGGAATTATAGCTACAAGAATTGGACCACTTAACCACGCCGAAAAATCTAACCAGTAAGTGTAGAGGATATAGACCCCTCCCATGAAAAAAGCCATTTTAGGTATTGATGTTAACGCAGCATCAACTATTTTACGGTTCACAAGAAAATTACCCATTTCTATTGCTAGACCAATCATTATTTGTGCTATACCTACATATAGACAGTAAACTAGAAATGTAGATACACCTGTGCCGTGAAAAGGGCTAAACCATAATGGGGCAAATACAGCCTGACCAAAAAACTCGCCAAATAATGCCCCTGTAACACATGCCGCTACACCGCATGCAGCCATTATGTAGCACAAGTTTTTCATGCCCTGATTATTCTTTAATAATTTACCAATTGTTAATCCACCTATTAATAATAACAAGCCGTGTCCTAGGTCACCAAACATTAGTCCAAAAAGAATTGGAAATGTTATGGCCATTATTGGTGTAGGGTCTATTTCATTATATTTTGGTAAACCATAAAGTTTTGTTAATTCTTCAAAAGGTCTAACAAATTTGTTATTAGACATTTTTGTAGGCGGCATTGTCTTTGCCTGATTTTTGTGATTCTGTTTAGGTGGGTCTGTTTTACTTACGATGACTTTTCCATCTAATTTCTTGTTTAATTTATCGCAAAGTTCGTTAAATCTTTTTTGCGGAGTAAATCCTTCGATGGTTACGTAAGGGCCAGACTCTAAAACTTTCATTTTTGTGCTCAAAAGAAGTAAAACATTTTCTGCAGTTTCTCTCCAAGCAACAAAATGTTTTTTGTTTTCCTCGCCTATTTTGTGTAATTTATTTGTTAACTCTTTTTCTTTTTCAGCATTAGCTTTTAATTTGTCCTCTACTTCTTTTATTTCCTCAAGAGTTGTAAGGTCATCCTTAGTATGATTAAGGCTATCCTTTTCTTTACTTAAATCATTTAGTAAAGTTTTTACTTCTACTGTTTCACTCATTACTGAGGATATTTTTTGAATAGTTACTTCTGCAAGGGTGTACCAGTCATTTGTAACTACAACACTCTTTGTTGGTGACACATTTTTAAAAATACTTAATGGGCTACTTTTTTTGTTAGCAAACTGTTTAGTTAAATCATCAACATCATTTATAGCGTCTTTAAGTTTCTGAATACTAATTTTATGTTCAGACAGATTGATACTGCTATCTGTGGTATCTTTAATGTGGAAGTCGCCAAAATCACTTAATGTTTCTAGTACCACTTCAATATCTCTTTTTACACAAATAATTGATGTTGAAGTTAATCTTTCAGGTAGCAACATTTTTATGACAAATTTTATAGAAAACTGTAAATCCAAGATTTAAACATATAGTTGGAGATTAGAATGATTGGATACGTGATTGGGGACAATAATATGCTCACAGGCTTTCGGTTAGTAGGTGTTGAAGGGGTAGAAGCATCTTCACTTGATGAAACCCAAACAGCACTAAATGATGCACTAAACCGTACAGATATAGCTGTTCTAATAGTTAGTGATGCCTTCTCAAGTGAGCCTTCTATTCGCGAAAAAATTGACAAAGTGCGTCTAGAGCGTTTAACTCCTCTAATTGTTGAAATTCCTTCAACTAAAGGGTCAACAAACAATGCCCAATTATCAGGTATCATAAGTAAAATTTTACATGTTGCAGTAAGGTGAATAAGTGTTGAACATCGAAAATGGTATTTTAGCTATAGCTAATGAGGTAATTGGTGATGCCAAAAAAGAAGCAGACACTATAGTTTTAAAAGCTGAAAATACCGCTAAAGAACTTTTACAAAGGGCTAAAGAGACAGCAGATAAACTTCATCAAGAAATACTTGATCAAACAGCTGTGAAAATTGCAACTGAAAAACGTAAACTCTCCTCTATAGCTGAAGTGGATATACGTAATAATCTGCTTCAAGCTAAAGAAAGCATAGTTGATGCTGCTTTTGAGAAAACAATTGTTAAACTCAAAGTTTTTGTTACAAGCCAGGAGTATCGACATTATCTTTTTAACCTCATAGAAAATGCCGTTAAAAACTTTGAACAGAAAACTCTAATCCTTCAAATAAACGCTAAAGATCGTGAATGGGTAACACAAGATATGTTAAACCAGTTATCTGACAAACTACAGATTGATCTGAAACTTTCTGAAAAATCTGGTAACTACCTTGGAGGATGTAAAATATACACAGTCGATTATAGAATAAGTTTTGATGCAACATTGGATAACAAGTTACATGAACTTAAACCCCTTTTACGTGTAAAGATAGCAAAAAAACTGTTTGAGGAATTCTAAAACATGCCAGGTAAAGTATGTAGAGTTGCAGGGCCAGTAGTAGAAGCAACAGGTATGACTGACGTAGTTATGCACGAAATTGTCCACGTAGGTAACGCAGGATTAATTGGCGAAATCATTCGTTTGGATGATAACAAAGCAACAATTCAAGTATACCAAAATACTGCAGGACTAAAACTTCACGAACCCGTTTTAGGTACTGGTACCCCTCTCTCAGTAGAACTTGGTCCAGGTTTAATAGGTAACGTTTTTGATGGGATTGCACGGCCACTTGAAACTCTTAAAGACTTAACAGGCGCATTTATTAAACCCATTCATGGCGTAACATCTATTTCACGAGAGAAAAAATGGGCGTTTATACCAAAAGTAAAAATTGGCGATACCGTTTCAACTGGTGACATCATTGGTGTAGTTCAAGAAACAGCTCTTGTTGAACACCGGCTTCTTGTTCCCCATAATGTTTCAGGTAAAATTATAAAAATCGCCTCAGAAGGCAATTACACTGTAACGGAGATAATTGCTACTGTAGACTCAGGTAACAAGCAGATAGATCTCCCAATGTACCAAAAATGGCCCGTGCGAATCCCCCGACTACATAACAAACGGTTATCCGTATTTACTCCCTTGATAACTGGTCAGCGTGTTATAGACACGTTTTTTCCTTTAGCTAAAGGTGGTTGTGCAGCTATTCCTGGTCCTTTTGGCGCAGGAAAAACTGTGACTCAACAGCAGCTTGCTAAATGGTCTGATGCAAACATTATAATTTACATAGGTTGTGGTGAACGTGGAAATGAAATGGTTGATGTGTTGGATAGTTTTCCAAAATTAATTGATCCAACAACAGGTCACCCACTTATGGAGCGGACAATTCTTATAGCTAACACAAGCAACATGCCTGTTAGTGCACGCGAAGCTAGCATTTACACAGGAATTACTCTTGCAGAGTATTATCGAGATATGGGTTATGCGGTAGCTTTAATGGCTGATTCAACAAGCCGATGGGCAGAAGCTTTGCGAGAACTATCAGGCCGGCTTGAAGAAATGCCTGCAGAAGAAGGCTTCCCAAGCTATTTACCCTCAAGAATAGCTGAATTCTATGAACGCACAGGTGTAGTTGAAGTTTTAGGTTCCAATAAACGTGTTGGTTCAATATCTGCTGTTGGTGCTGTTTCTCCACCAGGCGGTGATTTTTCCGAACCAGTTACACAACACACTAAACGTTTCACCAGTGTTTTTTGGGCATTAGATGCTGAACTAGCTGACTCAAGACATTACCCCTCTATTAATTGGCTAAATAGCTATAGCGGATATGTTGAAGAGCTCTCAGGATGGTGGCATAAAACAGTTGACAAAGAATGGGCAAACTATCGTGACAAAGCCATACATATTTTGCAAGCAGAAGATGAACTGAAAAACATTGTAAATTTGGTCGGTCCAGAAGCTTTACCAGATAAACAACGCTTAATCTTAGAAGTTGCTAAAATTATCCGTGTTGCAATATTGCAACAAAATGCGCTAGACCCTATTGATACTTACTGTTCACCACAAAAACAATTCAAAATGCTAAAAATTGTGGTGGATTTCCATCGTTTAGCTGACGCTATTATAAGCAAAGAGTTACCCATCTCTAAAATAACTTCATTGCCCATAATTGAAGAAATAATGCGTATGAAAACTCGTGTACCAAACGATAAAATATCTATGCTTGACGATTTAGAGCAGAGAATGCATGAACATTTCACAATATTGGAAACCACTATGAGAGGATTATAATGACCACAGGATTAGAATACAAAGGTGTAGCCTCAATTTCCGGACCAATAATAGTCGTAGAAAATGTACAAAACGTAGGATACGATGAACTGGTAGCCATTAAAAACCAAAATGGAGAAACTACTCTGGGCAAAGTAATTCAGATTATGCCAAAAGCCGTAGCAATTCAAGTCTTTGAAGGAACAAGCGGATTATCCCTAACAGAAACACGAATCCGTTTTCTACATCGCCCATTAGAAATTCCCGTATCAACCGAAATGCTTGGACGAATCATGAACAGCTTTGGCGAACCAATCGACGGGTACCCTGGCTTTTTTACAGAAGAAAAAAGAGACATAAACGGCTACCCTTTAAACCCCGTTGCCCGGGAATATCCCAAAGAATTTATACAAACAGGGATATCAGGTATTGACTGCTTATCTAGTCTTGTCCGAGGTCAAAAACTACCTGTTTTTAGTGGTCCAGGGTTGTCCCATAATGAATTGGCAGCTCAAATAGTAAAACAAGCGCAAATCCGAACTGGAGAAAGCTTTAATATTGTTTTTATTGCCCTGGGTCTGAAAAATGATGATGCTGCATTCTTTAAGAAAACTTTTGAAGAAACAGGCGCCATTAAAAATGTGGCAATGTTTCTTAACCTAGCAGACGATCCTCCAGTTGAGCGCATCATCACACCAAGAATAGGTCTAACTTTAGCTGAATATCTAGCGTATGAACAAGATCGTCATGTATTAGTTATTATGACTGATATGACTAACTATTGTGAAGCCCTCCGCGAACTTAGTGCTTCACTGGAAGAAGTGCCTAGTAGAAAAGGCTATCCGGGTTACATGTACAGTGATCTTGCAAGTCTGTATGAGCGCGCGGGTAGAATACACGGCAAACCGGGGTCAATTACACAGATGCCTATTTTGACAATGCCAAACGATGACATTACTCACCCTATTCCCGACTTAACGGGCTATATCACTGAAGGTCAAGTGGTCCTTTCACGAACATTAGAAAAACAGGGTATTTATCCACCCATTTACATTACAACAAGCTTATCTAGATTAATGAAAGACGGTATTGGCAAAGACCGCACAAGAGAGGATCATGATAATGTTTCTAGCCAATTATATGCCGCATATGCGCAGTACAACTCGGTAAAGTCGTTGGTTACTATAATTGGTGAAGAAGGTTTAGGAAGTAGAGACAAAGCGTATCTGCATTTTGGTGAATACTTTGAAAAAAATCTCATCAGACAAAATAAAACTGAAAACCGCTCAATTGAAGAAACACTACAAATTGCTTGGAGCGCGCTTTCACTTTTGCCTGTTGAAGAGTTAACTGCTATTAAACCTGAATACATTCAAAAATACTACAAAAAACAGCTCTAAGGTAACGGCTCCATGTCAACGGAAAATATCAGTCCAACAAGAATTAGTTTGATTAAAACAAAGAAAACCCTAAAAACAGCAAAGACAGGGTGCGAAGTTCTTGAGCACAAACGGGATATATTGATACGCGAACTAAGAGACAGCATTTATCACGCAGAGCAAATACGTAAAGCTCTAATAGATACTTTAACCGATGCATATTATAGTCTTAGAGAAGCAAACATTGCCAAAGGAACCAAAACAATATCTGATGTAGTGTTGGGCTCTTCATTTAGAGCTAATTATCTTGTAAACACAAAAAGCATAATGGGTGTTGCTGTTCCCACTGTGGAATTTCAAAGCGAAAAAAATGTGAAACCTGAATATGGTTTTGCAAACACAACAGCCGATCTAGACAAAGCATTTGAACTGTTTTATGATGTGCTTAAACTTGTTGGTGATTTAGCCGCAGCTGAAGGCACTACTTATCAGCTTGCAAACGATATCAATAAAACACAACGCAGAGTGAACGCTCTAAACTATGTTCTCATCCCCAAATACCATGATGCAGTAAAATGGATTGAACTTGTTTTAGAAGAAAAAGAACGTGAAGAATTCATAAGGACAAAACGAATTAAAAGCATGATTCAAAATAAACAGTAGGATCTGCCATAAATATTTTTGATCCCTTCATCATGTTGTTGTATTCTTCAAGAATATTGGAAATTCAGACTGCGTAACAACTCATATAAAATTTCCCAAGCCCATAACATGTAGCGGTACGTATGTATCTTTGATACTGTGCGTAGTGTTTTGTAATGAGGTTTTTAGCGTTTTGCGCAGTCTGAGTTGTTGTTATACACTTAATTGTGTATCAAATTGTTTTTAAAACAACAGTTTGTAGACTAAAAAACACAAGAAAAACATAAGCAGCAGTTTTGTATATTATAAGAACAAGCAGAATTCAAGCTTAATAGCTGAATTTTAACTATTAAAAACCCTCAAGGCAGCCTCCGAAAACCCCATTTTAGAAAATCAAACAACATAGTTGCACGGTTTTTCAACATGCTATTTTTGGAAAAATATAGGTTTTCGGAGGTCACCTCAAGCTAAATGTATCCTACACATTAGGTGTTATTATTTGTTGATTCTAAAACTGAGCACACACTAACTGAATAATGCAAAAAATGCACGCTTAAAACATAAGCATTGCAACAATCAACTAACAAAATACGCGACCTACCACTAAACACTAATAACGCCTAAAGATCTACTAAAATATTCATTTTGATGATTTGTAATGCTTTAATTGTGACATTAAAATAAAAAGATTAATAGCTAACTTTGCGGTGAGGAAAAACAGGAGTTGACCTCAAATTTGAATCGTAAAATACTAATGTTCGTTCTATTGCCACTTGTGCTCTTACCTATAATGGGCATAGCAAGTGCCTTAACATACGAAACAGTTCAACATGCAATTACTGATCAAGATACAGTTAGTGTTGGCAACTATGATAATGTAGCAATTGCATTTGCTGCCGCTTTAGCTATCGGTTTACCTGCCTTAGGTGCTGGTATGGCTATTTCTTCTGCAGGTACTGCTGCAATTAGTGCACTAGCTGAA
>Ga0209737_10001978_pt1 | contig 14398 bp, 11 predicted proteins | sample TergutCu122P3_FD_187284 | JGI IMG/M metagenome (GOLD analysis project Ga0209737, IMG submission 187284) | Cubitermes ugandensis P3 segment gut microbial communities from Kakamega Forest, Kenya - Cu122 P3 (SPAdes) (version 2) | ecosystem: Host-associated > Arthropoda: Insects > Digestive system...
GATATTGGCTTATTTACGCCTATCATCGCGCCACGGGCGAGATAGTTGCTTATGTTTGGGGTAAACGTAACTTAAAAACAGCCAAGAAATTAAGAAATAAATTGTTGTCAATTGGAATCACTTATGACAGTATTTGTACAGATAAATGGGATAGCTTTATCGCTGCCTTTCAAGATTAACCATATATTAGGGAAAGTCAACACGGTTGGTATTGAGGGTAATAATTGCAGGTTACGTCATCGAATACGTCGTGCGTTCCGTAAAACGTGTTGTTTTTCTAAGATACTGAGAAATCATTTGAAAGCTTTTAACTTAGCGTTCTTTTATATTAATTTTGGATATGTGTGAGAAATAGCATACTTTGTACATCACCACCTCTTTTTTCTGTCATAATTGTTTTTTATGAAAACGGTCATTAATCACTTACCTCTGAATTTGAAAAATTCTATGCCGGCAATAAGCAACATCGTGAATATGAAACTACAAATAGTTTTTATTAAGACATTTCCGAGGTGGGTGATTGAACCCGCCTCAATCAAAAAAAATGTAAAATGGTGTATCAGCACCAAGTATCCTGCGTATTGCAAAAACATTGCCGCGCCATAAGTTTTGGACGAGGGAATCAAGAAATCGTGTTCCTCGCGCGGACCGAACGTTTTTTGAAAGAAAGGTTTAATGTAGGCGATCAACACCGTTGCAAAGGCATTGAAACCGGGCGTGCCGGAAAACATATCAATGACAAGCCCCATCAAAAAGCCAATCAAAAGGGTCGCATCTCGTGTAAAGGTAGAAGGAAGCGTAATGATAAACAAAATGTAAAGGTACGGATTGATAAAGTCAAGAAACAAGACATTATTGAAAATCAGCACCTGAATCAACACGTACAAAACAAAATAGAGCGAATATTTAAAAAACGAATTAATCATTCCATCTCCTCCTTTTTTTCTAATTCTCTCTGCTCCTTGGCATTTCTGAAACTAATTACGTCGACATAAGAGAGTTGATTGAAATTAGTAAACAAATCCACTTCTATGAAATAAAAATTGTCGTTCTCTTTCCTAAACTCGCGTACGATTCCGATGTTTATCCCTTCGGGGAAAATGGACGAATTCCCGCTTGTTATAACCGTATCTCCCTTTTCAACATGGAAATACAACGGTACCTGCTCCAAGAAGGCTTTCCGTGCATCTCCGCCCTTCCAAACGAGCGAGCCGGCATTGCCTCCGTTTTTGACCTTCGCGCTGATTTGCGATCTGGTGTTCAGAATTGGCAGCACCACCGAAAAATGAGCGGACACATAATGCACAATTCCGATCACTCCCGACGTATTAATTACCCCCATATTCGGACGAACGCCGTCTTCTGCGCCTTTGTTAAGCGTAATGTAATTTTTGTGTTTGTTGGTCGAGGCATTGATTACTTTTGCCGTGATAAACGTATAATCCTTTTCGATCGCAAAATTTCTCCTTTTCTGATAATTAGAATCTTGCTTAATGAAATTCAACTCGTTCTCTTGCGCGTAAAGCAGGGTTCTCAATTCCGCATTTTCCCTTGCCAAATTGTCATTGACCGTTTTTAGTTTGAAGTATTCGGAAACGGAATAGGAAAACTCATAGATTCCTCCCACAACGGCATTGCTTGAATTTAAAAACCGGCTTCGTTGGAACTGGTTGTAGTTCACAATCAGTATCAGCGAAACGATTTGTAAAAACAAAAAAAGAAAGAATGTTTTAGATTTGAGTAAGAAACGAATTAACGTTTTCATAATACAATATAGATACTATAATTTCAAGTTTACCCGAAAACGTTTCATCAGGAGGCTGTCTAAAAAGTCAAAAAAGACGATTCGTCATTGCGGGCTTGACCCGCAATCCCCTAATAATCAGCATTGCTTTTTTAGGAGATCCCGCGTCAAGCGCGGGATGACGGACTTTTGAGACAGCCTCCTGATGAAAAGAATTCGTCCGATTAACGCATCAAGAAAGAGAACCTGTTTACATTTTTAAGAGCCACTCCCGTACCGCGAGCTACTGCACGCAAAGGGTCATCGGCAATGTGAAACGGAATACCAATCTTGCTTGTCAAGCGTTTGTCCAAGCCGCGAAGCAATGCTCCTCCTCCTGCCAACCAAACACCTTTGGTCACAATATCGGCATACAACTCCGGCGGCGTTTGCTCCAACGCACCCAATACCGCCGCTTCAATCTTCGAGATGGATTTTTCGAGGCAATGGGCAATTTCTTGGTAAGAAACCGGAACCTCCACCGGCAACGCCGTCATTTGGTTCGGACCGCGCACCACGTAATCTTCCGGTGCATCGTCCAAACTTGTCAATGCCGAACCGACGTTTATCTTGATCAATTCAGCTGTCCGTTCACCCACTTTTATGTTGTGTTGGCGACGCATATACTCTATTATATCAGCCGTCAAGTCGTCACCTGCGATGCGGATTGACTTGTTAGACACAATTCCACCGAGCGAGATAACCGCAATCTCGGTCGTACCCCCGCCGATGTCCACAATCATATTTCCTTCCGGCGCTTCTACGTCGATACCGATACCGATAGCTGCTGCCATCGGCTCGTAAATCATATACACTTCGCGTCCCCCCGCGTGTTCGGAGGAGTCGCGTATCGCTCTGATTTCCACCTCTGTACTTCCCGAAGGAATACAAACTACCATTTTCAAGGAAGACGGAAACCATCTGTTGCCCGAAAATGCCATTTTAATCATGCCGCGCATCATCTGTTCGGCAGCGTTAAAGTCGGCAATCACCCCATCGCGCAACGGACGCACCGTGCGGATGTTTTCGTGTGTTTTACCGTGCATCTGACGCGCCTTCTCGCCGATAGCGATCAATTTATCCGTACGACGGTCGAGAGCCACCACCGATGGTTCATCCACCACAATCTTGTCGTTGTGGATGATAATCGTATTGGCAGTTCCTAAGTCAATCGCTATTTCTTGTGTGAATGAAAATAAGCCCATTTTTTAATTAAGAATTAAGAATGAAGAATTAAGAAGAGGGTGAAGTGGTTTTAATTCTTCATTCTTAATTCATAATTCTTCATTTAAGTTAGTGTTTAAAATGTCTAAAACCTGTCATTACCATTGCTATTCCGTTGGCATTGCAGTACTCAACAGAGAGTTTGTCGTTGATGGAACCGCCGGGTTGAACTACGGCTGAAATGCCTGCGCCTTTCGCAATTTCCACGCAGTCGGGGAATGGGAAGAAAGCATCGGAAGCCATTACCGCACCATTCAAATCCATATTGAAAGAGGCTGCTTTTTCAATCGCCTGTCTCAACGCATCTATACGGGAAGTTTGTCCCACGCCGCTTGCGCAGAGTTGTCCGTTTTTTGCCAATACGATTGCATTCGATTTTGTATGTTTTACAATTTTATTGGCAAAAATCAGGTCTTCAATTTCTTGAGTGGTCGGTTCTTTTTCGGTAACAACTTTGAAATCTTCCGCTGTTTCCGTTTTCAAGTCTTTATCTTGTACCAAAAAACCGTTCAGCAGCGAGCGAATTTGTTTGGTTGGTAATTTCACCTCTTTTTGAACTAAAATGATACGGTTTTTCTTTTGTGTCAAAATTTCCAATGCCTCCACATCATAATCGGGTGCAATGATTACTTCAAAGAAAAGTTTGTTAATCTCTTCGGCAGTTTCTTTATCCACTACAGCGTTGGTAATGAGCACGCCGCCGAATGCGGAAACCGGGTCGCCTGCCAACGCATCTTTCCACGCATCGACCAATTTCGGACGAGAAGCGATGCCGCACGCATTGTTGTGTTTGAGAATGGCGAAAGTAACATCGTCAAAATCAGCAATCAAATTAACCGCTGCGTCAATATCCAACAAATTGTTGTACGAAATTTCTTTTCCTTGCAGTTGTTCAAACATTGCTTCAAAATCGCCGTAGAACAATCCTTTTTGGTGCGGATTTTCGCCGTAACGAAGTGATTTCATATTGTTGGCAGTGCAGCGAAGGGCTGAACCTTCTTCTCCGTCAAAGTAGTTGAAGATCGCCGAATCGTAGTACGAAGAAACCGAAAAAGCCTCCTTCGCAAACCATTTGCGGGTTTCAAGCGAGGTTTCAGCTCCTTGTTCGTTCAACAGATTTAACAGCGGTTCGTACTGCATTTGCGAGGCTACGATAACCACATCTTTGAAATTTTTTGCCGCCGCTCTAATCAAAGAGATGCCGCCTATATCAATTTTTTCGATGATGTCTTGCTCTTCGGCACCCGATGCAACCGTATTTTCAAACGGATACAAGTCAACAATAACTAAATCAATTTCCGGAATCTCGTATTGCGAAAGTTGAGCCAAATCCTGCGGATTTTCTCTTCTCCCGAGAATACCTCCAAAAACCTTCGGATGCAATGTTTTTACTCTTCCGCCGAGAATAGAAGGATAACCAGTAAGCGACTCTACAGCTTGACAAGGGATTCCAAGCGACTCAATGAACGTTTGAGTTCCGCCGGTTGATATAAAATTTACCCCCTTTGTATGTAATTTTCTGATGATTTTATCTAAGTTATCTTTGTGATAAACAGAGACTAATGCGTTTTTAATTTTTTTAGAACCAATCATTTGACTATACCATTTTTTTAAGTATCGCAAAAATATAAAATATAACTCGGTTTTAGAAATAAAAATACGCTTTTTATTGCTAAAAAAATTGATTTTTAGAAAGATAGAAAAAAAGCCTCACCCCCGACCCCTCTCCACAAGAGAGAGGTGACTAAACAAGAAGGTCATTTAGGTAAAATCAACAAATAACCAAATATACTCCTCTTTCTCCCCTCTCTTGTAGAGAGGGATTGGGGGTGAGGTTTCTTTTTTACCATTTTTCCCTCCCCAAAAGCCCCGAAAAAGCCGCATAAATAATATAAAACGGATAAATCGCCGCCACAGGAAAAATCCATTTCAAGCATTTTTGCAAATCAAAAAAAGAGGCGGTTGAGGAGAGGAAAAAGAAATCAATCAATCCTTTCCACAGAAAAACGAACAGCAATAGTTTAAATTTTCCGGTCAACAACAAAACGAAAAAAAGAACCGCTAAACCAAATATAACAAAAGCAGTAAACAACACCGAAAAATCCCGATACCCGGTACTTTTAGATGCCCAACGCCGGCGTTGACGCAAAAAACCGGAAAGTGTCGTTTCGGCTTTGGTCGCAACAATTGCCTCAACCGATTTCAGGAAAATAATTTTCTTTTTCAATTTTTTGGCAGACAAAAGCAAAAACATATCATCGCCCGACGCAAATTCTTCCCGTTGTGCGCTAACCGCTTCATTCCAAAGGGAGCGTTTATAAATCAAATTGGCTCCATTGCACATAATCGGCACACCCATAGCCGCCGCACCCGCACCCGAGGCAACCAAACTCATAAATTCCAACGCCTGCATCTCTTCAAAGGCGGAAGTTGCCTCCATTTTTACGGCGCCGATTACGAGGTCGCTGTCGTTTTCAGCCAAACAGGCGGCAATCGTTTCAAGCCATTTTTCCGTAGGGACGCAATCGGCATCAGTCTGTACGATAATCTCGCCATGACTTGCTGCGATACCCTCTTTCAACGCGCTTTTTTTTCCTTTTCCAGTTGCATTTATTACTCGAAAATTTCCATTTTCCGCCATAAAAGAGCGAATAATGGATTCGGTTTTGTCTGACGAATGGTCGTTTACAACAATCAGTTCAAAATTTTTATACGATTGTCCGGCAATGACACGCAATAAATTCGGCAAGTTTTTCTCCTCATTTCGCGCACAGACAATGACGGAAAGGAAAGGGAGTTGTTCTATACTTTTCTGTCCGGTATTTTTTCCATTTATCGAAAACAACGGAAATCGCACCCAGCCTCTTTCAAAGAAAAGGATTAAGAGTGTGTAGAGGAGAAGGAATAATATGGAAATGAGGGTAATCAAAGTTTGACTTTGTTGGTATTACTTCCACTTAAAATTAGCGTGCGTACCATCGCAAAACGGCTTGTTGGACGAGTGTCCGCAACGGCAAAGTGTCACTCGATTACGAATTTCGTAGCTTTTCCCGTCAGCGCTTTCTATGCAAATACCGCCGCGCACCCATATCGGACCGCTTACGCGAATGCCCGGATCCTCGATAATTCCAATAGACGGCTCAAAATCGGGTTCGTACATTTTTTTCTCTTTTTTATCCCAAACCAACAACCTGCCTGACGAACAATGAGCAGACTCCCTTTTCGCAAGTTCGACCTGTTCGGGTGTTCCGGCACGTTTTACAATATTCCATACCCGTCCCTTCGCATCGCAAAAACGGGCAAAGGAGCAATACGTCTCGTTGTCGTACAAAATCAGTTCCGGACCTTCGATTGCCTCGGCGTTATCTAATATCGGCTCAAAAGAGGCAGTTTCTTCCGAATCCCAATCTGCGTGTTCGTGAGCGCCCGAACAAAACGGTTTGTTTTTTGAATCCCCGCAACGGCAGAGGGCACAACAAGGTTGGTCTTCCGTATCAAAAGATTTCCCGTTTCGGTATGTCCAATTCTCGCCATTTTCATTCGGCATTATAATCATCTCATTGATAGGCGGATTTCCATATAATACATAAGGTCCGTCTTTTGTAATTTTTATAAAAAAAGTTTCCGGAGCAGCCTTTGAACCGGTTTCGATTTTTGATTGATTTTTTTCTTGCATAATGATATGATATTTTTGGTTTAAAAAAGATAATTTCTTTTTTTAGAACAATCAAAAATGGGAAAATGTTTAAGGAAACGTTAATTACAACAACGTTTTCCCTCAATCCTAAGCTCTTTTGGATCTTCTTTTTTCAGACGGATATTCCGGAAAGGATTTTTAAACTGCCGGCTAAACTCAGGTATCGCATACCCGAATCCAAATTCAAAACATTCTACTTTTAACAAGTGGGATTTAAACTGAGAAGTAACCATCCAGTTGGGAGTGATTTTGTATTTCATTACCAGTTTGGTGTAAATCCAATTTTCTATCAAGTTATCATTTTTTTCTCCCAATTCGTTATATTCCGGCACTTTTATCGGATTAAAAGCGTAAACGCCGGTGTGCAGACCGATGATAAACCGGTCAATGGTCAAGTCGTTGGCAAGGAATACGCCGGCTCTGATTTTGTTTACCAACAGGTCTTCCTTGATAAAATTATAGCGCGTGTTTCCGGTTGTTCGTTGCGTGCCGTCGTAGATGCTGTTAAAGAAACCATCGGCTCCCAATCCTAACCGGTAGGCGTTGGAAAGCGGCAAATAAAAACCGAAGTTGAGAGAACCGACCGGATAATAGTAGCGGTCGTCTCTCGACAGTTGGTTAACACCGCCCTGTGCGCAGATTTCCAATGCCAAGACTTTGTCGACCGGCTTTGCCGGATGTTTTATCGGAAGGGGATAGACATTCGGCGTGAATTTTACTCCGAGTGCGCCGTCTACGATAATCAAATTCTTGGCTTGTTTCGTGGAGTGTCCGTTGTGCAGCGTTTTTCCGTTTGCGCCTATTGTGAGGCTCCATTGTCCGGCAGGTCTGCCATACCGTTTTTGCAATGCAATTTCCGAGTTAATGCCTCCTGTTAAAAATCCTGTGAGCGGGAAGATGTAACCGGTCTCTTCGTTTCCGGAACCCATCAAAGCAAGTCCGGCACCCAATTTTACATTTAACGAAAATGCCCCCGGATTATGAATAAAAGGATAATTGAAGTAAGGATTGGTGTAAATAACCGGCTCAATGTAATTGAGTTCGGTAAATTTGAAAGCTCCCAGCGCAAAACCGATTGTTGGGAAATTATAGGTATATTCCCAATTCCGGTTTCCGTACAAGGGTAATTCAAACGCGCTTTCGATACCATAGCAAAATCCGTCATCGTTTGTAACAATTCCGCCAAGCGCCTCTGCCTTAAATTTATAAATCGCATTTTTCTGAGCCGAAGCATTTATCGTTCCCAGAAAACACAAAAATAAAATAAGAAATTGCTTGTACGGCTTTATCATGATATAAATTAACGAAAAAATCGGAATTTGGCAAAATTAATAAAAAAATCAATACTAAATACCCAATGTATAATATTGTATAAAGCGTATCAATTCAATTGCCAATGCAATTCCCATGTGGATAATCACCCCGCCCCAAATATGCTTGGTTTGGAATGCCAATGTTCCCAGAAAATAACCTCCGAAAATAGCGGATATGGTCTCCATCGCAGGTTTCCCGAAATGCAATGCCACATAGACGGCAACCATCGGAAGTACGGCTGACCGTCCGATGACCGTTCCCATCCCGATAACCAATGCACCCCGGAAAAGAAGCTCGACCATAATGAAATCGCTCATATAAACGGCTTCAAAAAGGGTTGTGTTGAGCCAAGCCGGATTACCGAATAGTCCGTCATTCATCCACGGTTTTCCCTGTGGGTAATAGGACAAAAATCCGGGCGTAAACGAAACGGCAATCAAAATGGGAAGTATAAATACGAAGAGCGAAAGATAGGCTTTTATGTGATGATTTCCGCGACACAAACCGTACAAACCTTTAATCTTTTTATCCCAGAAAACACGCAGCAAAATCAATACAGGCAGCACCCAAATAATGTTATTCATCCGCCACAATATCCTGAAAATAAAATTCCGTTCGTAAGGCGACATATCCGCCAAATCCAATTTATCCCGCCACGAAAAGCTGGCTGCCGCGGCAATAAAACCGATCATAATCAATCCTTTCAAGTAAAAATGCGGTTTGGATATTTCTTTGTATTTGCCTTGAAAAATAAGCACCGGAACTGCCACTAAAAAATAAAGCGCCGTAAATACCAAAATGTTATTGAAAACACTGCTCGATGTCGGCGCTTTCCCTTTGGCGACAGCCCAACCAATATCCGTGGTATAAATAAACACAATAGATAAAACGATCACCACCCCCGCATAACAGTAAGGTAAAAATTTATAATCCTGTCGAAAGAAAACGAGAAAGTCTTGGAATAGAAGTTTTATGTTTTTTAGCATTGAAATTATTTTAAAGTGCAAACGTAAGAAAAATAATTCAATAATATTCGTTTTCTACCCAAGGCGTTGCCGTTGGGTTGGATTATATAAGGCTTTAACTTCGTTGACCGTTGGTTCAGTCTTTAAATTTCTTACGTTTGCCCTGTTTTTTTATTAAGTAATGTGTAAAAAATAAGTTGGTAATTTTGTTAGATTCCTCCCTCCACTATGTTGCGGTCGGAATGACTTCTTGATTTGTTAAAGTAGGGTATTGGAGTGAAGAGCAGCGGCGAAGCCGCTGCTCTTCACTCCCTCGCACACCAGAAATACTGGTCATTTCGACCGCAACGCAGTGGAGGGAGGAATCTCGCTGATCCAAAACACGAGGTTACCAACTTATTTTTTACACGTTACTAATTTCTGAAAAAACAACCCTATTTCCCTTGCATCATTGAAATTTATTTCTTGTCTTTGTATTGATATAGTGTGCTTAGGCACTAAAAAGCTACAAAGAAATCTATTTTGAAAATTAACCACAATATATAAAAGTCTATTCAAAATTATCTGTAAAAACAGTACTTAGGTGCGATTGATGAAGATAATCTGAAATAATACTTTTGCGAAATAGTTTTAACATAAAACTAAGAACAAACAAATACAACACAAAAGTGAAAATCCGGCAAATACCACAAGTTATCATATTTAACATTGTGAAAATGAGTGTTGAACCGCACCTATTAAGACTGGTAATTGTCTGATTTTTCAACGGGTTGCCGGAAAATGCGATTGATTGTTTTAGTATAGTCCTTTGAAAAAGACAGTTAAAATGGTCTTTTTCGAGGGATTTTTTTATGGTTCCCCGCCTTATGCGGAAAATGATGACGTAGGAGCGTATTGCATACGCCTTATGATACGAACACAAATGCAAAAAGTGAATATGAAAAATTTAAAATTTACCTCTTTTTGGTTGATGCTCATAATGGGCATTTCAACTGTGGCGGCACAAACAACAACGCTACCTCTGAACGTGACACTTTTGGAATCAGGTCATACGCGCCTGTCAAGTACTGTACCGGGCGAACTTTCCGGCAGTGTAACTTCAAGGAGTTTTGAATACCGCCTGAAAGGCGCAACCACTTGGACAGCTATCGAAGCGGATGCTTTTTTCTTAGCCAACCTCCCGCATTTGCCGTCAGGTTTATATGAGTTTCGCGCCGTTGCCGTCATTTCGGGACTGGGAACGCCGCTTTACAGCGAAGTGTACGATATGCAGATAACGTGCTTCCATTGCGATGTACCGTCAATCGACCCTTGCGCCGAACTCCCTGCACCTACTATCGAAAACGGCGACCAATTGCCTTGTAGTAGCGAAAGCCGAGATTTTTTATTCTGTAAGAGCGACAACACTACGGTAGCAGATTTGAAAGCAAAAATAACCGGCACGTCAATTAAAATATACGGTCAAGGAAACAACTTATTGGAAAACAGCGCGCTATTGGAAACCGGCACTTATTACGCCACGCAAACAGTGGGTGATTGCGAAAGCAGCAAACTCGAATTAACGCTTACCGTGTGCGATTGCCCTCAAATCGTGATAAATTCGCAGTACAATATGTTTACAAAAAATCCATGCGGATGCGATGCCGGATTAAACACAGCAATAGGTTTTCAAGCAGGAATGACGAAGGGACCGAGTACCTTTTTCGCAGATAATATTCAAATACCGGGAAGTGGTCATATTTCGTATGATGTGTACTATCTGCACAATGGCGCAGTTGGAAGAATAACAGTGCCTACACTCATAGAAAAATGGGTAAAATCCACCGAATCTGTACCATCTACTGCTGTGTTGCCGGCGGAAGGTTTTGGTAAAATGGGATTTTGGTGGTATAAAGCTGAGGGCGCAACTCCTTTCACTATAACGCTCCGTTGTTGCGCGCCGGCAGACTGCCCGCCTCTTGAGCCGACTGTTAGCGAAAGCATAAGTTTGTCGCTCAGCGCCGGAGCTACTATAGCCGACTTGAAAGCTGAAATAGAAGGTGGGAATATTAAAATATACAGACAATACATTGCTGAAACTCCATTGGAAGACAGTGAATTGCTCGAAACCGGCAAATACCTTGCCGGACAAACAACCGGCACGCCGCCTTGCGACAACGTGTCGAAACTTATAAACATTACTGTAACCGTAATTTGCGAAACACTTGCACCTGTTATCGAAAATGGCGACCAATTGCCTTGTAGTAGCGAAATCCGAGATTTTTTCTTCTGCAGTAGCGACAACGCTACGGTAACAGATTTGATAGCCAGAATAACCGGCACGTCAATTAAAATATACGGTCAAGAAAACAACCTGTTGGAAAGCAGCGCGCTATTGGAAACCGGCACTTATTACGCCACGCAAACAGAAGGCAGTTGCGAAAGCAGCAAACTCGAATTAACGCTTAGCGTGTGCCATTGTCCTCAAATCCTGATACAGCCGGGTGGCAATACGTTTATGGACAATCCTTGCGGATGCGATGTTGGAATAAACACAGCAATAGGTTTTCAAGCAGGAATGAAGAAGGGTGCAAATGCCTCTGTCGGAGATAATATTCTAATACCAGCTGTTAGCAACACCGGCGTATATGAAGTGTTATTTTTGCACAATGGCACAGTTGGAAAAACAACAAATCCTGCGTTAGATGAGAAATGGGTGGCATCAGGCGCAACTACCCCAACTCCACTATTATTGTCAGCCAGTGGTTTTTATCGACCCGGATATTGGCAGTATATCTCCCGAGCCACAGAACCTTTCACTATAACGCTCCGTTGCTGCGCGCAAAACACCTGCCCGCCTCTTGAGAAGACTGATTTTAAAGGCATAATTTTACCGTTCAACGCCGGAACCACTATAGCCGACTTGAAAGCTGAAGTAGAAAGTAGAAATGTTGAAATATCTAAGGAATACTTTGGTGGAACTCCATTAGCAGACAGTGAATTGCTCGAAATCGGCAGATACTATACCGGACAAACAACCGGTACGCCGCTTTGCGATTACGTGTCGAAACTTATGACCATTGCAGTACTCAATACGCCGGTAGATGCAAGCATTGAAAGCGGTGAAACCCATACATTTAAAGATGCCGAAGGCAGCTCATTAGCGCCTATACCGAACAATACGCTGACAAATGTTGCCTACAAGTGGGAAGTATGTACAGCCAACTGCGGTACGCCGAGTGCAGTGTGGGCAAATGCTCCGGGTACAAACAACCAAGCCGGCTATACTACCGAAGCACTGACAAACGACACCTATTTCCGCAGAACGGTATCTGCCAACGGGGTTAATCCGCTTGTTACCGAAGTGTTGGTTGAGGTTACAGTTGAAGTTGCACCTGCAAGGGATTATTACTATGAATTTCCGGGGCGTGTTTGTGCCGAAGATTTTGAAGTAACAGTCGCTTGGTATTATCCGGAAATCCCGACACCTGCCGATTGGCTCGACCGCGTTGGAACCGTACAGATGCTTCCGCATCAGAAGTTGAATGTCCGTCTTATAGACGAAACCGGTATAGACGGCATTGCCAAAGCTCGTGTTGTGTTAGATAATGGCGCTATACCTGCCACTTGGGCGCGTGCTTTGGCTTATCCCACATTTATCAATTTGTGGAAGGTAACTCCAGATACGCTTCCGCATCCAGGTAATGCAGATACCCTTATTATTATTTGTACACCGTAGCCTCGCTCGCGCGGACTCAATGTCATTAAGTTAAGAAAACTTTGCGTCTTCGCGTACTTCGCGTCTTTGCGTTAAAGTTTATGCGCTTGTGCTCTTTTGTATTAAACGCAAAGTACGCAAAGACGCGAAGATTAATATAATTTTATCCTTAACTTAATGACATTGCGCGCGGACTTGCAGTCCGTGTGTCAACTGCGAGCACGAGCGAAAGAAGCTAAAACCAAAAATTAACTCACAATTTAAATTAAAATCATATTATGAAACATTTAATTTAAAAAAAACTTGTTACGAAAAAAAGTTTATTTTTATTTCTTATGTTATTGGGAACATTCTTTGCCGTGCAGGTGAGTGCTACTACCATCATCAATATGGCAGATGCCACCCCGCCCGCAAGCGGCACAGGTTGGACTTACGCAAGCAGTATTTATACCATATCGAATGGCGCAAACGTAACGGTTACGGGCACTAATGCAAGCAATCGACGAATAGCAGTAGCGGCAAATGCAACGGCAACCATTACATTGAATAATGCTGTTATTGTTTGTGCAAGCCAAAATTCATTGCTTTTGAATAAAGACTCAAAAGTAACGCTTATTTTACCTGACGGTACAAATAAAGAGATGCGTTCCGGTAGCCCCTCTCCACAAGATAGGAGGGCAGTGCGGCGAAAGCTTTAAGAGTTGAATAAATACAAAAGTTATTGATAATAAGTTAAATAAATGCCAAAATACGCACCTCTTTCTCCCCTCTCTTGTGGAGAGGGGCTGGGGGAGAGGTCTTAAATCAAGTAAAAATAAAAATTACCAAATTATTTTTTACACATTACTTGCCCTATTATTTTTTATTAATCTCTGAAAAAAACAACCCTATTCCCTTGCATTATTGAAATTTATTTCTTATCTTTGTATTGATATAGTGCGCTTAGGCACTAAAAAGCACAAAGAAGTCTATTTGAAAATTGACTAAACATATAAAAGTCTATTCAAAATTATCTGTAAAAATAACACTTAAGTGCGATTGATAAAGATAATCCGAGACAATACTTTTACGAAATAGTCTTAGCAAAGACGAATGTACCTAAATAAGGAATGAAATTTATAAGGATTTCTTCCATACTGAATACTAATCTAACCTCTAAAACAGAATACTGATGATTAAACTAATGAAAACTCAACCAAATAATAAAGACTATTCGAAAAAGGCATTTTAAATCAATATAGATTTATGATTTTTCGTCATTCTGAACTTGTTTCAGAATCCCCTTGAAATAGGAGATTGCCGGTCAAACCTACAATGACAAATAGATACAAAATATATGAATTAACAATACCCGAAAAAATCGAATACGTATCTTTATAAATGAAAAAATAACACTTTATCTACCTAATTTCAGGCACCTTACAACAGTATATTTAACTTATAAAAACATAAAAATTATGAAAACAATTCTGAAAAAACCAACAATTCGCTCGCCTTCTGCTCTCTGAGCAACCGCAGCAAACACTGCCGAAAGAGGCAAAAGTCAAAAAATATGTTCCGTCATTCTTGGCAGAGCCAAGCGGCAAAGCCGAGCGGCGGGCTTGACCCGCAATCTCCTCTGATAATATTTAGGGGATCCCGCATCAAGTGCGGGATGACGACTTTTAAGACAGCCTCCTCCCGGCATTTTAGACATTAAAGTATAATTTTACCTTTCT
>Ga0209737_10001979_pt1 | contig 14394 bp, 13 predicted proteins | sample TergutCu122P3_FD_187284 | JGI IMG/M metagenome (GOLD analysis project Ga0209737, IMG submission 187284) | Cubitermes ugandensis P3 segment gut microbial communities from Kakamega Forest, Kenya - Cu122 P3 (SPAdes) (version 2) | ecosystem: Host-associated > Arthropoda: Insects > Digestive system...
CATTTTTTTTAGAGGATAATAGTATGGCATTGTTTTTAATTATTTTACAAAAAAACTGATAAAAAATTTAATCCTCAAAAGTAATTGTTTTTTTTCACAATCGGCAACTTGCTCAACTGTTTTATCTTTGTCAAATCCGAATAATCGTACTGATACAACCCATCGTTGGCAATCATCATCAGCACGTTGTTGAACGGGATAACGTTTTTTTCATGGCGCAGGTAACTATGTGCCGTGGATCTTTTACATCACTTACATCGTATATGATCAGGTCGTTGCTGGTTTGCCCACAGGCATTGCCCGAATGTATGGTTACGTAGGCAATATCATTTTCTACTACCTCATAGAAACAGATTTTTCCGTAATTACATATAGGTTGGGGGTCGGGGGTTACAACTACCGATTTTTTTATATACCTCTAAGGCTTACATATCCTGCTTGTGCTATACATGCTTGTCCTTCGTTTGATAACATCCATTTTAAGAATTTTCCTCCCACCTCATCAACATCTGTTGATCGTATTACGGCATTATACGACGCAATAAAGGGATAACTTTTATTCCTGACATTATTATCCGATGGCATTATTCCATTAATTTTCAGAATTTTAATGTTCGGGCTTTTATATAGCCTGTCAACATAATATTTGTAAGTATATCCCAAACTCATAGCGCTGTTTTGATACCCAGCAACTGCTTCAATTAACGGTCCCATTCCCCAAAGCACTAGTGCCGTTGGAGGTTTTGTCATGGGTATTCCTTTCATTACCCACTCTTCCATTGCTGTTTGGCTTCCTGAATTAGGCTCACGCTGATATGCAACAATTCTTAAATTTCTGCCATCCACCTCTCTCCAATTGGTTATCCTGCCACTGTATATATCTTGAATCTGTTCAACAGTCAGACTTTCGACAGGATTATCCCTGTGTGTTATAAATACAAACGAATCGTAACAAACAGGCTCGATCATCAGTTTTATTCCCGCATTGTAAGCCATTTTCAACTCATCGGTTGACGGATATGTTGCAAGAACAATGTCGGGGCGTTTGCTGAAATGGTATTCTTCTACTTCAAATTGTGCAATTCGTTTGCTTACCACGCCATTCGTTGTTCCGCCGTTAATCATTTTGTTGTACGCACCCGAAGTAGTAGAAAAATTAAGGAAACCAATTGTTTCACTAATAAATTCATCTGGAGTATCATTCAAATTTGTGAATTGCCAGACAAATTCTGCTGCCATTGGCACACATACAGTCGAACCGTCAATTGCCGGAAATGTACCATAGGATTGTTTATATCGGATATAGGTAGGACCACCCCATTCCCATTTATACGTTTCAAAAGGTTCTGAATCCGCCTCGCCAAGCACAAATAATGTCTTATTTTTAATGATTTGTTTCCAATCCGGACCTTTCACAACAAACTGATTTATATTACCCCAGGCCAGTGGATCCGGATTATCAGGCGGATCCGGAATTTCCGTCAGAGTACATGCTGTTGAAATAAGTACACAACTGCATATTATAAAATTTATAATTAATTTCATGATCATTCATTTTAACGTATTGTATATCACTTCCGTTTCAGTTTATTTCTTTTCGATCGGTATCTTACTCAACTGTTTTATCTTTGTCAAATCCGAATAATCGTACTGATACAGACCATCGTTGGCAATCATCATCAGCACGTTGTTGAACGGGATAACATCAAAGCCGTCCATGCCCGAATAGTGCGCCAGACGGTAAGCCATCAGGGTTTGGGGATTGGAGGCGTTGTAAATTTTCAGGCCATCGTCGCAAATGAACAGCGTACCGTTATCGATTCCTAAACCTTTTGGATTTTTCATGGCGTAGGTAACTATGTGCCGTGGATCTCTTACATCACTTACATCGTATATGATCAGGTCGTTGTTGGTCTGCCCACAGGCATTGCCCGAATGGATGGTCACGTAGGCAATATCATTTTCTACTACCACGGGATCGCAGCCAAAAACATGCCACACTGCCCGCACATATTCCGGTTTCAACGGGTTAGCCACCGAATAGATGAGCATTCCGGTGGGTGTTCCCATAAACATATTGTCCTTGTAACTGAAGATGGTTTCCACATTCCAGCCAATTAACACATTTTCAGTTGCTTTCACCGGCTTGCTTCCGCTCAGGTCAATGATACTCATGTAATTGTTGATCACCGAATATAGATAATCCTTATACAGCGCAAACCGCGACATGGAACCATTTACGCCAACGCCTTTACTTCCACTGCCGCCGTTACCTGGATTCGACCGTGCATTGTCAAATGATTCATTGAACTCACGATTGCCTCTTCCACCCAACCACCATCTACTGGTTTCGGAGGTGATGTTTTCGGTGCGCGCTGTTGCATTCCAGCCAACAATCACACCCTGGCTGCAATTGTAACCAAAACGGTATTGACCATCGATACCATAATCATTGTCAGGTACCGGCAGGGCATCCGGGAAAACGTCTTCCAAACGTCCTTCCAACTTTGGCTGTACCGGATTGCTGATATCAAACCACACCAGATCGATCAACGCATCAGCATAGAGTTTACCGTTGCGAATGGCCAGATCGGCATTACCCAGCAGTTCGATGAACCCTACATTTTTCGGATTCGACGTGTTGGTATTGTTGATGATGTGAATGCCTTTCCCGCTTTCGGATATATATATGTATCCTTCGTAAAAGCACATCTTCCCGTAATTACTGATGGGCTGGGGTGTTGGGCTTACCACAACCGATTCACGATATGCTTTTGCCGACATAAACACCGGCTCATTGATCATATACGTTACCGTATCGGTTACGGTGTCCTTACAACCGGAAAATGCAATGATTCCGGCAAAAAATACAAATATTGACTTTTTCATGATTTTCGATTTTTAAATGATAATTTTTATGGTTTTAATATTCATATATAATCTGATTTCCGGAGATATCAAGCAGAACCTTATCCGCACCTGGAATCTGTAAATCCTCAATATTGAAAGAAATCTCTTTAGTAACAACAGCATCACAAATTTCTTTGTTGTCGAGCGAGAGCCGTAAATCTCTTTTGGGCGGATCCGAGTATGCGATAGTTCCCTTGTCAATCAATTTTACAATCCAGGAACTCCCATCACATCCGCTCGCGCCAAATTTTATTTTCAGGCAATTACCTTCAATTTTCATGTCGATAATCGAAACCTGGTCCGGGGCATTCTCGAATTCGGTAGCGCTAACAATTACGTTTTTATCGCATCCTCCCGTATCTACCAACTCAAGGTCATATTCATAAAATACAACATCATTTTTGTATGCAGAAAATTTTAACTTTTTACCGTCATATTTGTAGAGATATTTCCCATTAAGTATCAAGTTCCAATCAAAATCGGCAGTCCAAAAATTTTCATCAATGAATATGATGGTATCATTTTTTGTGGTGAAATCTCCCGAACCTCCTGCAGGAATCTTGTCAGGATTACCAGAACAGGTAAATCTGCCATTTTTCAAAACTACCGTTGTTGTTCCACTTTTCTTTTCAGAAGCATACGTCACGGTAAAAGTTCCAATATAAGCGCCATCTTTTATATTTGGTTGAGGATTAGCATCATTGTGGCAATAAACCTGCTTGCCATTGATAAAAATCACATTGACCTCTTTTTGTGAAAGCCCCTTAATGGTATACGACACATCGGTATAGCATATACACTTTGCTTCGTTTGGAGTTCCTTGCTGGGTAATTTTCAAAACCCCATTTACGAAACTGTGCGTTACATCAACCCTGTCAAAATCGCATGTAACCTCGAAATTATTGTACGTAATTTTTACGCCTTCACCGGTGAATGCTACATCCACCTTGTCCTGAAGTTCATTCGTCGCCGCTTTTGTTTGCTGGCATGGCGTAGAACTCACATTTGAGACTTGGGTTTCCTGATCACTTTTTGTACACGAAACCATCAGAATCGCTCCTAAAAATAATACTGCTACTTTTTTCATTGTTTTAAATTTATTTACTTCATTTCAAATATTATACTGTTTTTTAGACAAAATGTTTGCTGGTTTCAAACAAGGGTCTTTAGCACAAATACTGCCACACAGAATGGATGCCGTTTCCCGGCAACCACAGTCGCAATAACTGACGTCTTTGCACATCACACAGTCTGCGGGGATATAGGCTCTGTTGGTAAAAGCGTTCCAGTAATCCGTATCGGAAATTATTTTTTCGTCAAGCACATGCCCTACTTTTCGTGGCGAATGATTGCACGCCCTCACCCATCCGGCAGGGTCAATCACAAAAAAACTCTTTGCAGCCGCACACAACGATCCCATTTTAAGACGCTTATACTTGTGAACGTTGTTAATGATGCACAGTGGAAATTCCGTTCCTGCCGATCCGCTACGATGAGACAGTTGCAGTATTTCTTCCACAGTATCAAGCATTCCATTTAACTGCTCCTGTGTCAGGGTAAGATCTTCCATATACGAAAGTCCGCGACCTCCGGCTAAAAAGCGATTCAGCAAAACCGTATCTGCGCCTGCCAATAATCCGTTGGCAACGGTTTCGTACAATTCGTGGTAATTGATATTCGTAACGGTAACATTGACGGTAGTGGTGATACCCATTTTCTTTGCTTCGCGGAGCCAGTGCAAAACTCCCAAAGCATTGTCCACCCCTGTGAGCCGTTCAAAAGTCTGTAGTCCCGGTAGACTTAAACTCAAATGAACATTATATTTTTTAAACGCTTTCAAAAATGTTTCGTTCATCAAAAGTCCATTGGAAATGAGCACAATGCTCTCATTCTTATTGTATGTATTTTTGTGCCGGGTATACTCCAATAAGTCAATTAAACAATCCTTTAACAGCGCTTCGCCACCTGATATGGTAACGACTTTCACACCCAACAAATGCAGTTTATCCAATACTTTTTTCCAGTCTTCTAAATGCAGTTCCTCGCACTTTTCATATTTTGGAGCGCTTTCAGTTTCCGCCATCCATGGACAGGAACAGAAAAGGCATTGGTGATTACACTGGTAAGTCAATTCCAATACTACAGAACCGGGTATATATACGCTGTTTTTCACATTTTTTCAATTTTTTAAATCTTTTCCTAATCCAGTCAATTTTTGGATGATCGCTATATGATCATGTATAGCATATTCTTCACCCCGTGCACCTGAATATTTTTCCTGATCAGACAAAAATGCGAGCAGACATTGGTATTCATTTACAATATTCGACCTTGCAACATGATAATTGGCTTTGGGCGAAAAACGAAATTTGAATATTAATTCCGGATTTCCAATATTCGTATTACTGCATTTCTGACAAAACTCCGTTTTATCCAAAACAGCATCATATCCCAAATTTTTTATCCGGTTTACTATTTCTTCAATCTGATTGATATTGTAAATCATCCAATTGTTGTATTTTTCTTTTATCGTTTCGCGACAATAAGGACAACTATAATCCATGTATTCAGGCATGGCGATATCATAACACATTGCTCCCCAAGCAAGTTCTCCGTTATATTTAGTTTGGGAAAGTTCTCTTAACCGTTGCTCCAATCTGATGCTATCGGAATATGGATTACCGTTAACATATGAGCCTCCGATTTGAACATCGCAATTTGGCACAGTTGCTATACCTCCTAAAGCGGCAACAATTCCTATTTTTATGTTTTTACTTTTCATACTGATAATTTTAATTATAATTCATAATTCAATCCCAAATGAATACCAACATACACAGGCCAATCGGTTCGTATGCTGACCGGCTGGTCGCAGTCGAAACTGTACCCTGCGCGCGGTTCGAAATAGATACCCCAACCTTTTTCCAACCGGTAATTGATGCCTAAAGCGCCGTTCAATGACCATTGCAGTCCGTTGATGGAAGAACTTTTCACGGTGGTGATACGGTGTTCGCTTTCTTGCCATCTTTCCTGCCGGTAGATGCCCCGCAGTCCTTTTTCAATCATAAAACCGCCTGAAAAATATATCCGCCAGTTGGGATTTGAATTCCAGAGATATACCACAGCATTGACAGGAATCCCAACATAATGCAGTCCCTGACGCACATCGTAGCCCGACCATTTATACTGCGATGCTAAATAAGTATACACCAATCCGCTTTCGAAACCACTGTTTTTACCAAGGCTTTTACGCACTGTCAGTCCAAAGGAAAAAGGCGGGCGATGATCGATGTTTGAGAAATCATTCCTCGACATTTCCGCGAACGACTGGATATTGTTCGACATTTTTGTAGCATAGTAATTGTTGCCGTCCATAAGAATTTTTGGCGAAGTAGGAGAAGTTATTGCAATGGGAGGGCTATAGAATTTATCTTTACTTATACCCTCTGTATAACCACCCGTTCCGAATGCCGCAGCAAACAGCCATTTATCGGTATTTTTCGTGCTGGTCTCGTCGTCGTCCGGCCAGTCATCCAACAATGAAATAGCCAATTTTGAAATTTCCTTTGAGACTTGAGTTACTGCAATATTATCTTCATCAGTTTGTGATTCCGCATCATTTTCCATTGCAGCGATTAGATTTTCCGAAGGCAATTCATCATACAATGGTTGTATCCCCGACGGTACATTGTGCGTTGTGCTGATGTCCTGTTTTACCAACATTTCATCCCTAACGGGATGACTGATGCTTGATGGAATTTGTATTTCCAGCATTTCATCCACGTTAGGATTTGGTCTTGCTTCAAGGTATGCAGTTTCCATATCTTCCAATGTTGCCTGCTGTTCAACGGCCAAAATAACCGCTTCATCGCTTTCCGGCTGGTTGAAAATCAACAGCAAAGCGATAGAAGCCGCAGCAGCCACAGCGCTCCATAACCATATTGTGGCTTTGTTCTTCTTCCGCTTATTCAAACGGCGTTCAATATCGTTCCAGCCATTACCGTTAACCGGAATACGGTGGTTTTCCAATCGCCGGCGAAACAAATCACCTATGGCGTCATATTCATTATAACCTGTCATACCTATTATTGATAATCTGATTAACTTTCCATTCATCCGTACAATTCATATATTTAATATTAAGGATCAATACGTTGCATTAATATTTTGAGTTTTAGACTTCAACCTGAATGATTCTCCCACGTTTCTAAACTCACATATTACATCAACATGTATATCTGGCCCCCATTCAGGACCATTTCTTACAACTACTTCAAATACATTGTTTTCAATGATTCTTTTTTCAAAAGAACCGCATGCCCATATCTTATTATTATTGACAACATACACCTTTGATATCGAAATAGTATTCGATAAAATATCTCCACTTTGTCCTACAAATCTGATTGACCCCATTAAAGGGCTTCCATTATTTCCGCTCCACGCGCCCGGCATAAAATCACGCCAGAGATATGTATCAAGATACAACTTATTTCCCCTTATTTCAACATTTTCAGGACTCGATTTTAAAAGATCGGCTAAGCCCTGATCGTTAACAACCAAATTTTCACTCTCCATATCACTATTTTCCAAAACTATGCTGCATGAAACAAAAAGATGCAGAAAAAAAACTAAAAGAAACAACAATCTATTCATACCCTTCTATTATTACACTGTTAAACATACATTATTAATATCCAATCACTTTCTGAATGTTTTCAACCTTTTTCATCACCATTTTTTGCAACAGGCGCCGCGCCCTGGCGTAATGAGTCCGCGATGTACTCTCGTTGGTTCCAAGTTCTCTGGCAATTTCCACAAAAGTATATCCTTCTATGGCATGCATGTTGAAAACAGTCCGGTATTGGTCTGGAAGACAGGCAATGCAATCCATCAAATCGCCGGTTGAAAGATGCTCGAACATTGAAATATCGTTATCTTCAAACTGATCATCAACATTTTCCATATCGACGCTGCTTCGCAGAACATCGTTATGACGCAGGTGTTCAAGGGCTGTGGTCACAAAAACTCGTCTCATCCAGCCAGCAAACATTCCTTTGCCGGAATAAGCATGAATTTTTGAGAACAGTTTGATAAACCCGTCGTGCAGCAAATCTTGCGCTGTTTCTCGGTTGCATACATACCGCTGGCAAACGCTCATCATTGCCGGCGCATACAAGTCATACATCTTTTTCTGCGCCCACGACTCGCCTCTCACACATCCTTCAATCAGTTGCCTTTCGTCCATTCAATTCATTCTATATATATAGATGCAGAAAAGTACAAAACGTTGTACTCAAACTGAAATTTTTTTTGAAATTTTTTTATCAAATTGATAATCAGACTTATTGCCTCACTTCAGCTCCCGTTTCCTTAGCCAGCGCTTCCGTAATGCGTTGCATCGTTTGGTTGATCTGTGTATCGGTGAGCGTTTGCTCCATATCCTGCAGGATAAAACTTACTGCATACGATTTTTTTCCACTTTCGATTTTATCGCCTTCGTACACATCAAACAGATTGATGTGTTTCAGCAATTTACGCTCGGCGCGGTTGGCAATATTGCAAATATCGGAAAAGCGCAGTTTTTTGTCGACCATCAGCGACAGATCGCGGCGCACTTCGGGAAAACGAGGCAGTTCTTTGTAGCGAATTTCAACTTTTCCCAGTAAATGCAACACAGTATCCCAGCAAAAATCGGCATAATATACCGGAGATTTGATGTCGAACTGTTTTAACAGATTCGGATGCACGGTACCCATTTCGACTAACAGCGTTTTCCCAGTTGTACAGGACAAACCTTCAATAAATATATCATTACGGATTTCGCTTATTGTCAATGAGTTAATAGATACGCCCAAACGTTTTAAAACATTATCCGAAAAGGCTTTCAAACTGAAAAAACTGGACGAATACACCGGAGTATTCCAGTTTTCCGCAGTATTGTTCCCTGTGATGAACAGCGCCAAATGCTGTTTTTCGGTAATCCCCTGCAGCGCCTGCCCTATGTGTGGCTCTTCGGTGAAATAACAATTGCCAAATTCGTACAGTTTCAAATCATGATTTTTCCTGTTGGTGTTGTATACCACCGCTTCCAATCCTCCAAAGAGCAATGTCTGACGCATACAGCCTAAATCCTGGCTCAACGGGTTGAGGATGGTAACGCAACGGTTAACCGGAAAACTTTCGCTCTGCTGATAGTATGACATTTTGGTGAGCGAATTGGACATTATTTCGTTGAAACCGCAACTGCACAAAAAATCACTGATGACATTCACTGCCTTTTCGCGGTCGGGCTTTTGCAAATGAGTAAGCGTTGAGTGCATTTCATCGCTCGAATCGATATTGTTGAATCCGTAGATACGAAGTATTTCTTCAATCAAATCAGCGGGGCGCTGGACATCCACACGATAGGGCGGTACCTTGACGACCATCAGGTATGCAGTTTGGCTTTCTATTTTTATCTCTAATGCTTCGAGAATCGCTTTGATGACCTTCGGAGAAATGTCCTGACCGGCAAGTCTGTTTACATATCTGTAGTTCAGTTCTATTCTGAAAGGTTTGATCGGGTTGGGATAAATATCAATAATGCTGGAACTGATTTGCCCGCCTGCCACTTCCCTGATGAGCATTGCAGCTCGCTTAAGCGCATAAACTGTATTGTTGGGGTCGATACCGCGTTCAAAAAGAAATGACGCATCTGTATTCAGTCCGTGCCGCTTGGATGTACGGCGGATATAAGTTGGATTGAAGTAGGCGCTTTCGAGAAAAACGCTAGTTGTGGTTTCCGAAATACCCACTTCTAATCCGCCAAACACCCCGCCAATGCACATTCCTGCGTTAGCATTGCAGATGATCAGGTCTTCAGCGTCGAGCATGCGCTCCACGCCATCCAGTGTAACTAAAGGCGTTCCTGCAGGCAACGTCTTTACCACCACTCTGTTATCAGTAATTTTAGCGGCGTCGAAGGCATGCAGGGGCTGCGCCATTTCGTGCAGCACGTAATTGGTAACATCCACCACATTGTTGATAGGCGTTTGTCCTATGGCGCGCAATCTGTTTTGCAACCAGGCAGGCGACGGCCCTACAGTAACGCCGCTGATGGTAAGCCCTGCATAACGCGGACATGCTTCGGTATTTTCCACCACCACCTCAATGGGCAGGTTGTTGTTATCCACTGTAAAAGCATCCACTGATGGCATGGAAAAATCGCGGTTTTTCACAAAATCATCTGTATTAACCGTCAGATACGCAGCCAGTTCTCGCGCAACGCCGATATGCGAGGCAGCATCTATGCGATTGGGCGTCAATCCGATGGTAAAAATCCAGTCAGTTTCAATTTTGAAATAATCCTTGGCGGGAGTACCCGGAACGGCAGATGCATCGAGCACCATGATACCTTCATGTGACGCGCCAAGCCCCATTTCGTCTTCGGCGCAAATCATACCGGCCGATTCAACGCCCCGTATTTTCGTTTTCTTGATTTTGAAACTGTCATTATCCTTGTATATGGTTGCCCCGATGGTAGCAACCACCACTTTTTGGCCGGCAGCCACGTTAGGCGCTCCGCAAACGATACCAAGCGGCTCGCTGGTGCCTACACTCACTGTGGTAACAGTCAGTTTGTCAGCGTCGGGATGTTTGTGGCAAGTAAGCACTTGTCCCACAACAAAACCTTCCAAACCGCCCTTCACCGGGCAGTATTCTTCAAGTAATTCAACTTCCAAACCAATGGAGGTTAATATTTCACCAATTTTTTCAGGCGACAGAGATGTTCGTATATAATCCTGTAACCATCGATACGATATTTGCATGCTAAATATGTCTTTTATGAATCTAAACAATGTAAAAAAACCGGATGCACAGGGCAAAAATAACGCAATTATCATAACCCGAATATACATCCGGAAAAAAAGAACAAAAATAAATATTTTTTTGGTATTGACCAAATGAAATTAATGTTTACCTTTGCGAAAACTTATGGATGAGTTTTATGAAGTCAACAAACAGGAAAGTTGCATCTTTCCTAAACAGAATAGCATCTTCCGTTCCGTTCGTATGGTATGAAATGTCCAACGGATTGAAACTGGTTCACCAAAAAATTGAATCGCCGGTAGCTTTTTGTGCATTAATGATCAATGCTGGCTCTCGCGACGAAATGAGAGACGAATATGGTGCTGCGCATCTTATGGAACACCTTATGTTTAAGGAAACAGGTAAACGTAAGGCGCACCATATTCTGAGCCGTATGGAAAATGTAGGAGGGGAACTTAACGCTTACACCACAAAAGAAGACACCTGTATTTATGCAGCCTTTTTGAACCAACATTACGCTCGTTCCCTGGAATTGTTCACTGATATTGTATTCAACCATCGAGTAACCGACAAACTGTTTCAGTTGGAAAAGAGCGTGGTGATTGACGAAATCAAATCATCGAAAGACAGTCCTTTAGATGTGATATTTGATGAATTTGACGAGCTACTGTTTCCCGATCATCCATTAGGCCGCAATACACTGGGCACGATACAGTCTGTCAACAGACTGGAAAAAGCAGCGGTCGAAAGTTTTGCTGCCCGCAATTGTCATCCCAACCGGATGGTTTTAACGTCGGTAGGCAATATTCACATCGATCGCCTGATCGCCTGGGCTGATAAATATTTCGGAGGAATACCGGCAAACTATCAAGTGCAGGTTGAACGAGCTGCACCGGATGGATATGCTCCTTTTAAAAAGGCTACCGGCAAACGAAATCACCAGTCGCATTGTATCATGGGAACTACGTGCGAGAGCGCCACCCGCGAGTTTCGCATTGCCATGTCTATGCTGGCTAATTTGCTCGGCGGTCCAGGGATGAATACCCGTCTGAACATGTCGTTGCGTGAACGTAACGGATGGGTTTACCATGTGGAAGCGACGTACACGCCTTATTCGGATGTGGGTGTGTTCAACATCTATTTTGCCACAGACAAATCTAAAATTGAAAAATGTGTGGCACAGATAGAAAAAGAATTGGATAGACTGAAGAAAGAACCATTGACTGCAGACCAGTTAAAAAGACTGCAAATGCAAATGATGGGGCAAATGGCGATCGCTTCTGACAATAACGACGTCAGAATGCTTTCCGCAGGAAAAAGCTTGTTAATGTTTGAAAAAATAGATGATTTACATGATTTATGTATCACAATAGATCAAACAAGTGCTGAATATTTGTGCGAAATAGCCAAACTGGTTTTTAGTAATTTGAGTGTTTTAACCTATCAGTAATATGGACAGGCAGGTAGATGAATATATTGTCGAACATCTGGGTTTGGAAAGTAGCGTGTTAGCTGAATTGTATCGCTATACCAACTTGAATGTGCCGTACTCGGGGATGGTTTCGGGACACGAACAGGGGCGGTTGCTCAGTATGCTCAGTCACATGGTGAATCCCGGATTGATCCTCGAAATAGGTACATTTACCGGATACTCGACCATTTGTCTGGCTGAAGGCTTGAAAGTCGACGGACACTTGCACACCATTGAAAAGGATGATGAAAGAGCAGAAGTTGCATCTGTTTTTTTTGAAAAAGCAGGATTATCCGACCGGATTGTATTACATACAGGTGATGCTCTTGAAATCATTCCAACGTTTGGCATGGTTTTTGATCTCGTTTTTATCGATGCTGCCAAAAAACAGTATTTAATGTATTATCATTTGATATTCAACCGAGTAAAACCGGGAGGATATATTTTGATTGATAACATTCTGTGGTACGGAAAAGTAGCTGATCCGCAAATACAGGATGAAATTACGTGTCAATTGCGACAGCTTAATGAGTTTATCCATAGAGATACGCGCGTTGAAAGAGCAATTGTACGAAATCGTGATGGAATGTTTATTTTAAGAAAAAAATAATGAACATAGTTAGTTATTTGAGTGTTTTAATAAGTAAAAAAGTGTAAAAATATTTTTAATGTAAAAGAAAGTTTTGTTTCTACACAAAATATAATTTAATTCAATAATTTCAAATTTAAAAAAAAAAATTATGCCGACTTATTCCATTAAAGACCTTGAGAACCTGACAGGTATTCAAGCTCATACCATTAGAATTTGGGAACAAAGGTACAGTCTTTTATCTCCGGAAAGAACACCTACCAACATCAGGAGGTATTCAGACAAAGACTTGAGAAAACTTCTAAGTGTGTCATTGTTAAACAACAATGGCTTGAAAATCTCGAAAGTTGCCAAACTGTCTGACGCCGATATTACCGCAGCGGTATTGCAGTTGTCGGAAGGTAAAGATTCCAGGCTTGAAAGCCAGATAGAAAGCCTAAAATTAATTATGGTGGACATGAACGAATCCAAATTCGAAAAACTGTTCAGCCACCTGGTGTTACAAATGGGAGTTGAAGATACGATTATGAAAGTCTTTGTCCCGTTTTTCAAAAGATTGAACTTCCTTTGGCAAACCAACTCGGTAACGGTAGCCCATATTAATTTTATTACCTCATTGTACAAACAAAAAATTTACGTGGCTATCGACGGATTGGAGCCTGTAGAAAGAGATAACAACAAAAAGTTTATCTTCTTCCTGCCCAATACCGAGCAATCGGACAATGGGTTGCTTTTCTGCAACTACATGGCCAAAAAGAGAGGATTCCAAACACTTTACCTGGGCGCTTCGTTCCCATCAGAAGAATTTGCAGACATTCTTGAAAAAAATACGGATAGTTACCTTGTTTCAGTGGCAACTTTAGCGCAAATCGATTTAACGGAGTATTATACTGAGGTGTTGTCAGCATGTAAGGCAAACCAAAAGTTGCTGCTTACCGGAAGCCAAATCAATACAGTAAAGATCACAGACCCACGTTTGACTGTTTTTCAAGAATTTACAGAATTTCAGCGTTTTCTGGAACGGTTGTAACGTTTTTCCAAAACTTTGCGGCTTTGCGGCTTTGCGTGAAATTTTTCTTATGCAAAACCGCAAAGTCGTTATGTTGTTTACAATGACGCAGATACTAATCGCTTGATAAAGAGACTTCTCACTGCGTTACCAATGACGGGTACAATTTGCGAAAAAGGGGATGGTGAGGTGTTGCGTCGGCAAAACTGTCGTAACACCTCACCCTCTTTTTTTGGAGCAATAGACAGTCATTCCAAATGGAACGCAGTGGAATGAGTAACCCCGAAGTTCGACACAGTCAATCCCTGCATCAACACAGTCAATCTTTTTTTCATTTTCTCAACAAATTCTAAATCGCTTTCACGCATATAGATTTGTTTTTATTCAAATTACACGTTTACATGATATTAAATATCTAAACACCAAATAAATACGTGCTCATTTTTATTAAAAAAAACGAAATATGTCAAAATTATGTCGTTTCTTTATGCCGTAATTAAAAACCAAAAACAACCCCCAAAATGATAAATATAAGCGATTTAGAAAAAATCTACCGCACTGAAGAGGTAGAAACAGTAGCCCTCAACAAAATGAACATTGAGG
>Ga0209737_10001981_pt1 | contig 14390 bp, 9 predicted proteins | sample TergutCu122P3_FD_187284 | JGI IMG/M metagenome (GOLD analysis project Ga0209737, IMG submission 187284) | Cubitermes ugandensis P3 segment gut microbial communities from Kakamega Forest, Kenya - Cu122 P3 (SPAdes) (version 2) | ecosystem: Host-associated > Arthropoda: Insects > Digestive system >...
TGGGGTGCGCTCCCATCGCGACTGTATTTCCAGAAATACTGGCTCGCCCGCCTCGATCTCATGTCAAATTGAAACCGGTCTGTTGAATCAAATCAATTCAACCTGAAACCGGGCTAAAAGGCTTCACCCCCTGCTTCTCAAATGCTGCGCTCCAGTGGGAAAACTTCCCCCCTCTCTTCCAGGCTTCCATGGCTGCCAGGCCTGCTTCCGGGCCGCATTGGGACAACATATACTCTATGAAAGCCCAGCGGGAGCTGGTGGGGCGCAGCTGGGCTTTGCCGCCAAGGCGCGCGCGCAACAAACGCAAACGGGCTTCAACTTCGGCAATGCCCGCAAAGGGCGCGCCATCCATGGGCGTGTGGCGCTTTGCTACAAAAGGCGCAATGCTTAAAACCAGAGGAAGCTGCCCGGACAGCTCCTTGCAAAAACGGGCCAACTCTTCAACGTCGGCTTCTTCTTCCGAGGGAAGCCCCAGCATGACATAAAGCTTGAGGTGGCGCATGCTGCAGGCTTTGGCCCACTGCGCCGCCTGCACAATATGCTCTTCTGTGTGGCGGCGCTCCAGGAGGTCGCGCAAACGCTGTGAGGCGCCATCCATCGCCACCGTCAGGGCTTGCGCCCCCCCTGCACGCAGCGCTTTTACCAAAGGCAAGCTTAGGCGGTCCGCCCTCAAAGAGGAAACGCCTACTTCTCTTCCTGCCACAATGCTCGCCTCCAAAAGCTCCAACAACTTGGGGTGGTCCGTCACCGCTGCCCCCACAAAACCTACGCGTCTGGCCCAGGGAGGAATGCTTTCCAAAATCCGTTGCGCGGGGACCAGGCGGAGCCCGCCGTTGGTTGTCTTGCGCATAACGCAATAGCGGCAGCTGCGCGAGCAGCCGCGGCCTGTCTCTATGAGAAACATGGAAGACAATTCCGTGTGCGGCGTCACCACTTGAGAATAGGCGGGAAGCACTGTGTCCAAGGCTTTGTGTACATGAAAGCGCTTGGGCGCTTCTGAAATGCCCGGCACAAAAAAACCGGGCTGCTGCGCCAGCGCATTCAATGTTTGACTCTTGGAAGAGCTCGCCTCGCAGGCCCTCAAAAGCACCTCCACCAGCTCCTCGGCTTCTCCTTGCACCACCACATCCACAAAAGGCTCCAGCGGAGCCGTATTCGAAAAACTCAAAGGGCCGCCTGCAACCACCAAAGGCGCATGCTCAGGCCGCTCGCTGCTTCGCAGCGCAAGCCCCGAAAGCTCCAACATGGACAAAAGGCCCACAAGCTCCAACTCATAGGCCACTGAAAAAGCCAGCACGGAAAACGCGGATACAGGACGCTGCGTCTCTAAGCTAAACAGCGGCATACGCAAGCGCCGCATGAGGGCCTCGTCCTCCGGCAGGAAGGCGCGCTCTGCATACGCGAAAGGCAGCTCGTTTATTTTTCGATAGATGGTTTGAAAACCCAGGGAGCTCATCCCCACGCGGTAGGGGCTGGGGTAGCATAAGGCCACCCCCAAAGCGCCTTGTTTGAAAAGCGTCCCTCTCTCTGCTTCCAGCAGGGCCTTCGCCTCCAAAAGCAATTGGTGTCGCGTAGCACTCATGGGGGAAGGCGCAGAAGGCCCTTATTTGGAGAGCCTTCGAATGAGCTCCTCCGGAGAGCGCGTGACGGTGCAATAGCCTGCGTGGTGGCACATGAGGGAGCCTGCAAAACCCGGGTTGATGGGGGCGCCTTTTTGTCCATCCACGGAAGGGTTGCAGTCGGCGCTGGTTTTGCAGGGATGGGCTGGCCACAGTCCGACGAAGCGATAGCTCCCTTCGCAATGTTTGGCCCCTTCTTCTTCCTTGCGGAAGGTGACTTCGCCTTCAATCAGCTGTCCAGGCGAAGCAGGCATGCTGTAGACAACCACGTCTCTCCAGTCATAGTGGTAGGTGACAGCTGGAATACGATCAAGCTTGGTGCCCCCGGCTTTATCCTCGACTTCAAATTCAAGCGCCTCAAATTCCGCAGAAAACTTGAGACTCCGGGAGTCTGCCGGGTTGCTGTTGTCAAAAACATAGCAACGGTTTTCTGGGTCGGGCTTGCTGGAGTAGTCCGCCAGCACATTCAGCTTGAGCGATTCTTCCTGCGCCGTTTTGTAGTCCCAACGCGCTTTAGCTCGTGCTTCATCAAACCGCCGCTGCAAGGTGTCCGTGCGCCAGGCAATGTCGATTTTGTCGTGGCCTGGCAACTGATAGGTTTGAAAGCCGATGCGCTCGGTTGTCAAAAGCTCCTCCCCGCAGGCATTCCCCTCCATGGACGTCATGGGACTATAAACAACAAAGTGCGCCTCGCCTCGTTGCTGAGCAACCTGGCAATAGCCCTGAGGCTGCTCTACGCACGCAAGCAACCCCAAAAACAACAATCCACAAAACCATGCTTTCGCATTCATGAGCTGCCTCCTCCTCAAAACGTAATCCGGGCTTCCAGCCGGGCAGAAATGGGCGATTGATAGCCACGAGGGCGACCAAAGTTTTTGTTCTTCACTGAGCTGGAAAGCACATTCCCTTCCTTGTCAAGAAGCGCATTCGGGTTGTCAGGCGTGCAATCGAGGTCTTCCCTGAAACAAATGTCCTGAGGCCTCTTTGCTCTGCTGGGAAGCACATCTGCCGCTGTAAATTCTTCATCAACAGCAGTGACTGTTTTGAAGTTGAAAATGTTGAACAGGGTGCCGCCCAGGGTGAGCACGCTGTCTTTGGAAAGACGAACGTTGAATTTCGCTCCTGCATGGACGGTGTTGTACCAGGGCAAGCGCTCTCCTGAACCGCGTGGAGTGATGAATACTTCGTACGGTTGGCTGTTGTAGCGACCAAAAGCATTGGTGGGAGCGCCCGACATTCCATAATAGCCCAAGCTCAAACCCATGCCCATCTTGCTTGAAAACTCAAACCCTTTGGAAACCTGCGCTTGAATGCTGTGGCGCCAATCCAAAGGAAGATAACCATATCGATTGGCGCTTACCGCCAGATAATCAAACTCGGTGGTTGCATTGGGATTGAGCTGCCCTGTCTCAGGTCTGAACAAACCCGAATAGTTTCCCTTCAGCGTCGAATAGGTATAGCTCGACTGCACAAACCAAAGGTCTGAAAAGGCCTTGTTGAAAGCCAGGGTGAAGCCATTGTAGTTGCGAACCGCCTTGGGAAATTCCTTGGCAATGCCAAAGCCTGGATTCCCAATGAAGAAGGTATTCCCATCATCGCGGCTCATGTCTTCAATGACGCGATTCATATAGCGCCGTGTATAGCGAAAACCCAGACTCGCGTTGTTGAACACCTCATATTCGACGCCTGTCACAATCTCGTCCGTGCTCTGAGGTCTCATTTTGGAGTCCACCAACATGGATTGACTGTTGTAGGCGAAGGTATATTGGCTGGGGTTCGGAACACCACCGGCTATGTTGTAGCGGTTCTCTGCTTGCACGCATCGCCCAAATGCCTCGCGAACATCCGCGTTGGCAAAATCACAGTCTTCGCTATAATAAAAATGTCCCCCCATGCGGCGACCTGGAAAAGCACTCTCGATGATTGCCAACGGCACTGTTTCATAGAGGCGCGCATAGTTGGCAAAAATTTTCGACTTTCCATTTTGCATAAAATCATAAATGACGCCCACCCGAGGGGACCATTGGTTGCCAATCACCATCGCAAGCCTGTTGTTGCTGTCATAGAGGTGTTGTTGGTCCCAGCGAAACCCCACATTCAAAGTCACCTTGTCCAAAAGGGCCCAGCTGTCTTGAATGAAAGCCCCATAGGTGACGCCTTTGGGTTGGGTTCGCCAATAGAGGTCCTCCTGGAAATTGTCAGGGCCTATCAGCACGCCGTAGCGCTCAACGTCCCGAGCAACACCCGAGAAATCCCCTCCGTAGCTATGGAACCATCTTCCCCCAGGAAAGCTCCTTAGGGAATTCATGGACAGAAACTCTGCGTCTATGCCGGCTTTCAAAACATGATGGCCTGCCGCTTGAAAAAGCAAGGTCCCTATGGCTCTCGCAGAAACCCTGTCCAGCTTTTTGTCTAAAAGCCCCCTTCCTCCAAAAAAGAAGTTTTGCATGACACATGTGCCGGGGTTGGCTCTGCACAAGTCTTTGTCGGCTTCTGAGAGATGGAGATAGCCCCAATCTGCCAATTTGGCCATGTCGATGTTGCCGCCCGTGTATACCCACGGCATGCTGGCCATGCCTGAAGTGGCTCCAAGCCTGGAGTCATCGTCCGGGAATTCACGCGTTCGCTGATGGTGCCAGCCCAGGTGGGCATCCACCAAAAATTTCTGCTCCCAAAATGAGCCCGCATATTTGAGAAGGAGGTCTCTGGAGTCATTCTTTATGCGAGCAAGCGTCAGGCTGTCTTGATAGTTGCCTTGAGGCCTTCCCTCAGGCTCTCCCAGAGGCAAAGGCCAACGCCCGCTGCCTCCTGCTTCTGAAGGTGCACCTGAAACCTGCAAGCTGAAGTTATGGTTTTTGATGGGTTGGTAAGTCAGCTTTGCAATATAGGAATAGCCGCGGCTGTCAGCGCGCAAATTGTCTCGGAGAGAACTTTCCAGGCGCTCATACACGGGGGCCTCAGGGTTGCTGTTGTCCACAAGGCGGGAGTGCCAGGCGCTCATTTTGTTTTGCACCATTGAAGGCGCAAAGCCGACATAAAACCAAAGCTTGTCCTTGAGAATGGGGCCGCCCAAATCAAAGCCGAACTCTCCTGCATAGTGTCTTTTGCTCAGCAAGTTGTATTGCGTAGCCACATTGTCAACAGACTTTTCCTTTCCCATGAGAAAGCCCGGAGAAAAAGTCATAAACACAGAGCCGCGAAACTCGTTGGAGCCTGACTTCGTCACAGCTGAAATGACGCCGCCTGTCGTGCGGCCATATTCGGGCATGAAGCCACCTGTCAGCACGGTGATGTCTTGCATAAATTCGGCAGAAAGAACGCTGCCCAAAATACCCGAGTTCGGGTGTGTCACAGACAAGCCATCCACAAAAATGGCGTTCTCCGGTGACGTTGTGCCTGCAATGGAGAAGCCATAGCGATCGTTATGTACACCAGGGGCTGTCTGCGCAACTGCCGTGAAAGGCGTCGCACCTGTGTTTGCATAACCCGGTTGCGTCAAAGGAATCGTTCGCACAAAGGTTTCATTCGTTGTGATGCCCACAGCGCTGGAGCCCATGTCGATGACGGGCGTGCGGCCAATGACAAGCTCTTCTGCAGCATCAATGGCAGAGGGCGCCAACTCAATGTTGAGGCGCAGGGTTTTGTGAGAGCCCAATGCAACTTCCTGACGCTCAAAGGGGTGAAAATTTTCTTTTTCAAAGCGAAGTTTATAGTTGCCCGGGGGAAGTTGTGAAACGCGATACATCCCCGTGTTGTCGGTGAGAATAATTTCTTCTCCAAGCTTGTCGGGCGAGCTCACAATCACAATGACGTCCGGCATTGGCTCCTTGGTTAGAGCATCTCTCACTGTTCCAACAAAGACCGAACTGCTTTGCGCAAAGGAAACACTTGCCATAACAACAGCTGTAAGCACTGCCCAACGCGTGCAACCCAACACAGTTCCATGCACGAAGAAACCCTCCCGGTGAATGAAGTGAAACAATTGCGCTAAAGTACTTTTTAGATTCTTGCGGTGGAAGCTTTATTATTGAAAAATTCGCCGCCCGCATTGGAACCCAGCTTCATGTTCAACTCCATTCTCAAGCAACATGCTTTGCCAAAACCCAAATATGGCCTTGGGTTTTGCATTGCACTCTCTTTGCATGTCGCTGCCCTTTTCTGGATTTTGGGGCTTCCTGCCCAACCGCCGGGCCAAACACAGCAGGGGACGGAAGTCCTCCTTTATAAAACGCTGCCCTATGCGACGCCCTCTTTGCTTGCGCCTGAGCAGGTGCCCTCTTCGTCTTTGCCTTTATACCCGCCCTCGTCTTTGCATTCGTCTTTGCCGCAAAATGTGGATGCTCCTCCCCAGGAACTTCTTCCCCGGGAATTGAAGAAAAACAAAGCCAAAGCCCTCACCAAACCTGTGGAAACGTCCGCAGAAAAACCGCTTGAAGAAAAACCTTCCGCCTCTCTTGAGCATGGGGGGTCTCTTACCTCCCCCTACACCACAGAAGGTGGCGCAGAGGGCGGGGACACGAATTCAACGAATTCAACGAATGCGACGGATTCAAATGCTCACCCCTCCATCCACGGAAGGCCCGGCTTCGGCGGTGGCTCTGTCGGACATCATTTGGACGTCATTCCTTTTGGGGAAGGCATGGCTCCCCCTGTACTTCTGGATGACCCTCTCCCCATCCGCTTCAGCCGCGAAGCCCTGGAAGCCCGCGTCCAAGGACGCGTTGTTGTGCGTTGCACAATTACGGTGGAAGGAAATGTTAAAAACTGCCGCTTCCTCCAACGGCTTCCGCATATGGACGAAGCCATTCTCAGCGCCCTTTATATGCGCAAATATTCGCCGGCTACCTATCAAGGGAAAAAAATTTCTGTCGACTACAATATCCCCATTCGCCTTAAAGTGCCTTAAAACACCGTTTGTCAAACAAGCCACATCTAGCAAAGGCGCTCTTAAGGATGGATTTTTCTCTCGTTGGATTGTGGGCTCAAATGGGGCTCTTCGCTAAGGCCGTTGTTGTCGTTCTGCTTTTCATGTCCCTGGGCTCATTGTTGGTTTTTGCTGAACGCCTCATTGTTTTTGTCACCAGCAAACGCGACTCTTTTCTCTTCTTGTCTGCTCTGGAAAAAAAACTGGAGGCAGGCGATATGCATTCTGCAGCCCAGGCCAGCTATGGAAAAAACCTGGGGCATGCGGGGCGAATTCTCACGCTTGGCCTCAAAGCTTTTCAAGCAAGCGCTCACCATCCGGAAAGCGCACTGGAGTCTGTCGCCCGCAGCCTGGAGAGGCAGGGCGCGCGGGAAATTCAACACATGAAGCGCGGGCTAGGGCTTTTGGCAACGGTGGCTTCCACGGCGCCTTTCGTCGGGCTTTTGGGGACTGTCATGGGCATTGTCACAGCCTTTGAGCTCATGGCCAAAGAGGGCAGCGGCGGACTGGGCACAGTGTCTGCCGGCATCGCCGAAGCCTTGGTGACAACGGCTTTCGGCTTGCTGGTCGCCATTCCGGCCGTCATGGCTTATAACTACTTGCAAGGGTGGGTGGACGCGCGGGCGGTGGACATTGCCGAATCCTCCAATGAGTTTCTCGACAGCGTCTCCACATTTTTGGGCAAGCAAAACATTCAAGCAAAAGGAGCTTTGCTTCGTGAAATTTCTCAACCCGAAAAGCTCCGCAAAGAATGAAATAAATGTCACGCCTTTGGTGGACGTTGTTCTGGTGCTGCTCATTATTTTTATGGTGGTTACCCCTCTTCTTCATCAGGGGAAACAGGTCTCCCTCCCTGTGGCAAACAAAAATGAAGCCGAAGCAGCGGCTGGAGAAAAACGAGAGCCCTTGGTTATTTCCATCACTCAAGACAAAGCCATTTTTATGGGCGACAAACCCATTTCCAAAAGGGCCCTCAAAGAAGAAATGCAACAACACCTCCCTCCACTGGGCGGGAAAAAAATCCTGCTGAAGGGAGACAGGACGCTTCCTTTCGAAGAAGTACGCTCTGTTTTGGAGGCACTCCAAGAAGCTGGGTTTCGACACATTGCGCTGGCCGTTGAAGAGAGAAAAGGAAGTTGATGCAGAGCAAAAAAGTCCACATTTCTCCGGCAAAGCTCAGCCGCCCCAGCGCCAACATCAACGTCGTTCCTCTGGTGGACGTCGTTCTGGTGTTGCTTATCCTCTTCATGGTGCTGACACCCCTGCTTGAAAAAAACATCGCCATCCAAATGCCGGAAGACAGCTTGGTTGAAGAAGTGCCCGAAGGACAGCTGCTCGTCTCTTTGGACAAAATGGGCAATGTATATTTAAACCAGGAAGCCATTGCAGGCAGCGACTACGTCCACAAGCTGCGCAAAATGCTTGCCGCCAAAAGCAGTCGCGCTGAGCGCGTCGTGTTTTTCTCTGTGGATGGCCAAGCCGGTTATGACAAAGTCATCTTCGCCTTGGATGGAGCCAGGCAAGCAGGCGCTTCAAGCTTGGGGCTCCTGACAGCCCCCATGGACAACGCCCCTGCGTTTTCAACGCAGGTACAGGAATAAGCGCAAGGAGAAGCGTTTTCCTTTTTCAGACGCGCAGGCTTGAGGCACGGCTGCCTTTTATATATATTGCAGCCCACTGGAGGTTGGAATGTTGGCGAAGGTGTTTTCTGCAGCCCTTGTGGGCATTGATGCGGTGCTGGTGGAAGTGGAAGTCGACGTCAGCCTGGGGCTTCCCTTTTTCAATGTCGTCGGACTCACAGAGGGCGCTGCCAAAGAAAGCAAAGTGCGCGTGGCTTCCGCCGTCAAAAATGCCGGCTTTGAGATTCCGCAAAAACGAATTACTGTCAACCTCGCTCCGGCGGATTTGCGCAAAGACAGCGCCACCTTCGAGTTGCCCATTGCGCTGGGCGTGCTGTCCGCCTTCGACTTGTTTTCGGACAAACAGCTGCGCTCGTTCTTGTTTGGAGGAGAGCTGTCTTTGGACGGCGCACTCAAACCCATTCGCGGCGTTCTCTCTTTGGCCATTGCCGCGCGCAACAACCACTTGCAGTCCATCATCGTTCCGCAAGCCAACGCCGCAGAAGCGGCCCTGGTTGACAACATCCAAGTTTTTGGAGCAAGCCATTTGCGGGAAGTCATCCAACACCTTTCCAACGAGAAACCTCTGGAAGCCTATGCCGCAAAAGCCGCACAATTCTCAGCCGCGCGGCCCTCTTCGCATGCTGTGGACATGAGCGAAGTGCGAGGCCAATCCGAAGTGAAAGACGCTCTTGAAGTTGCCGCGGCAGGCGGCCACAACGTGCTGATGTGTGGCCCGCCTGGCTCCGGGAAAACCATGTTGGCCAAGAGAATTCCTGACCTGCTTCCAGCCATGCGCTTCGAAGAAGCTTTGGAGGTGACGAAAATTTATTCCGTCGCCGGCATGCTTCCGCATGAGAATGCACTTATGGCGGAGCGTCCTTTTCGGGCTCCACACCATACCATTACCGATGCTGGAATGGCCGGCGGAGGCACATACACCCGCCCGGGAGAGCTGTCACTGGCTCACAACGGCATTCTGTTTTTGGATGAGCTTCCGGAATTCAAAAAACATGTGCTTGAAGTGCTTAGGCAGCCTCTGGAAGAAGGCACTGTGCGACTTGCGCGCGCCAACCAGCGGATTACATACCCTTGCCGCTTTATGCTGGTTGCTGCCATGAATCCTTGCCCTTGTGGCTATTTTAATGCCCAAGGCAGGGAATGCCGTTGCCTGCCCAGAAGGGTTTTGGAATACCACGCGCGGCTGTCGGGCCCCTTTTTGGACCGCATGGATGCGACGCTGGAAACCCGCGCTGTGGACCCTCAAAAAATCCTCGCTCTGGAGTTGAAAGAAAAACCCTCCTCCTATTATCAACAGCGGATTGCCGCCGCCCGGCAGAGACAAGAAGAGCGCTTTGCGCAAACACCTCATGTACGCCTCAACGCTCATATGGGGCCGAAGCTGCTTTTGGCACATTGCAAAACAACGGGCAGGGCCAGAGAAGATTTGGAAAAAGCGGTGCGCCATTTTGGCCTTTCTGCCAGGGCGCATGACCGCATTTTGCGTCTGGCAAGAACGCGCGCTGACTTGGAGGAGCATGGCGATATTCAGGAAAGCGACATGCGCTTTGCCATCAGCTGTCGCGTTATTGACAGAAAAAATTGGTTGGGGGTTTAGTTGTCTCGCAATTTTTCAAGTTTGCCTTTGGTGCCGGGAAGCTTTCCGGGCGGCATGCGCTGTAAGATAAAAGCGATGGTGTCTTGCAATGTTTCATAAACATCTCTGGGGCGATAGTTGAGCAGACGCTCCGCCTTCTGGCTGTCTAGCCAAAACCAGTGCTCCCCAATTTCTACTTCCTGGGCATCCAAGGTGGGCTCCTGCCCCCTCCAGGTTGCCCATTTTCCGAGCAGCTTCGCCCCCCAAATGTTGAGTTGCTTTGGCAACTCAAATACGGGCATCGCTACCCCGGAAAGCCTGGACACACGCTCGAAAAAGTCTTTCATGCTGAGGTTCACCCCTATCAAATGCCGGCCATACAACTCGCCGGCCCTCAGGGCGTTGAAACTCACCTGCGCTACGTCGCGCACATCCGCAATGGAAATGCCGCCGCCGGGCAAAGAAGGAATGTCTCCTTGCAAAAACTTCGCAACAGTCCACGTGGACGAAAGGCGCTCATCCCCCGGGCCCATCAGCAAGCTTGGGTTGAGCACCACAAGCGGAATCTCATATTTCCGGCACAACTCCAGCGTGAGTTTCTCTTCATAAATTTTGGACAAATAATAGGGCCAGCGGCCCACCACTTCGAGGGGGTAGTCGGCCTCCTCATTCAGGGTGCACTCCTCCTTGGAAACGGCAATCGCCCCCGAAGTGGACATTAAAATGAAGCGCGGCTTCTTCTCCATCTTGCCAATGTCGCGGAGCATTTCGCGCGTGCAGTCGACGTGCAATTCATACATCTGCCTCGCATCCTTGTTGCGAAAACTCACCCGCCCCGCCAGGTGGTAAACCGCGTCTATCTCCTCAAGAGCGGCGCGCACCAAAGCCCTGTCCTTCAAATCCCCCTGCAAAAACTCGACGCCTTTGGGCAACTCCCCCGAAGGCGCTGTCCTTCCAATCAAACGCACCGTGTGCCCATCTTCCAGCAACAAAGGCAACAAATGCGCCCCCAGAAAACCTGTTCCGCCGGTTACCAGAATTTTCATCTCAGCTTCTCCGCTTGTTTCTCATCTAAATTTTCTAAGTCCAAAACCTCTCCCCTGGCCAGCTGGCGCACCGCCTCCTCGGCTATGCGTGCAATCCATCGGTAGGCCTCGGAGCGCACCATGTCTGAAACATGGGACGACATGGTTTGTATGCGCAAGGCAGGGCCAATGCGTACTTCCAGGTTTTTGCTTTTTGGCAACAGGCTTCCCTTGGGGAGGGCGTTGAAAGCGCCATGGATGTATACGGGGAGGACGTCCACATTGGCAACGAGGGACAAATAGCCCACGGTGGGTTTGAATTCGAGAATCTCCCCCGTTTTTGAGCGCGTCCCCTCGGGAAAAATGAGCAGGTTGTAGCCTTGCGTCAGAGACTCTGCCGCATAGCGCAGGGACTCGCGCAAGGCACCTTGGCGCTCCATCGGAATGAGGTTGGTGAAGTTTTCAAAATAAAACCGCTTGAGGCTTCGGTTGAAAAAATAGTCGCGCGCCGCCAAAGTCACCAGGCGCTCACCGTGTTCTCCCAAAGCCAACTTCACCAGGCCCATGTCCAAATGGCTGCTGTGGTTGGCGACAACCAAAAAGTTCCGGTTCTGCGGAATGAAGGGCTTTCCGTCGATGTGAATGTTGAACATGCGTTCATACATCGCCTTCTGCCCCAAGCTAAGGAGCTTCCGCCCCGCGCTGGAGAGCACGTCAGGAATTTGGAAGTCATTGAAGCCTTTGCCTGTCTCTTCCTGTCGTCTGGGCGCAGGTGGCTTGGGCGCCGCTTCCCGCTTGCGTCCGGACTGCAGGGCGCGCCCCAAATCATCCACGGTTTGAATTTTGGTAAGGTCCAACCCCTGGCTCACCCAACCCGTCTGCTCCAGGGCCACCGTCAACTCGCTGAGCATCAGCGAGTCCATGCCCAAGTCGTCCACCAGCTTGGAAGAAAGCTGAATGTCGCTGACGGGCTTTTGCGCGGTCTGCGCAATGAGCTGTACCAGGCTCTCCATATGCTCATCCAACACCTCCTTGCCCCGGCGCGCGCGCAGCAAAGTCTGGCTCTGCGCTTCCAGGCGCTTGAGTGTCTCAAGCACCTCCTTGCGTTTGACTTTGCGCGTGGCTGTCCTTGGCAAAACGCCATCCCAAAAATAGAGGGACTTGATGCGCCTGTAGAGAGGCAAGGCACTCGACACTTTTCTGAAGTGCTCTTCAAGCTCTCGAATCACCTCCGAGCGCTCCTTCTCTCCTGCTTCCGGGACGCACAGGCAGGCCACTTTCTCTCCACCTTCCTCTGAGGGAAAACCCACAATGGAAAGCTCTCGAATCAGCGGGTGCTTCTCATAGAGGACTTCAAGCTCGTCCGGGTAGACATTCTTTCCATTGGCGTCGATGATGACGTCCTTTTGCCTGCCCACCAAAAAGAGACGGCCGTCGGCGTCTAAATAGCCTAAGTCCCCCGTGTAGAGCCAGCCTCCCTTCAGCACCGCTTCTGTGGCCTCTGTGTCCTCAAAATAGCCCGCCATAATGTTGGGGCCCTTTGCCAGCACCTCCCCCACCCCGTCGTTGTCTGGGTTTAGAATTTTGAGCGAAATGCCCGGCAACACGCGCCCGACGGTGCCGGACACCATTTTGTTTTCAGCCTTGGAAATGGTCAGCACCGGCGAGGACTCGGTAAGGCCGTAGCCCTCGGAAAGCGAAAAACCAAAACCGTGGAATTTTTCATGCAACTCTTTGGGCAAGCTGGAGCCGCCTGAAACCAAATAGCGCATGCGTCCGCCCAGCTTCTGGTGGATGGGCCAAAACAAAAGCTTTCCCAGGTTGATGTCGCGGTAGTCGCGAAACTGACGGTTGAATTCCAACAACACCTCCAGCACCTCCTCCACTACGGCGGGCTTTTGCGCCAGCTCCTGCGCTATCTTCCTCTCAAACAGCTGCCATACGGCGGGCACCCCTACCATCGCTGTCACCCTCTTGCTGTCCAACACTTCGGATATTTTGTCGCTCGTCAACTCGTCTACGTAGTTGACTTCGGCGCCGCATACAAAAGGCACCAACAAGCCTGCGGAAAACTCAAAGCTGTGGTGAATGGGCAACACCGACAACAAACCATCTCCCGCGCGAAGCTCAAAAACACTGGCCAGCTTGGCCGCAAGCCAGGTGAAATTCTCATGCGTCAACATGACGCCCTTGGGGGTGCCGGTGGTGCCGGAGGTGAAAAGCAAGGAGGCCACTTCGCTTCCGCTGAGTTTGGGACGCGAAAGCGTCACCTCTGCGCCTGCCATGCCGTCGGCCAAACTCATGAAAAAAACTTTCTTCTTTGCCAGCGCCTTTGGAAGGCCAGGAAGCCGCTCCAAAACCTCCTCGGAAAACAGACAAGCGCTGGCTTTGGAGCGCTCTGCAATGTTGAGAATTTCTTCCAGAGAAAAGTGCGCATCCAAAGGCACTGCTGTGGCGCCGGCCAGGAGAATTCCAAAATAGGAAATGGCCCACTCCGGGCGGTTCTCTGAAATCAACAACACCTGCGTTTGGGGTTTGATGCCTTCTTGGGCCAGGCGAGAGGCCACGCGCCCCGCATAGTGGCGGACTTCGCCGAAGGTAAACCTTGTCTGCTCTCCGTCTTTTCCCACATAGCGAAAAGCCACGCGGTGGTGGAAGGCGAAGGCGGAGGCATCCAAAAGCTCCAGCAAGTCGCGGTAGGGGGCCATGGCCTTGCGCTTTTTGCGCTCTTCTTCGAGGTTGGGGAATACCCACTTCTCAAGGCCAGGGAGGTGGACTTCAAGGAAATATTTTCGCCAGTCCAGCTTCTCGGGGTTCCAGAAAATTTTGTTTCTGTCCTGGAGGCTTAATGTGGAAAACAAGTCTCGGGTGTTGTCGCAGCGGAACAAATAGCGGTGCTGCCAAATAAAGGGCAGGAAAATGTCGACAATGTTCTGCACGGCTTCGGCCTGCTCCAAAACCCCCTCTAGGCTGGTTTGGGCCCTCTCTGCCCAGGAGAGCACCTTCGGCATCCCCCAGGTGGGCTTTGCCTCCTCCAGCCAGGCTTTGGCCTTCTGGCTTGCGCGCATAAAAAACGGCGCGGAGCTCATGTTGAAAGCCTGCAGGTTTACCGTCTTGGGCTCAATGCGCGCTTTCATGCGGTTCATCAACTCATTGCCGGACTTGCGCTCTCTAAAATGTCTGCGCCGATAAAGGCCCACCAACTCCACGGCGCGCGAAGCAAAACAGGGGCTCGAATCCCCGGAAGCCAAATGGAAAATGCGCTGGCCCGGCGTGGCGATGACTTGGGCCGTTGAGGCAATGACGGCACTGGCCACCAAGTCCACAGGAATCATATCCAAAATGGTTTGCTTGCCGGCTGGCACGCTGCGGTGCCCCTTGAGCAGTACAAAGCACAAAGGCGCCGAAGTCGTGAAGCCTTCATTCCAACCCGGGAAGGGGAAGCGAAGGGCACTTTCCACAATGGAGGGGCGCAAAATGGCAAAGGGCAAGTCGGCCGTTTGCGCAATCACCTGCTCGCCCAGGGACTTGGTATAGGTATAGGTGTTGGGCCAGCCCCAAAACTTGGCGCGCTCCATGCCAATTTCCGTCAGCTGCAAAGAAACC
>Ga0209737_10001982_pt1 | contig 14388 bp, 8 predicted proteins | sample TergutCu122P3_FD_187284 | JGI IMG/M metagenome (GOLD analysis project Ga0209737, IMG submission 187284) | Cubitermes ugandensis P3 segment gut microbial communities from Kakamega Forest, Kenya - Cu122 P3 (SPAdes) (version 2) | ecosystem: Host-associated > Arthropoda: Insects > Digestive system >...
TATCTGATAATTTTATACCGGAGATAAGGCTCTTTGAAAACCGGATAACCGTCAATCGTACCATGCATGTTGGAGCGCGGATTCCTGTCCATATAACCGGGTCGAATCCAGCTTCTGTTTCAACTTCCGATATGATGGCAGATGGTGTACAATCGTTTTTGAAAATGACATCAACTCATCCTGTAACCGGAGAGGTTGAACTTCGTTTACAAGGCACAACAACTCCCGTCCACGGCTATAGAGCTTGGCTGAGTGATGACAACCGTTTTATTGAGATTGAAGCAGATATAAAAACAGCAATTGGAATTGAGCGAGCAAGTAATATAAATAATGTTGAGGTTTGGATATTACCTCACAACGCTCAGCCGTTTCGAGCCATAACAGGTAATAACAGTAATACAATAAACCTGACTGTTGTGGAAAGATTCCCCGGAATCTCAATTACGGCAGAACCACTCAACCTCTTCTACAGGAAAAACACTTCCAAACTCACCGTCACTATCACCGGTAGCGACGAAGAAGTTATAAGCGCAAGATTGACAGACATCCCCGCAGGTACAATAGCACAACTCGTAAACGGTGATTTAAGACTACTGGATAACGGCATTGTACGACCGCGCAATCTAACAATTCCGGTGATTGTTGAAGTCAGTGGATATAAAACACCTTATCGGAATCTACCGAGAGTGACTGTTAGGATAATAAACGATGTTCCCGGACTAAGGCTGTCAAGCGCAACGTTGCAGTTACAAAACCCCGGTGCTGATGTAGCAATCCGATTGCTTTCAGTAAGTAACAGGAGAACCCTTGAAAGTTGGGGAACGATTGACAAGGTTACACTAAATGGCAATATAGTGCCATATGAAGCAGCCACAGGAGCAATTACTATATCACCAGCTTTAACACAGATGGGAAATAATAATTGGATCAAAGTATACTTTGATGGAGGCACGAGTCCGATACAACTCCGCCTAAATATCAAGCCGGCACCAAACAGACCCACGATCTCTGCAAGAACACGGACTCTTACATGGAATATCAGGCAGACACACGAAACATCGCTAATCGACATCATAACGAATCCGATCAACCTTAATCCGAATATCGCGGTAATGCAGGTTGTTGATGGGCAAGTTCAACCGTTGCCTGATTATATTAAAGCAAATATCACCGGCAACCGAATCACATTGTCGATGACAGGCACACCGCAATTGCGAAGATATACACTGCGTATTTTCGATAAATCAAACCCCGACATCAAACCTGTTGACATAACGCTTAATATTATAGACAGAGCAGTGTCATTCACAGTTAGGTTAAGGGGTAGAATCATTATTACTGATAGCAAATCTCAAGTAACCGCCACTGTGAAGTTGAATAATACAACTTCGCAAATTCGTGCTGTAACGCTTTATGATCAGAAAAGAGCAGGAAATACCCTCGTAATCCCTGATACCGTAAGCAAAGACTTTATATCAGAAGTTATTACAGGAACGAATACATTTATTATCTCGGCAAGACAGAGCAGGTTTGGCAGCATTGTTCCTGATGTCAGACAAAATCTTGGAGTGAAAATCGAACTTACAAACGGACAGACAATTACATCTTGGACAGTCACCAATGAAAACACCGGTGCAGTCAGAGACAGACCGATAGCAATTACACCCACCGTGGTCACTGTCAGAGCAACACAAAGCCGCAGAAATATAACACTCTACGTCGAAAAGCCCCTGATTGGTGAGAATATTAAGCTAAGCCTGTTACCCTCTCATTTGGAATTAGGATATGTGAATATCGCGTCTGCGACCTCAAATCAAAAGCTTGGCTTTTTAAACGATATGGGTTTTGAGATAGAGCGTATGGGTCGCAGCGATTTTACGATCCGTTTTAAGGGTGGCATCGTACCAAAGGTTACCGGAGATGATCCCGATAGATTAAAATCGAATTATACAGTCAGATTGGAGCTTTGGCCGGAGGGAACCTATCATCTAAATCAGGATGGGGCACCCGTTTTAGATAACAATGGCAGCCCTATACCGCTGATGGATGATAGAGGCAGAGCAAGAACCAGACCGGTATCAGTTAATATAAATATTTTTATTGCACAGCCACTGTATATAAACCCGCTGACAGGACAAATAGTGGACAAAGATATAAGTACCGGAAGACCTATTGCTGTTATGTACAGCAATGCAAGGGCAGCTCTTCCGATGCATGGTATCTCTCAAGCTGATATTATTTTTGAAATGCCGATGGAGGGCGGAATGACAAGAATGCTCGCATTATTTCAGGATGTCTCAAATGTGGGTAATATTGGCAGCATCCGAAGCGCAAGACCTTATTTCTGTTATATTATGCACGGCTACGACTCTATTTTTGTTCATGGAGGCGGAAGCATTCATGCAATGCCCTTCCTCGGTAATAAAGATAGACTTGACGGTGTATACGGACCAACCGGAAACGCTTTTTTCCGCATTGCGGGTAGAGAGCATGTACACGCTTTGTTTACTACCGGCTCCCGTATTAATCGAGGAATAAACTCTTTGAATTACAGAACAGCACTGCCGGATGGTTATAAGCACGCACTTAGATTTGCCGGTAACGGGACACCGGCGGGAGGTCGAGCCGCTAACAATGTATCAGTCAGGTTTTCCGGAACGAATACTACCAGATTTTCATTTAATAATTCCAATAGAACATATGGGATAACTTTGCATAATACTGTACCGTATGTTGATGGAAATAATAATGCCGGGGTAAGAGTGGCAAATGTTCTTATTCTAAAAACTTCGGTCACTCCCATACCAAATGATGCGGAAGGCAGACTTGAAATACAAACAGCAGGCTGGGGTGATGGTATTTTTATCAGCGGTGGCAGGGCAATTGACATCAGGTGGCGACGCCCCGAAGTATGGAGTGAATTTGAATTTTATTTACCGAATCCCCTGGAAGATCCGCCGCGTGGAACACCGGTTGTGTTTACTCAAGGCAGGACATATATCTGCATTGTTCCCACTAACGCTCAAATTAACTTATCGTAGTATTAATAATAATATAGTTGAAAGCCTGACGTTTTGTCGGGCTTTTTTTGTTGTAGATTATTTCTTCTGCTTTATTATAAATATTTTTATTCAATATTTGCATTTAACCACAATATGTGGTAGTATGGTACTGTTGAATAACACAAAGGAGTCTAATTATGAAAAGTTATGCTTTGTTTGGTTCCAAAAAAGTAATTGCTTTCTTACTTATATTCGCGATGATAGTATCACTTGGAGTCGGTTTACTTCCCGATCCGGAACCTGTACCGGAACCGAATAGACCCGATGGATGGGTACAGGAGGGTGGCAATAGGTATCTCTATCTTAATAATATAAAGCTAACCGGATGGCAATCAGTAAATGGTGAGTGGTATTACATGGATCCGGACTCAGGAATAATGCAAACAGGCTGGATCAGTATTGGCGATATGCGGTTTTACCTTGACCCGGTAACAGGTATAATGCAAACAGGCAATATGGAAATCAACGGGGAGTTTCAGCGGTTTACTTCAGAAGGCGTATGGATCAACCCATCACCTGAACGCTCATCGCGGAGAATGCCACCGAGACATACACCACCACCTCCGACTAGACAACCTTCTTCGACGGCTACATCAGGACAACCTTCTTCACCGACAAAGCCGGTAACATCATCCGCTTCGGCGTCAACATCGCAATCAACATCGCAGGCATTACCTCCGTCCACATCTGCCTCTACATCACAATCAACATCGCAGGCATTACCTCCATCCACATCTGCATCCACATCAGCCTCTACGTCTGCCTCTACACCGCCATCCACATCGGCATCAACATCTGCTTCTACGTCTGCGTCAACATCAGCTTCAACGTCAGCAAATTTTCAAGCATTTCATGATTTTGAAGGGCAGGAAGAGTTTGAAGAGCGTGAGCGTAGAGAGCGTGAACGTGAAGAACGTGAGCGTGGAGAGCGTGAACGTGAAGAGCGCGAGCGCGAAGAGCGTGAGCGTAGAGAGCGTGAGCGTAGAGAGCGTGGAGAACCCGAAGAGCCGGAGGAGCCTGAAGAACCTGAAGAACCTGAAGAGCCTGAAGAGCCTGAAGAGCCCACTTATGTCACTCCTCTTAGGCGACCCATCGCCGTCACCATAAACAACGATCCTGAATCTATTCCGCAGTATAGTATTTCTAAAGCTGATATTATTTATGAAACATTAATTGAAAGGGGTATTACACGGCATCTTGCATTTTTTACCGACTACTCCGATATTGAGAGAATCGGCAGTATTCGAGGAGCGCGACCCTATTTTAATGATATAGTTCAAAGCCATGATGCGATATTTATACATGGTGGTGGCAGTCCGCAAGCACTTTCCGACATAATAACCAGAGAAATCTGCTATATTGACGGTGTGTTCGGTCCCGGTTTGTTTGCATATTATCGCGATCCGCACAGAGACCGGTTTCACAACCTGTTTTCTAACGGAAGCCTTATTGCCGGGGCTATAGACTCAATGGGTATACGTCTAAATCATTATGAAGGATATAGATGCGCACTCATGTCAGATACAGGTATCAGAGCTATGAGTGTGAGCGAAGAACCGGCAGAACATAAGCAGGCTATTGATGTATCGGTTGAATTTTCAAGTGCTTCATTGTCTGAATATCCGGTAAATACTACATTATTTAAATATGATTCCGGGGACAATCTCTACTATTTAAGCCATCATAACAATCTTAATCACACTGATGCAAATAACAATGCACAAGTTCAAGTCACTAACATACTTGTTATAAGAACTTCTATTTCAGAAATTCCATGGGATTACGCAGGTAGACTCTATATGAAAACAACAGGTAATGGCACAGGTTACTATGTTAACAACGGTACCTACACCGAAATACACTGGCAGCGTTCCGGTGAGTCTGCCCAATTTGAATATAGATTACCAAGTGGTATGCCCTTATCATTCAGTAAGGGTAAAACGTATATCTGTATAGTTCCAATGGACGCTCAGGTAGTTATCGGGTAGTATAAAGTTCAGTTATTTGCTCAATGCTATACTCATATTCTCAATCTGCCAGTCTATCGTCTCAAACCCTTCATTTTCCAGGTATTCGTTTGCCTTTGAAAAATGTCTGCACCCAAAAAATCCAGAATGTGCCGAAAACGGACTTGGATGTGCAGCCTCCAATATCCGATGCCGCTTATTGCTGATAAGCGGCTTTTTCGCCTTTGCATTGTTTCCCCAAAGCATAAATATTATGGGCTTTTCGCGGTCATTCAAATGTCTGATTATCGTATCTGTAAAAATCTCCCATCCTTTACCCTTATGTGAGTTGGCGGCACCCGCCCGTACCGTAAGAACTGCATTTAACAGCAAAACTCCTTGTTTTGCCCATTTTTCCAAAAAACCGTTATTAGGTACATAGCAGCCCAGGTCGCTTTGAAGTTCTTTGTAGATATTCAGAAGTGATGGTGGCACGGGAATGTCCGGTTTCACTGAAAAAGACAGCCCATGCGCCTGCCCCTGTCCATGATACGGGTCTTGTCCTAAAATAACAATAGACACGTCATCAAAAGCCGTTAACCTCACGGCATTAAAGATATCGTGCATATTCGGGTATATTATACGGCTTTTATACTCTGCTTTTAAAAATTCCCGCAGTTTCAGGTAGTATTCTTTTGTAAATTCATCCCCCAGCAGAGAGTCCCAACTATTTCCAAATTTAACCATCTCTTAGTCCTTGAACTGTTTTTCCCTGAATATATTAATAATATGCCTGTGAGAATAAATAATCAATGAATAAACTGTTAAAGATTTTAAATAGTTTACACTCGAAAATTTAGTAATTTCGTGATATACTGAATCAAGTAAAAACGGAGTGGCAAAATATGAGTTTATCAAATAAAAAACTGTTTCTGCTGGATATGGACGGCACTATTTACCTCGGTAACCGTCTTTTTGATTTTTCACTGCCCTTTTTGAACTACATAACAAAAATCGGCGCAAAATACATTTTTATGACAAACAACTCATCTAAAAGCGCACAGCAATATCTAAAAAAGCTGACCGGCATGAGTATCCCTGCTACTCCCGGACAGCTTATCACCTCTACTCATGCAACTGCAATATACTTGAAAAATCAATATGGCAATAAACCCATTTATGCCTCAGGAACATCCGCATTTATTAGAGAATTATCTGAGTCCGGTCTTAATATTGTCAGCAGTTTAGACACATCTATACCTTCGGTAGACATAGATAAGCCTGTAGCTGCTCTGGTTATGGGTTACGATACGGAACTCAATTTTCAAAAGCTCACCAACTTATGTATATTGCTGAATAAAGGAATTGATTATATCGCCACAAATCCTGACTTGACTTGCCCAACAGAATACGGGTATGTTCCGGACTGTGGCTCTATTGCTCAAATACTTAAAAACGCGACGGGACGGGAACCGCTCTTTATAGGAAAGCCCAAAACAGCTCTGCCGGAAATAGCCCTTGAACGATCAGGTTTTTCAAAAGCTGAAGCCTTGATTATCGGTGATAGGCTTTACACAGATATTGCCTGCGGTATAAATGCCGGAATCGATACAGCATTAGTTTTGAGTGGCGAGAGCACTATAACGGATTTGGAAGCCGGTTTAATAAAACCAACTTATGTTTTTCAAGATTTAGGGCAATTATTAAAAGCACTGGAAGAATGTGATTGATTATGGGCTACTATTACGAAATGGAGAATCAGCATGGATATCAAAGCGATTAATTTCACCAATTGCTCTTGTGGACAGGAGCATGGTAAGTTAAATATGATAGTAGAAATTGGTCCGGGGTTATTAAAAAAGACAGCGGAGATTCTTAAAGATTTCCCAAAATTGATTTTAGTTGTTGCCGATAAAAATACCTTGGCTGCATCAGACGGTCTTATGGATACGCTTAAAGCCGGAGGTTTTGATTGTACTCTGAATTGCTATGACAACTGTACGGAAGCTAACATACTTCAAGTAGAAGAATTGGGGAAAGTCGCTGCACCTTTTGATGGAATACTGGCTGTAGGAAGCGGCTCTATCAGTGATATATGCCGTATGGCTGCATATAGGGCAAATAAAGCTTTTGCCATTTTTGCCACGGCAGCATCAATGGATGGCTTTGCATCGAGCGCGGCACCGATTACCTTTGGTTGTTATAAAAAAACTGTAATATGCAAAATCCCCGATGTCATTATCGGAGATACGGAAATATTAGCCAAAGCCCCTGCTGCCCTAAAATCAGCCGGGTTTGCTGATATTATCGCAAAATATTTAGCATTGTATGATTGGAAAATCACCAGCCTGATATCAGACGAATTCTACTGCCCCAATGTCGCAATGTTAGTCAAGGATGCACTGGAAAAAGCAGTATCACTTGCCGATAGAGTAACAAATGAGAACCCGGCAACTGCTTTTGTAATGATGGAAGCCCTAGTATTATCCGGTATTGCCATGGCTCTGTCAAACAGCACACGTCCTGCTTCAGCCGCTGAGCATTTGTTATCACATTTTTGGGAAATGAGAAAGCTTGAACGGCATGAACCTGTAGCTTTTCATGGAACAAAGGTTGGTGTTGGGACTTTATTGATTGTCCGATTGTACCAAAATATAGCGGACAATGCCTACGGTTCCCCGGTTTTTCAGAGTGCTGTCATTGACTGGAAAGCTGTTTATGATGTATTTGGTCCGGACATGGAGGATGAGATTGAGCAAATTAATAATCCCTCAGTCTTAGAGAAAACCAGTCCGGAAATTTTGGAAAAATATTGGACGGAAATCAAGCGCTTAATAAAAGAGCAGCTGCCCTTATATGAAGATTTACTCCAATTAATGAACTCAGCTGATTGTCTTACAAATATAAAAGATATTGATGTTGATGAGCAATTAGCTTTGGAAGCTCTTGAATTTCATCCTTACATGCGCCACAGAATGAACTTGACAACACTTATTCCAATGCTCGGGATTAAACCTGATTATAAAGGTTTGCTGATTTAAATCCTATACCTGAGTCCTCATGATTTCATTGTATGCATCCAGTACTTTATTTCTGATAGTGAGATTAAGTTCAAACTGTATGCTGGATTTTTCGCCCGCTACCATGTTATCAATCAGATTCTCTTCCTCACCGATCAGCAGCTTTGCGGTTTCACCTCTGCTGGCTTTCGATAAATCTTTCCCTGTATCGTTTGTGCCGGTCATGGTAATTTGTAATATTTCTTCAAATGCACTCTTATTATCATTGTCAATTTGCCCTATGTTATTATCAAATCTGGATTGAATAAGACGCGCTCTGGATACAACATCAATAAAAGGATCAGGACCAATTCTCATTAGTAACACTCTCCCCGGAAGCCGTAGCTCCTTTTTATTCTACTATATATTGTGGTGCTCATTTTGTCAAGCACAATTTAATCAGGTAAATCCAACTCCTACCTCCTAACCCTTAGTTATAATAAGCGTTACAAAAAGTTAACTAATGATTATGCTTTCATGTGTTATACTACCTTAGAACTATTAGGTGAGGGCATAGAGTTATGAAGCGAATAGTCTATTTTATAGTACTATTGTTTTTTATGTTTACAATTATTACGGGATGTGTAGGTCCGACAAGTGTACCTACCTCTTTTTCTATTGATTATATCAAAACGTTTATAGATATTCCTGATATTACAGAGCAAGAAATTCTCGCTATTGAGACCTTACAGGCTTCAGGACGCGAGTTTACCCTGGGTATGCGTGATTCCACAGAATTATTTCTTCTGCCTACCGGAGAGCTTGATGGTTTTGCCGTATATTTTGCAGATCTTTTATCTGAACTGTTTGAGATGAATTTCCGCGCTGAAATCTTCGGATGGAGCGAATTGATTGCCGGACTTGAAGCTATGAAGATCGACTTTACAAGTGAAACAACACCAACCGATGTCAGGCAAGGCTCTCCTGATGAACTCTTTGAAATAGATGGCCAGATGGTTCCCGGCAGGGGATATATAATGTCTATTCCTGTCGCGGAAAGAGGTCTCCGTATTTTCACCCCTATTGATTCTTTTATCCGCAGTGAAACTGACCTTGAAGGGCTCAGAGTCGGTTTTCTGGAAGGTACAACGACGGCAGGAGATATATTACAATTATATCGTCAGATATCTTTTGAAGCGGTAGAGGTTATTGTACCCGAAGATGCCGGTGATGATGTTAATGATTACGACATTGCAGTAGAAATGATGCTGCGTGGTGAAATTCATGCCTTTATCGATGAAGCGACTGCAGACCCCGCATTTTATCAGTATTCTGACTATATTCGCTCCGCAATCTTTTTTTCTATGATACATTCACCTGTTTCTCTCACAACGGTTAATCCCGAACTTGAAGCCATAGTAACAGTTTTAGATAAATATATAACAGCCGGTGGAAGAGACAGGCTTTATGAATTATATATGGAAAGCGAATTCAGATATGCTCAAAATAAGCTGTTCAGACACCTAACAAATGATGAAATACGTTTCATAAACAATTTAGTACGACGTGATCAGCCAATACTCATTGCATATGAGCATGATAATTATCCCATAAGCTTTTATAATGATGAAACCGGACAATTTGAGGGTATTGCAAATGATGTAATTAAGGAAATAAGCAAACTGACAGGTTTAAGATTCGATAACGCAGTCGACAGGGATACAATTTGGGAGGAAATATATAAAAAACTGAGAGCCGGCGAGGTTTCAATGGTGGCACAGCTTCTACAATCCGATGTAAGGCTGGAACAGGGAATTTTCCTATGGACTAGTGTGCCTTATTCGGTTTCATACTATGCACTCTTGTCAAGATCGGAATTCCCGAAATTAGCCCCATATCAAGTTGCCGGTACTCAAGTTGGAGTAGTAAGGCAAAGCGGACATGAAGATATATATAATGAACTCTTCCCTAATAATAATAACTTAGTATATTATGATACCTTTACAGAATCTCTCATAGCTTTGGAAACAGGAGAAATTGATCTCCTGATGGGATCGGAGCATCTTCTATTAAAGCAAACAAATTATCATGAAAAATCAGGAATAAAGATAAATATCAAGTTGGATGTACCACTTGATTCATATTTTGGATTTCATGTAAGAGAGAATATTTTGCGTTCAATAATTGATAAAGCTCAGTATTTTGTAAATACTGAGGCTATTGAGGTTGACTGGACCGGACGTTCTTTTGACTACACAAAGAGGATGACAGAGGAACGCGCGCTTTTCATGACATATATCCTGGTTATAGCAGCACTAACGATAGTTGTAATGGCATTTATTATTTACAAAGCAATCAAACTCAGTAGAAAGCTAAAAGAAATAGCCAGCCATGACGCTCTGACCGGTATATATAACAGACGCTTTTTCCTGGAACAGGCACCGGCTTATGTAACAAGATCATTACGGCTGGAGCAGGAATGTTACATAATTATTTATGATTTAGACCATTTTAAAACTGTGAACGACACCTATGGACACTCAGCCGGAGACAAGGTACTAAAAGATATTGCTCAAAGGATCAAAAATACCATAAGAACATATGATTTATTCGGACGTTATGGTGGCGAGGAATTTATAATTCTTATGTGTGATAGTAATAAAGAGGCAGTACTTAGTATCACAGAGCGTATCCGTGAAACAGTAATCATTAGCCCGGTAAAATATGAAAATAAAGAAATTACCATCACTGCCAGCTTCGGAGTCGCACGTGTTTTTTCTCCGGTGGATATACATTTTGCAATAAACAAAGCCGATGAAGCACTTTATATTGCAAAAGAAACCGGGCGCAACAGAGTTGTCTTCTATGAAAGTAACGATTAAGATTATATATACTTCCTGTCATACAATAACGCAGCATTGAGCACTACCGCGATTGAACCTGCATTATGAGCAAGCGCACCTGTAACCGGATTAAGTACACCAAGGATTGAAAGTATAATCGCAGTTATATTGAATACAATTGAAATAGTTATATTTGTAAAAATCATCTTAACTGTTGCGTTTGACAAACGTTTCAGATAAGGGATTTTTGCTATATCATCACTCATAAGTGCAATGTCGGCAGCTTCAATGGCTATGTCACTGCCCATCGTACCCATTGCGACACCCACATTCGCTGTTTTAAGTGCCGGAGCATCATTTACACCGTCGCCAATCATGCACACATGATGACCCGAGTTTTGCAGCTTCCTGATTTCCTCTACCTTTTGAGCAGGAAGCAATTGGGCGTGAATGGATTTTATGCCCACCTGCTTTGCAAAATAATCGGCTGTTTGTTTATTATCTCCGGTCAGAAGCACAGCATCCGTTTGTTTTTCCCTTAGCTCCTCTACCATACTTTTTGCTGTATCGCGAAGGGTATCGGATAATGCGATTATGCCTATGCATATTCCATCATATGAAACAAGTATTGTTGCTTTTCCCTGTAAACGAAACCGTTCCAATCTGGAAAGCATTTCATTTGTTATTGATACATCGTTTTCATGTAAAAACGAATTGTTTCCGCATAACACATGGGGACGGTTCTCCTGTGTTATTTGCGCACTTACACCTTTTCCCGGTGTCATTTTGAAGTTATCTACAGATTGCAGATTCATCGATTGTTCCCTGGCATATGCTACAATTGCTTTACCCAGCGGATGTTCCGAGTGTGATTCAACCGAAGCCGCTAATGTCATTAAGTCTTTTTCGGACATATCTGTTTCAAATGAATGTACATCGCTGACAACAAGGTTTCCGTGAGTTAATGTTCCTGTTTTATCGAAAGCAACGATATCCACTTTACCCATTTGCTCTAATGCTTCACCGGACTTTATTATGACACCGTATTTTGTGGCTTGACCGATTGCTGCCATAATTGATGTGGGTGTCGCCAGAGCCAAAGCGCATGGACAAAACACGATCATTATCGTTACAGCCATAAAAATATTATGTGTGATGATATATGCGACTATTGCAATCAGCAAGGCTAAAGGCACAAGCCAAACTGCCCATTTATCCACAATTCGTTGTATTGGGGCTTTATTTTCTTCCGCTTCTTCAACAAGGCGAATGAGTTTTTGTAAAGAGGAATCCTCACCAAGTTTTGTGGCTCTGATGTCGATTGAGCCGAAACGGTTTATCGTACCGCAAAAAACACTGTCGCCTACAGTTTTATCTATTGGCAGTGATTCACCGGTTATGATCGCCTGATCAACCGATGTATCACCTGATACGATTTCACCATCAACAGGAATTGCTTCTCCTGGAAGAATACGCAAGATATCACCTTTTTTTATGTCTTCAATTTGCATCATTATTTCGTCGCTGCCGGAAATGACGCGTCCCTGTGTCGGTGCAAGATTAATAAGTTTTTTTATACCCTTTCTTGCGCGCTGAATTGTTTTATCTTCTAAAATCGCGCCTATTGCCATAATAAATGCAACCTGCCCCGCCGCAAACAATTCACCTATAAAGATAGCAGCTATCATAGCTATAGATATAAGCAAAGCTGAAGTGATTTTCATGATACCTTTGTTATAGATCAACGCCCACATGGCATTATACAAAAGCGGAATTCCACTGACGGTCACAGCAACCCATGCCGGATCAACGGGCACATCAATACTTACCAGATGGAGTGTAAGGCTGATTGCCAGAAACACCCCGCTGACAATTGTCATTCTTAAGCCGGATAGAAACTCATATATTTTATCTATTACACTTTCGTCTTCATGCTTATGATCAGTTTCGCCGCAACAACACTGTCCCAAATTCGCCCTCCTTCGTATTATTGTGTCTTTTTATTCCAGTACTCCGACACCTTTAGCAACATTAACAATAAAGTCCTGTACATTTGTAACCATACTGATTGCTGTCAGGCTTCCGCGATCGGACAGCTTATTCGTCGCGAACTCGGAGATGTCGATACAATATATAAAGAGCGGTCGAACCTCTCCGCCCCACACGCGATAACTCGGAGTCATATTACCTGTTGCTATTGTATGAAGTGCTGTAGCCAGGCATATAACAGATGTAGCTTTTCGTACGATATCACGCATTGCATCCTGAGCATCATACGCGCTATGAATAACCTCAGGCATAGGTCCGTCATCTCTGATAGAACTTGCCAGTACGTAAGGAATATCATTCTTTACAAGACCATACATAATACCATCTTTAACATTATGTTTTTTAATAAACTCCGGAATTGAGCCGCATTTACGAACCTCATTAAGTGTATCCAAATGATTGTAATGCCCATTTGGCTGTGATACTTGAGTATATATATCCTGCCCTAATGCCGTGCGTAAATAACTGCCTTCAAGATCATGTGTAGCAAGCGCATTGCTGGCAAGTAAACCATCGATAAAACCATTATCAGCAAGTGCTTGCACAGCACGGCGTGAATCGAAGTCAAATGTACATGCAGGACCCATAACCCACACTATATTACCGTGTTCCTTCTCGTGTTTTAGTAGTTTATAGAGATTATCGTAATCCTTGGAAAATGCTGTTTCACGCGAACGACCCTTGCGGAACACAAATTGATCTTCATGCTCACCACCTTTGGCATCAAATCCGCATACGTGGAGATAAACGCCCTCTTCACAGTTTTCCGTGCGCCCCAGAATAATCTTATCACCTTTATGAATGTTGCGCATCTCCACAACATCCAAAACACCATTATCATTAATTCTTACAGCTCCATCCATACGGCTGTCTTCCGCCAGTTTCCAAACACCGTCAATTTTGAAATACTCAGGATACATAGATGTTCCATGATAATACTCCGGTGCTATACCATCCATTTCACAAACTGCCACCTTAACATCAGGCGCATTAACAAATTTGCTTTCGCTAAAATCCGGCGCATGGTATTTTGGTAGTGTAAAACTCATGATCGTTTACCTTCTTTCCGGTTGATTTACTTCTTCATTATAACAACTAAAAATCAAAACGCAAGTACGTACATTATAGTGGCATAGTATCATAAAAGTAACCACCGGAATACACTCAGAATTACATACATTTAATTTTTTGCTTGCATTTTTTTAGGTTATGTGTATAATAATGAAGCGTTTTGTACGTAGTCCAAACGTAACCTACGTCTAAACTCGACGACGAGCCCAACGACGAGGGGGCCATTAGCTCAGTTGGTTAGAGCATCCGGCTCATAACCGGACGGTCCGCGGTTCGAGTCCGTGATGGCCCACCATGAATAAGTCAAGCACGAACCCAATAAATTTTGAAAAAAGTTTTAGGTTCGTGCTTGACTTATTTATTGAGGATAAAACTTAATCAGGTTTTATAGTTGAAGCTTTCCTGTTTAGTTGCTAAT